>Ga0182004_10005058_pt1 | contig 10710 bp, 6 predicted proteins | sample Sormic07211540_1_FD_120479 | JGI IMG/M metagenome (GOLD analysis project Ga0182004, IMG submission 120479) | Endophyte microbial communities from Sorghum bicolor roots, Mead, Nebraska, USA - 072115-40_1 MetaG | ecosystem: Host-associated > Plants > Roots > Unclassified | place: USA: Nebraska...
TCCGTCTTCTGCTACTCGGTTCTAGAAACCAATGGCATAGTAATGTAGTATTTTCTCTATTCCTATTTATTTACCGTTATGGCGTATGTGCTGGTCAAATTTTCTTAAATTTAACTATTTTTTAAAAAAAATACTAACAACATTTGTATCTCAAATAAATTTATCATTTCATGGAATACTAATTATGTATCATAAATATTAATATATATTTTTTTTATATTTGATCAAAGTTAAGTATATTTGATTTCTAAAAGCATCTCCAATTATTTGGAAAAATGACTTGCTATCTTTGTTTTTTTAGAAAAAGAAGAAAATTTCTTCTCCAAAAGTTTGGAATATGACTTGCTAAATTTTTGCAAATTGGAAAACAGAGGGCTCGCGCGCGGATCTATCCGCGCTCGCCGTGGCTTGGTATCCCGGGTCGCGAGTTGCTGATTGGTTCTGCTGCTCCTGCTGCTGCTGCTGCTGATTGGTTCTGCTGCTGCTCTCGGCGACAAATTTGCTGCTGCTGCATGATTATTCGCTGCAGAATCATGGCCGGCAGCTGCTGTCCTGCCCACATGCTGGGACAGATTTTGCATAGATGCGGTGAACGAATAAATAAAGCATATAAATTTACAATGTATGGATGAAATATAAATTTAAATGTATGGATGAAATATAAATTTAAATATATCGACTTCAATATATATTTGTTGGACCGGTATATGTGGGTCTATTTTTCTATGTTTACCAAGTCCAATCTTACCAAACAATTGGAGATATAAGAAAAATTTACTTGCCAAAAGGTTTAGCAAGTTGCCAAATGACAATTTTTTCTAAGTCAATTTTTTTAAACAATCGGAGATGCTCTAAAAAGAGATGAAGGGAGTTCTTCCGTCCTTAAAAGGCAGCACAAGCCTACAACTAATGGACAGCAAAAACACGAAAATATATTAACCATCTACTGATAATATAAATTATGTGTTATAAATATTGTATATATTAGTTAAAAATAAAAGTGTTTGGCTCACCGGGAAGCAAGAACAACATTTTCGGAAGGAGGGAGCACATCAAATTAACAAATTGGCAAAAAAAAATGGTGTCTAAATAAAGGCATTAAGGGGCTCGAGGTAGCGTCCAAAGAGGAGCTCATTGGAAGCAGAATGTTTTTCGATGTATTGGAAGCAGAATGTTTCTTTGACCAAAAAGAAATCTAAAGAACCATGACCGTTTCTTTGATGTATTGGCAACGGACGATATATATTTTTTAATTAACCAAAAACAAATCTAAAGAGCTACGGAGGACGTGGAATGCTAGGAGATGAACGCAAACGGTATCGGTATGTGTAGGGCTCACGTATCGACAACCAGATGGACACAAATTGCACTGGAACACGTTGCACAAACGGGTGCAGCTCAACCAAAACGTACCAAAGCCAACCTGTCAAGCACGAGGGGATAGAGCAAGAAACCGTTTGCTCGTTAACCTAATATCAGGGAATTGCTAGTCCGATTTTTTTTTGTAAGGTCAACGGGGGGAGACGCTTTCATTTATAATGGCTCAAAATGGCTCTTTGGATGGGTATCAAATACAAGAATGCTTACATCATCACTTAGATAGTGATAATTGAACAAACTAGTCTAATTTTTATATTGTTCAATCTGTTCGTTTAAACTTATCAACCGAATCTACCAGTCATTCAACAGTATTTTTCTCCCACAACATATCAATTTTGTCATGGCTTATCAGCCAAACAAAAAGGACTATCAATATACAAGTACCCTAGCAAGGGTACATGATTCTTCATTCTTAACGTAAGAACTACCAACTTTTCCCACAAATTTTTTTGAACATGCAGCTATCAAAATTTATCAAACTCCATTCAACTCCAAGTTTGTCGATCGGTTCATTTGTTTTCGGTCGTGTGGCTCCAAGAACTGTCGATTTGTGTACAGGACAGCTAATATGCATGCACCGTTGGGGATAAGTGTTTATCTGCCTTCTCGTTTACAGGTCTCACTGGTCCCGGTCACGATCTCGATAGATTGGCTGTGGCGTCCACTTGAAGTGCAGGTTCAGTTTTCCCGATTTGGCACCTTGCAAGACAAAGGTATCTTGGAATTCACCTTCAAGTATAACTCTCGTGAGTGTCAAGATGCACCTCCCTACGTAATCCTGCAACGTAATAAACAGGTAACATTAGCTCACCAATACAGAACCAAACACTAGGTTTAAGTTCCAAGGTGTGATTATATTCCACCCAATACAAATCTAGGCAACTCAGCAACTTTACATTCACGGATACAACGAGTACATCGAAGCAGCAAATGCGATGAGAAAAATCAGAAGCAATAATAACTATCGGTCACAAAGCAGCGAAAAAATAAAAACAAGAGGGCTACACATTACTGAAACTGCATAAGCAGCAATAAACATATCAAGTAGCCTCTCCCACAGTTTTTCTCTGACTTGTTAAACCAGACTGTTTATATGGTCGAGACAACAAAAAACAAACACCCTTAAAAGAGTAACACAGGGACAAATTGGCACAAATGTTGTGAAGCCATAAAGAATCAAGGTAGGGAATTTTAGATTTCAAATGAACAAACAATATGCAAGAGACAGAATGCACCTTTCCAAATGTATCATGGTCCCATACTTCCACCATGAGCAAATCATGCAGTGCATCTTCTACCATGAAATCAAATGTCTGGTTCCATATTGGATTTAGCGTGTCTGTCACAACCTGCAATAATACTGAATTATGAGAGCTTTGAAAAAGTATATGGCCGTACAGAACTCTTGAGATTGGGAAAGATAATAACCCTTGTCTTCTTTTTGGTTTCTCCCTTCTTCAAGTACAGGACCACAAATGGGTCAGCCTTGCCACCAATGTCCATAGGTGGCAAGTCCTCTGCAGATATGACTGTTACCGAAAGGACTCCTCTCATAATAACATTTTTCCTCTGATTAACATCATATCCATTAGACTCGGTTTTGAGAACCTTCTCCAATGAAGTTAATTGAATCTGATTAGCAAAAGGATTAGGAACCCCTTCATGCTTAGCGTAAGGGTAGTAGAGGAGCTCCAAGTGAACCTGAGGAACAAGGAAACATGCAAAATCATTAACTTCCCTGCAAGAAAAAATTGAGCACCACTGTTACGTAAATGTATATGATCTGACTTTTATTTGAAGTTCAATAAGAATACAGGAAAAAGAAAGAACACATATTATTTGAAGTTCACAGAGCAAAGAAGTACTTTCCTTCTATAACAATGGCTAGCCCTGTTGTAATTTCTCTTATTTTCTTCCTTTCCTTTTTTGTGTCGAACTTTTTTTGTAAGCTTGTTCTCCTTTTTATTAATAAACGCACAGTAGGGGGAAACCCCTCCTGTTTCCATGAAAAAAACTGAAATTTTACTCGGGGTGTCATATGTGTCAGTATATACAGCTTGAAAGGCAGGCGTTGCATGTGTCGGAGCTGGCCACAGGCACCATGGATGTTAAGAGATAAGTTTTGCAATTGATACATGCTTGGGATACATGTCATTAGCTACAAATTTGTACTGTATTTCACCTCAATCCAACACAGATATATCAAAAAGTGGTGATGCTACTAGGTGAAAACACATGGTCATATGGAGCTCCACGCTACTTGCCATTATCTGCTAAGGTAGATTTGGACCTCAGGCAGTACTCTTAACATGTTTAGGGATGCAAATCAATTTTAGTAGTTTAGGGACCTAGATGACATCAAGTGACAAGTTTTATTGAACACCAGTTTACTCTTAAAGATGGAGCATCTTTTGCCCCCCCCCCCCAACACACACACACACACAGCATGCTAAATTCTGCCGCGCCACACTGGTCTATTGTGATAATATCAGTGTCATCTACATGCCCAGCAATCCAGTTCAACACCAGCGTACCAAGCATATTGAGATTGATCTCCATTTTTTTCGTGAGTGTGTGGCTGTTGGTGGTGACTGGTGTCTGCGTCCTGCAGGCTCCATCCTCCTCGCAGTATGCTGACATTTTCACCAAAGTCTTGCCGTCTTCTGTGTTCACTGAGTTCAGATCCAGACTCAACGTCCGAGGTTCTGTTGTTTCGACTGCAGGAGCGTGTCTAATGACCTATACTGGGCCTTGCAACCTAGGTCTAGTCGGCCAACCTTTTCAGGCTTTGTGTCTTGGACTCCAACAGCACTTATTGTAGATTGAGTTGTATTTGGTATGGGATATCAGAGAACGGTCCTGTTCCTACAAGCCGTCCCTATCCCTACCTATATATACATGTTCTATATTTCTATGTACCTCTATAATCTACTAATTCTCACTGCATACCTTCGCTTTCAGTTTGACTAGATTAGTGTGCTATCATTGTTTCAACTAAAATGTTTCTCTAGTTCTGAAAACAAAAGCTGATTAAAGGTGAAGTAAGAGCAGTATTGTGTTGTAAATCTTACGGCAAATCATGATTGTGCCTAGCATATCCATTCATTCACAACTATAAGCAAATGCAATGGAATTGAAATGCCATAGAGCCAATTCTACGGTTTAACCACATATTAGTTAACCTGTAATCCTGTATCTAAACCTGGAAAAGACATGCGAAGTGCGTCAACTGACCTGACCACGAGGTTTCTTGTCTCGTTGAATTTCCAGGTCCTTCACAAGATCTAACCATAAATCTTTCACTTTTCCTGGCTGTAGATCAGCTAAGTCTACTCGAGCACAGCCAATGATCTCTGATGATTGGAGTCCTTCGTCATCATAAATTTTTACAGTCAAGTGCTGTGTAGATATGTCCTCAACCACAAATTCATAGTGCTCGTTCCAGATGGGGTTCAAATCATTGTTCTGCAGCAGAATAAAGTTAGGATGACATTTATCTACCTTAAACAAGAGAAAGCACTTACAATTGTTTTGCTTTTCTTTGTTTTCTCACGCAATGGACGTATGTATAGCACTGCAAAAGGGTCTGACTTTCCCACAAGGTCCTTGTTCGTTAGGTCCCTAGCTTCCACCAGTTTTACTTCTAATACCCCAGTAGGTTTCAACTCCAAGTCACTGAAAGAACAGGCATAGTGAACAATCCAATGACAAACATACATACTTCCAGATTATGTGTGCAGTGAGTAACCTATAGTCACCAGGTACAATGGGAACAATTATGCGATTCGGCCATGTCAGTGTATCCTCGATTGTATCACGTATCGTACCCTGAATTGTTCAATAAATGTAATGTAACAGGTGCAGAAGTACATACTAAAATAAAGTGGATGATGTATTAAAAAACCTCAATTGCATCAGAAATTCCTGGAATAGCAGTCATTTCGCCACCAATGACCTTGAGGGTAAATTCCACCTTGCTCTGCAGTAAAATTAATTAAATCATGCAATCTACTAGAGTCATTTTGAGGAGCATTAGATCTGAAAGAAAATTGTGATACCTTCTCCCTTAAAGAACAACAAACGGCTCCAAAACAGGGTAATTCAGCCACAAGAGGTTTGAATACGAGCCGAAGTACTCCTGTGAATCCAATATTTTTCACCTAACATGGATAAAAAACAAACATATACTTGGTACTCTATATAATTACACCATGATCTAAAAAACTTATATCCTACTACACAACATCAAGCATACTTCAACTGCTCAAAAATTTGTGAAACATTTTCCCTTCCATGATCCATGTGTAAGCAATAGGGATTGTGTGGAAATAGTAGATTGATTGATTAGATCACAGAGTACATGTATATATAGGCCACACGAGATCTTGGGTCTATAGAAAAATACCAACTAAGAATGCCTCTCATATTCCTAATCAATCAAGGGCTGACCAGCTATGCTTAAGGATTACATGGCCCAAGGTCCAAGCTCGATAGTAACACATAGGTATACACATTTATGTCTAAAGGAATGCACACCACATGCACATCAATTACAACAAATACAACAGAGCCTTTTAGTCTCAAGCATGTTGGAGTAGGCTAGAGATGAAACCCAACAAGATAATTGTTTCATGTGGAACAATTATTGCACTGAATATGTTTCCAGTTCTTCAAATTTGGTAGGATTGAGTATAACCGTTTCTTGCTTTTTTGACACAAAACTGTTGGTCTGTGCCAAAAAAAATAGAAACCGGTAAAGATGTAGCTGTTATGTGGGGCCCCATGTTTTAAACGTCACAAGAAGAAGATAGAGGCAGGAACATCAGCACGCTTACACGGTTCAGGCGTTAGAAGGAAAGGTGCCACAATGACTTAAGCTTGCCGAATGCTTTGATTAGGAGGAATGTGGGATTGCTTCCTTATCAATTCATGTGTTTAATACTTTCAGTATTTGGTTTATAAGCCCTGCTTAAAAGGGGAGCATCAGTGAAGGAATGAGGCAAGCAAAAACTCGCTCCTTCTCCATCTCCCTTCCCCTCTCTGTTACCGTCCCTGTCAGCTCTGGGCCCATTGAGAACCACATCCACCACCACCCACCTATAGCCAAGCACCAGGTACAACAGTTAGGCAACAGTGTTTCGCTAACCTGCTGGCTCGCCTGGGTTTGCACCATCGTGTGAAAGGTGAAACAATTAATCACCTTTAGTGGCATGTGTTTTCTCTCGGCAGTTTTGATTTGGCTGCTATAAAGGGTGGGGGGCTCCAGAACCTCTCCCCTCAACTGGGAGTCTTCCTTCGATGGCTGGTGATCTAGAATCAAATAAGGGGTGGTCAGTCAGGTTCAGCAAGGTCAAAATTCCATTATAATTCTTGGAAGCTGGATCATTTGGAATCTATCAAAACCACTGTGTTTTTTATGGGACCTCACATCTTGAGAGCATCACGCTATTGGCGGTTGAAGAAATGAGATTATGGGGTTTGGCTGTTGGCCGGCTGTCACCCAGATGTCTATCACCACACCCCTCACACACAAACACACACAGAGGCTTGAGGTTGAAGAAAAGAAGATCAGAGCACGCACACACATATCAACACACGTGAAATGGAGCTGCTGAACTGAGGCTGCAGCTATGCCTCTAGTAGTTTTTAGTCAAAAGTACATGAGGTCATCTACAAACTCTACCAAGGGCCATGCTGCCCATACTACTTGTGCTACCATTATGCTACCTGCTACTGTCCTAAAGAAATGAAAAGAAAAGGAAATGAAAGGGAAAAAAAAAAGAAAGAGAAAAAAACTAGATCTGCAGGGGGTAAGACATCCCCCAGGTATTGCATTAAGAAGACCTTCTCACACAAGTTAAGAAAACCAACAAACCCCTGCCCCACCCATACACAGCGGCACCATAGCCCATCTGCCCATGTGAGAATGACCACAACCGCAGCCGGGCCTTAGACTTGTATACTTTGGCGTGGGACAGACAAGGGGAATTTTTTAACCCCAGCCTGAAACTCAGACCATCTAACCAACTCAACTAGAGGCCCTTCCGCAGTACTGTACTAAAGACAGGCAGCAGTGAAAGAAAAGAAAGGATCAGCCTGTTCCAATCCATTGACAAAAGAGAGATGAGAGAGCACAAGATTATCTAACATTGGCGGGGGCTAAGGGCATTGCTTATCTAATCGTCTTGTCTCTTCAGCTGACATTAAGGTATTTTTCTCCTGGTCGTGGTAGTGTTTTGTGGTGTATCACGGGCAGTTTAATTGTTTGAGAGCGAAGGGGTGTTGGTGTGTGACACGCAGATCTCCTGCATGTTCTAGAAAATAATAATAATAAGCACAGTGTTTCAGCTGCTGCTTCTTTGGGTTTAGACATTCAGAAATAAAAATACTAAAAGTGTATTGTTAGGAAATAGTACAACTACAAATTAGTTAAATCATACTGAGACTATAAGGCCTGCTTGTTTCAGCCTGTAGATTATGAAAAGTAGCATGCAGATTATAACAATATACAAGCTGGGTGGAGAAGATTGTTGGATAGTAAACCAGATTACAGGGATTCATATACCTTTCTCTACTTTAATTCAGCGTATAACTACAGCATATTACCTGTACAGGAAGAGAAATTCCAAGTGTTGTTTGGATGTCAAGTACGATATTGGGATTGCCATCCCATTGCAACTCGAGTTCCATGGTGATGGCAGAATCATCACTCTCCAAGATTGAAACACCTGAAAATATCATATCATCAGTAGCAAAAAAAAGAAGGAAAATGAGGATTCTCTCCTGCTGCCTAAAATTATCATAGACTCCGGAGAGACATCCAGACTGATCAACAGAACCAATAATCTAGCACAGCTAGCCCCTCAGTGGGATATTGGGATCATAAAAAAAATAAGATTTAAGTATAAAACTTTGAAATACTTCTTTCCTCAAACATGCAGGTGAGTTGCATGTCATTAAAGAAGGAATAGAAGTCAGAATATTGAACACACACACCCACAACACCACACACCCACAAGATGTCAGTTCATTCACGCCACAAAAAAGAAAGAAAGAAACAACCTAAGCCTAGTGCCAAGAAGCAGTACTCAGCTACCAAACTCCTGACAGTTCGTACCACAGTGTTCACCCTCGGGGCTGCACCATAGAGAACACAGTCATAGAGATGCTTCTCTGCATTGCTTGCTGGCTTGTTTGATTACACAACACAAGCATGACGAGGAAACCAAACAAACACGGGAGACATACAGCATGTACATATGCAAGAAACCCCTAAGTAAACACAACAGGATATACACCTAACACCATCGATGAAGCTGTTCGCAAAGGTTCATGCAAAAATATGCCTAGATCTATCTAATATTGATAAAGAAAACCCTGATCATGAAACAATAGTTGGCCTAACTGATTTATGCCACCATCTGTAAAGTGATTGACCTGGTGTGTGTGGGTGGGGTGGGGTGGGGGGGGGATCTTCTCTTAATCAAATGACACGTGCTCTTGTACATTGTTCGATAAGATAAATAAATGTGATTGTAGCAAATAATAATTGACCTAGGTATCCTTATATTTGTAAAGACTTGCCAATTATATTTACTATTGATTATGAAAGTTCGAAACCAGAAGTCAGCATATCTGATCTAGTTTAGGGTCTGATTGGTTGCTTGCATTAGCCTTAGCCTACATTAGACATTTAAACCTTATGTTTTTTTGAGGAAACTAGACCTTATGTTGCATAATCTAAGCCAGCATACCTTATGATTGGTTATTATGCACAGGCAGGCCGCATTTGATAAAATTGTTTTTGGTTGTTCACATTTTGTTGCATGTAGTCACTAGTTGAATCTCATGTTTCTACTTTCTACTAGTAGAGGTATGGGGGATGAGAATGTTTAATTTCTATGTGCGCATCAGCTTGTACAAATCTGCATTGTCTAATATGATCAAATCTAATGTACTAGCTAATGCGTCATTGGGCCTGTTTGAGCACTGTGCAAACCTGCATAAGAGAGTATGCAGGCAACCAACGAGCAAACTGCACTGCACAAGCCTGAGGCAACCAATCAGAACCTTACTGCATAAATATTCACAGTTCAAAAAATAATTGAAAATACATGAAAGGACAAGGAAATAATTTGTATCATAGTACGTACAAAAAAAAAAGCAGCACGAGTGTTGAGGCCATACCAGTAAACTGAGGGGCAACAGTGCCAAGTGTCAACTTTGAGAAATGGAGGGAAGCCAAGATGAATGACTTGTACTGCTCAAAAACAGGCTCCACAGAAGTTTTAATCAACTCTGATGCAGCCTACAACCACAACATTTTTCTCTCTTATTACTTCTACTGTTGATAACCAAATTTACTCAAGAGTAATAGTAGTAAGAGAGTTCAGCTAAAATCAGAAGTGTGGAATACTGAGAGACCCTGTAAAAGCTAGTACCTCATTGACATATGGCCAGATTTTTACCAACTCTTGATTCAGCCATTTAAGCTGTACATATCAAAAAAACAGAGAGTATCAGTACCAGCAGTACAGCACAAACATAAAGGTTGGCTGCAAGCATAGGCAAAAACTCAACTTCTGCTTTTGTGTGAATGAAACCCATGATGGATAGAACTCAGGTGGGATGAGCTTCCTCAAATCCTGTACAGTCAACTTCGAGAAAGCAGCAGCTATAGCAGCCTGCGGAAACAAATCAAGCCAGGCATGAAAAATACAGGACAGGTTCCAAAACATGAAGTGGATCAGACACCGGATAGCAATACTCTATCTGTCCCCACATTACCGTTATATTCTAGGATTCGGAGATATAATTCCTACAACATTGGTATACTAATTAAAGTAGCAATAATGAGCTAAGAGCCCCAGAAGGTAAATAAACCTACGCAAATCCAGGAATAAATAACACCACCCATTCACCCTAAATCGTATTGAACAAAACCAGCGCCTCGCAACGAGAAATCGAGGAACGAAGGGGTGGAATTGGGTCGTCGACACAGACACGTACCAGCTCACGGCGCTGCTCGGCGCGGCTGTTCTCGAATCGCGCGAACGCCATCACGACGGCCACGCCCACCACCAGGCCCAGGAATGCACCGAATAGGAACGCCATGGCGCAGGCGCAGGCGCCGCCCCCAAAGTGTCGGCGGGGCGGTGAGGATCGCTGGTGCTTCGCTAAGGGGATGGATTGCGCGCGGATGCCTGCGTTGGTTAATTTAAGATGATGGATTGGAGGAGCATCCTTGGCCTACTGCCTCACGAATCGAATCTGATTTCATTCATATTTTGTCATCCTGCAACAAATCTAGATACGAGAGAGAGAGGAGGA
>Ga0182004_10005059_pt1 | contig 10710 bp, 9 predicted proteins | sample Sormic07211540_1_FD_120479 | JGI IMG/M metagenome (GOLD analysis project Ga0182004, IMG submission 120479) | Endophyte microbial communities from Sorghum bicolor roots, Mead, Nebraska, USA - 072115-40_1 MetaG | ecosystem: Host-associated > Plants > Roots > Unclassified | place: USA: Nebraska...
CACTGATACCAATTTCAATGCCATGACCATACGGTCCATACTCTTTTCTCTTCACTTATGACAAAAGCACCAATTTACAGGCACAACACGCCCTTGGGTTCTCATGCGAGGACCCGAGGCAACGATAGTGAGCGTCGATGTACGACTGCCACGTGGCAGCAACAGACTGTGACCAGTCGACCACGTTGAGTACGTGAAGGCGTTCAAACGCTTAAGAGCAAGTATAATAACAGGCTTATAGCCAAACTAATGCTGATGTGGATGAGAGAAAACACGAGAGAGATGATAGTTTGGCTCTCATGCAAGCACCAAGCTGGGCATGAACCCAAATAGCAAGTGTTGTGAAGAGGAATAGAAAAGAGAAAGTATATTAGAGACAAGTATGAGACAATTTACAATATAATTTGACTCTAATCACTTGACTTATAGTCAATTATTGACCTTGCTCTAAAGAAACCGACTGAAAGAGACCCCTTCCTCCCCTCCGTTCTCCCGATCCAAGCCATGATAGATCAAATCAGCTAGCCATAATTGTAGAGCTACGTGAGGGTAACAACTTTCGTCAAAAGAATCATGGTCTAAAATGGCTTGATTTGGAAGATCAAAGGTTTCAGAGTAATGCACCGGAAACTGAATTCGAGATTTAGAGAAGTTAAGTGTAGGCAAAGCAGTAAACTAGCTATCTTGGTCTGTAATCATGGACTCTTCGCGCGGCGCCAGGCTCAGGTGCGGGGCGCAGGCAAGCGGCAGGGCGGCAGTGACGGGTGAGGGACGCCGGCGGCACCAGCCCAGTCATAAACTCCAAAAAATGATTCGATTATGAATCTGTTTGTTTATAACCAAAAGAAAATATAAAGGACAACCTTACTACATCAATGCAGCGCGTATCAAATCTAAGTCTCGAATATTATTTTCAGTTGTATTAAAGGATCCGATGCATTGATCAAGTTTGACTTCTGTGGCTTGGCTTCAGGTTACATGGGAAACACATGAACTGTGGTAACTTGGGGTCTGTCAGACGTAGGAGCAATGTATTTGAACAGCAACTACTGCTTATGACCTAAATACTAGGCTGTTTTCAGTCATTAATTAACCTGTCCTATATCTGAAGATGCTACTGTATGTGATTGAACAAGCTCGGGATGCTTTGTCAGCAGGAGCCACCCGTGACCACCGTGTCGAGGCCTGAACCCGCGCTAGACGAAGCCATAGCCCGGGAGCGGCCGGTCTCGCTCTCGCCGTCCTAAAGCACCCTCGCGCCGACCGCGTTGCCGCAGCGTCCGAACGCCTCCAACAGAGCGTCGATTGTCGCTCGTCTGGCAGATAATGATAAACCATGACTGAAAAAAATACTGTTTGTTGTATAAAAAAATATTATTGAATGGATTGTTAGATTTGACAGCGAACACAGCGGCATCATGCGGTTGCCGACGATGAGATAGTGAGCGCCTCCGAGGTGGCCGGTTGCCGACGAACAGATGGACATGTGCATACTCACAGACGACTATTATTTTTTATTCGCATAAATAAAGTCGATAGATAGAGACACAACCAGGCTCCCTGTGTTTAACAAAAAGACAGGCTTTTCTCTATACGAGATTAACTCTGCTTTTTTATTCCAGTTTGCGATAACAGAACGAAAGACACAAGTCTCAGTCACACAAGAACAAAGATATATAAATAGGAGTCACTGCTTTTACTACGCGTGTAAACGGGAGTATTAATCATCACATCATCACTATGCACGAAATACTATAAAATCGTTCACTTATCTTTATAAGCTATATTTTTTCTATCAATCAATAGTATTTTTTCTCTCACAATAAATCAGCGAACGATACTTTCAGTCATATCTTTTCGGACAAGCACTTGTCTGATTAGTTTGTAGTAGGTACGTGAATTATTTCTCTGGGCACAATACGATATGCACATAATTAATCTATCACTGGGAGCAGTGATATATTTTTTCACAGCGACGATTGTACGGGTAACCGGATTTGCCAGGGCAGTGGGGATCGCACGCGGCTCTGCCTGCGTTGAGCACGCTGCCATAGGGCAACGACGCCGCGCCATGCAGCGCCGCCAGCACCACCCTCCGGTGCGCCTCTGAGCTCATCTGGGCCGCCGCCTGATCCTCCACCCTGCTCGTGCTGCTACGGGCTGCCGCCGCCTCCATCACCATCGTCATCGGCGGCGCCAACACCACGGGGGTGCCCATGGCGCCGCCGCTCAGCGGCACCGCTGATGCCAGCGACGCGAAGACGACGACGCTCACGCTAACTGCAACCACGGCGACGACGGCCGCCGCGCTCGGCCGCAGCACCGGGACCAACATCCGGTCGATCACCTGAGTGCCTGACCACTGCCGCCGGGGCGTCGTCGACGACGCGTTCGATCCGCACGGCGCGGCGCACGCATTTTTATATACTAGTACTGGATCGGCTCCGGCTGAGCCTGAGCGAGCGCGCGGTAGGGCGGTTCAGATTCAGAGTTGGTGGCGCGTCTCTCTCGCGCGTGCGCGCGCGGCCGGCCGGCTCGAGGTTGAACGGCGGGCCCTGTTGGTGCTGCTGCTGCCACTGCCCTCCACTCCACTAGCTAGAACATACTGTATCCTACAGCTAGCGCCGGCGCGGCCATCGTCATCATGCGTGCTCGTCTGCCACTCGAATGCTCAGCTGCGGTAGTGCTGCTACTCGAGGAAGGGTTTGAATAATATAATACTCGGTACCATACCCACATGGAAGAATGACATGAAATTTGCGTGGAAGCTTTTAACTCCTAGAATATATGTCAGTTAAATATTTTTAAGTTTGATTAACTTTATAAACAACATCAATATTTGTGACATAAAATAAGTATCTTATAAAAATATATTCTATAATAAATATAATGGTATTAATTTTGCACTATAATCTTAATATTTTTTTTCTAGAATTTTGCCCAAAGTTTTAAAAGCTTGACTTAGAACAACTCTAGAAGTTGAAGTTTTTAGCGATAGAGGGAGTAGGTTGATTAATCTGTAATGATAACAAACTTTTGCTAAAGTTTAGAGAGGTAATGTAGACTTTTTCTAATCCAAAATAGATTGGTAGATACTCCCTCTATCTCTGAAAAAAAATCAATTGCTAAAATCCGTGCCAGTCGAATTTTTAAGTTTGACTAAAGCCTTGTTTACTTCTAAAAAATTTTGTACAATAGGAATAGTAATACTTCTGTTTGTATTTGACTCAAAAGATTCGTCTAGCAAATTACAGGTAAACTGTGTAATTAGTTATTTATTTTATCTATATTTAGTGCTCCATGCATGAACGCAAGATTTTGATGTGATGGGGAATGTGAAATTTTTTGCAAAATATTTTGGAAACTAAACAAGGCCTAACTTTATCGAAAAGAGTATAAAATGAGTTGTGAAAAATATATTCTATGAAAATTCTAATGATACTAATTTTCTATCATAAATCTTAGCATTTTTTAGAAATTCGGTCAAAATTTAAATTTTTTGACTTGAAACAACTTGAAGAATTAATTGTTTTATTAGGGACAGAGCTAGTAGATACTTCAGATATGGTCCTCCTGGCTTTGGACTTGAGTGGTTACTTGGGCCAGTGGATCGGACTTGCCAGCCCATGTACGCGTCGATATGGTCCATGGCACTGCTGGCATGACACGAGTCCGATCCACCAAGGAGTGGACCGACAGAGGAAATCGATCGAGGAGCAAAACAGATCGAGCCCACGTACGTACTTACCCTCCACCAAATCGTTGGAATCGAAATTACGAACCCAATGCAAACCAAGGGGGATGAAATCGTACTCGGACCAGCTCACCTATAAACGGACCAGCTCACCGCACCGGCTCCGGCCTCTCTTGCCTTGTGTTGGTGCTACTGCTAGCTGCCAGAGCGATCCAGCAGAGCAGAGCAGCGCAGCGAGATGGCGCCGCCTCTGCCGCCGGGGCTCATGGACGACCTCATCGGCGAGATCCTCCTCCGCCTCCCGCCGTCCGACCCGGCGTGCCTCGTGCGCGCCTCCTTGGTCAGCAAGCGCTGGCGCAGCCTTGTCTTGGACCGCGCTTTCCTCCGCCAGTACCGCGTCTTCCACCGGACGGCCCCCGTGCTGGGCTTCTTCCACGACCAGCAGTGCGGGTACGCCGACGACATCTTCGTTCACCGCTTCGTTGCCACCACCACCATGCAAGCGCCCCCGTCGCTTCCCCAGCCGGCAGCAAGCGCCGGACCCTCCGGCAGCGCCGCCAAAGGCAAACAGTACTCCTGCCGTACCCTAGATTGCCGCCACGGCCGCGTGCTCTTCCACACCGTGACCGTGCTGTGGCCATCATCAACGCTCACCGTCTGGGATCCTGTCACCGGCGATCACAAGAGCTTCCCCCCACCATCGGACATCGACCCGTACTACGAGTTCACAGGCGCCGTGCTCTGCGCCTCCGCGGCCGCCTCTGACGGCGGCGGCGGCGGCCACCTCGAATGCAGCGGCGGGGGGCCTTTCCTCGTGGTTATTGCGGGCGTAGACCACGGCGAGGACTACGACGAAGACGGCGTGGCATGGGCTAGAGTCTACTCATCGGAGACTGCCGCGTGGGGCGAGGCGACCACCCTTGACGTCGAGTCCTTCGTCGACCCTGCGCAACCCAGCCTGCTCGTCGAAGGCGCGGTCTACTTCATGGTCGAGTTCGGCAGGAGAATCCTCAAGTACGACCTGCCCTGTCGGTGATGAAGGCGCCGCCGCACCATGGACATGGAGACCCAGACATCATCTTCGCCGCGGCACGGGATGGCGAGCTGGGAGCCGCCACAGTGGAGGGCTACAAGTTGTACCTGTGGACGTGGGACGCTGGCGTTGGCGAGTGGGCACGTGGCAGGGCCATCGAGCTTGACATCATGATCCCAATCTCCATGGGTGACCCCTCCACTGAGTTTGATCTGGCTGGCTTTGCTCAAGGCGCTGGCTTGATTTTTATTAGTGCAAACGATGATCATCATAACATCTTCACCGTTGAACTCAAGTCTGGACAAATTACCAAGACAGGCAAGACAAGACATTACGGCAAAATCTTCCCTTTAATCAACTTCTACACTCCTGACCTGCTTGGTACTAGCTAGCAGGTTCATGCACCACATTCATTTATACACTTATACCGGTGCTGATTGGAAGACCACTGTGTTGTCGGAAGAAGCCAAGGCAGCATTGCTGATCGGATTATAATGATATAGAGAAGGAGACGTTGATTGGAAGGGAAATAGATCCAGCTTTGCGGGTATCGGTGAAGCGAGCGTGGGGATGTACGTAGTTTGGTGCTCTTGTCAGTTCTTCGTCTTTTAGTTGTCAATTCTTCTTGGAAGGGAAATGGTTCCGCACAGTGTATCGTTTTTTTGAGGCTGAACTACTCTGTAAGAATGCTTAACTGTTGGTTTTTGCAATAAATAAACCCATTGCAAGCCAATGATGAATGAGTGATCAATGGCATACTACTGTATGCATCTCAGGACGAGTTGATGCTTGTGATGTTCTGTATCAGCTATTGTCGATGAATATCTTGTTATGGTTTTTCGTCTTAACGAGGAGTCCATGACGGTCATTTTTATTGTTTTTTGCAAGGGTTTAAATTAAACAGGTAATGAAGCCGAATCACTGCTGCAAATCTAAAAAAATATTGAGAAAATTTACTGTGTTTTTTTTTACATGCCCATGCATCCTCCCTCTCCGTTCAAGCCGTGCATCCTGCTCCACTGCTCAATGCGATCATTGTTACCTGTCCCAGTCGCCGCTGCCCCGGAAGCAGGAGGACGCCCGGCGCCGCCTCCGCCTGCCACTGCGCCGGCCTTCCTTGAGGCCAGGCCACAGCTCCGCCTTCCACCTCTCCAGCGTCAGCTCCAGCTTCCTCTGCTCCACGGCGGCGCCCCTGGGGTCCAGGTGCCCGGACTGACCGACCAACTCCGGGTTGCTTCGCGCCTGCTGGCCGTCGTCCACACCCGTCTCCTCGCTGACCTTGCACAGCGACGCTGCCGGGCTCTTCATCACGAGGTCTTTGACGGCGACGGCGTCGGGCGAGCCGCCAGGCACGCCGTATAGCGGCGGCGCGCGGGCGACGTCCAGCAGCGCGACGGCCACGTTAACGATACCCTGTGGGCGGAGCGATCGCGGCCGCCGGAGCTGCAGCGCCGCCACCTGCGGGCCACCGCGGCCTCCGGCACCGCCGGGGCGCACGAACGTGCTCACCACGATGCGCGTGACGCCCAGGACGGGGTCCGTGCCCAGCCCCCCCGTGCCGCGCACCTCGACGGTAACCGCCGCCGTGTCGGAGCGCAGGAAGGCGCCGTCGACGCGGAACAGGAAGCGGTCGTTCCACGTGGGGACGGCGCCGCCCGCGAGGTCCACGCCCGTGCGCAGCTTGTGCCCCGCGTCCGCCCACGCCACGGCGTACGCGCGCACGCGGCGGCCCAGCCGGCGCCGGTGCAGGTCCTGCGCCGAGATCACGGTCACCTCAAGCAGATGCAACGGGGAGGACGGTGGAGGCCGTGATGGTGACGACAGGGGTTCGTCGACGACGTTGTCGGCCGGCGCCGACATCCCGCCGGCTGGGGATGATGGAGGTGTCCGACGAAGCAAGAAACATCAGCTATTACCAACCGGGGCACGGTCGGCTACGATGAAAGGAAAATTATAGGAGTGGTCAGAGACAAGTTTAGGCTGCTTGCAGAGTTGACCACAGCGCAGATGCTGCATATTTGGCGTTCTCCAGAGGGGATTCCTAACAGTTATTATTATTACCAGCGAAGCCAGCACCTTTGTCAGCCAGAAATGCTACCGTTTCACCAAATTTACCAGCAGGCTATAACCCCCTTACAAACAGAAGGGTCACTGGTACTGCGCACACTCAAGTTCTCAAACAAACATGATAATCATATATTCATATCACAGGAGATTCATGAAGATACCATATACTAATAACCAAAAAGAATCACAAAGGAAGCTGTAGACAATTCTGTAACCAGGGTGACAAAACTCACACTCGGACACTAGCAATCTGGCACGATACAACATTGAAAACCGACGGATTAACATCTATGAAATGACATAACCAAGCATCATATCGTTTGCCTCTCATTTAGGAACATACAATTTTTTTTGTAAAGCAACAAAAACACTAGTCTCATGAGTCATGACCCACAGCCCAGTCTAGCATATAAGTGGAGAACATATTTATTTAGAGTATGTTCGCTTGAGCTTATCTGCCAAGTCTACCAGATATTCAACAATATTTTTTTTTTCAAAACAAATCTATTCAGGTTAGGAGTTTAGCACTTCAATGTCAAAAAATCCAAAGGATGGACTGGATGTCACAAGAAAACAGAACAGTATGGGAAAAAAAAAAGAACAGGAATTTACCCTCTCTGAACTTCTGAAGTTGCTGATGAACCTCCGGGGCACGTGGTGATTGTACCTCATATGGGCCTAGCGAGCTTTTATAGAGCAGACTGAAGGGTTTGTCTTCTAGTAGGCCTCATATGGGCCTCATTGGTTGGTCTGCTAGTAGGCCTCATATGGGCCTCATGCCAGCGACGAGTCGAGGACGAGATTCCCCCCGCCCCCACACACACCGCAGCACCGCGCGGGCCACGGCGAGGCGCCGCCTGCTCTCCTCTCGCCGGCGATGGAGGAGGTCGGCGCGGACGTGCCTCTCCCGCGAGAGAAGCTCTCCTCTGGACCGGTCAGGTAGCAGAAATCTGGTCTCGTCCTGTTTCGATCGCGTGGTGGATGGGATCGTGTCATCTGATCCCCGGATTCTCTGATGCGGCAGGGACGGAGGAGGCCGAGGTGGCGTCGTGCTCGTGGCCACCGGGAGCTTCAATCCTCCCACCTACATGCACCTGCGCATGTTTGGTATGCTTCGAAGCTTGCTAATTTCTGCTGCCACTTCTTTGGCACCCCTTCGGTTTGTGAGTTGTGACTAGGAGCTACCAGTGAAGTTTCTTGCTTGTCCCTGTTTGCTGTAGAGTTGGCAAAGGATGAACTCGAGCAGCGAGGTTATTCTGTGTTGGGCGGCTACATGTCTCCGGTGAATGATGCATATAAGAAGAAGGTGCATATATGGCCTCGCAGAAAGCATATGGAACTGTATTGTTTATGTTCATGTTCCCTTGACTGAGTTCAGATTTAAAAGTTATTTAGGACCTCTTACCAGCTGCTCATCGAATTCGCTTTTGTGAACTTGCGTGCAAAAGCTCATCTTTCGTGATGGTTGATCCTTGGGAGGTAACTTGAGTTTACATGCTCCCAATCGTAAGTTTCTTTGGGTTATGGTATGAATAATATGGATATTTGTCTTGTCTTGATAGGCAATGCAGAAAGGTTATCAGCGCACTTTGACCGTTCTTTCGAGAGTCCGGAACTCACTGTGCAAGGATGGTGTAGCTGACCAAGGTATGTACATGAGGATTTTTTTTTCAATGGTGTCATTTCCTTTTATATCAGCTACTAATTAATTCTTTCAGGTAGCCTAAAGGTAATGCTTTTATGTGGTTCTGACTTGCTCGAGTCATTCAGCACTCCAGGTGTTTGGATCCCAGACCAGGTAGGTATCTTGAACTTTGCTAATAATAAACTTTTCCATTCTTTTTGCAAACTTATGGCATGGTCTGTAATTGCATTTTGATTTTCCTTGATCAACTTGCTTTGATGGCATTTACTTTTGCTTCCAGGTCAGAACCATATGCAAGGACTTTGGTGTGATATGTATACGCCGAGAAGGAAAGGATGTTGGAACAATGATAGCCAACAGTGATATATTGCAAGAATGCAGGGTACAAACTTACTGTCTGACGATTTTAATGGAAGTAGAATAAGTTTCTTTACTGATGTTCGCTGTGTATGATCATTTCTGAACTCTTTTCCAGGATAACATCATTTCAGTCGATGAGATTGTGCCAAATCAGATCAGTTCATCCAGAGTAAGGTATATTCTTGCAGGCATCTGTTTGTTGATAGTTTTATGCTATTCATGTTCATAATCACTTCTTGAACAATGACGTGCTTCTATGTATGACTGAATTTCAGAGACTGCATAAGAAGATGTCTATCGATAAAGTATCTTACTAGTGATGAAGTAATTGAATACATTAGAGAACACAAGCTGTTTATGGAAACTGAAGGCGTTGATACAACGTCGTAAAAATAGTGTTGTTTGGAGGTAATTTTAGATGCTGTCTTCTTCATCTTTGAGCATATACCATATTTATAAGCAATCCACGTAATGTGAATGAGCATTGGAATATGTGGTCCTGATGCAGATTTTTCACTATTATGCAGTTAAACTCTGTAATCAACATGTATCGGCTGTGGACATCTGCCTCTGGATAGCATCTAGATCGTGCATGCTGAGCAGTTACTTAACACAAACTCAGCGAAATAAACGGTGCTGACCACTTAAATCATACTACTACAATTTGGTTAAATGTGGTTCTGGAGATTGCAGTGAGTTGTATTTTGATTAATTTTGCTCGAGTGCCAGAATCAAGTGCTACATACAACATGCAATTCTCACTCGCAGTTATATAAAAAATGCTCACCTTTACTTATTAACCAGTGCCACACGATGTTCTAAATACCAGTTCTTGCGAAATAGCAATCGTGGATATACTATCGTTTAGACAAACAAATCATATAGAAGTAAGTCTCATTTGCAGACAGTTCTGATGCATATTTAGACAGTGATGGGCTGATGGCTCTACGATACAGACTAACAAAGATATCTTGTAAGCTGTACCAGACAATTACTCATGGAACATACAAATGCCAATAGTCAATAAGATTCATCTTTTATACAACTCATCAGCTGCTTTACAAAATTTACATGTCCAAAGAGGAGCGGTTTATTACACTAAGGATTCTAATAAGTACATGGAAATTCACAGTTTGGGTACACTGAGCAGAACCAATTCTGTCTTCATCCAAAAGACTATCATAATCATCACTGGCAGCACAGATCTTGACAACATATTTAACCAGTGACTCATATAGCCAATAGTTTGCAAATGCCAGTTACTGCTGATGTGATTTGATCCTGTGAAGCTGAACCATCAGTATCTGGTATAACTATAAACTCTTTCTGCAGTTTCTAGCTTTGTTCATAGCCTGAGTTATGAAACAGCAGCTGCTTCAAGCGGCGTGTCAGCAGCAGAGGACAAGGCCTCCCTGCCGTGTGGCCTCAAGAGCGACTCCCTATCGCACGTCGCCGGCGGGAGTGGCTGGATCCCGCCGGGGTTGAGCGGGAAGAGTGTCTTGAAGTATCCTGCCATGATGGCCTCCGTGTCGCATGTCTCGGCAACCTTGGGCATCTGGTAGATGTCGCGCGTGTAGGCGTGGAGGCTGGGGTACTCGGCCAGCTTCCGCCTGGTGCACCGGAACAGGGTGTTGTACACGAGGTCGAAGCGGATGAGCGTCGTGAAGAGGCAGACGTCGGCCAGCGTGAGCCTGTCCCCGCACAGGTAGCGGGAGCCGGCGAGGTGCGCCTCCAGCTTGTCGAGTGCGCCGAACAGCTCGGTCGCCGCGGCGTCGTACGCCTCCTGGGTCTGCGCAAACCCACACCTGCAATTGTCAAATTGTTCACAGAATTATCAGTTGCTGCAGTTGATAATTTGAATCAGAGAATTCAGTTGCTGCGATTGACGATCTGATCAGGGCAATGGGGCAG
>Ga0182004_10005060_pt1 | contig 10709 bp, 8 predicted proteins | sample Sormic07211540_1_FD_120479 | JGI IMG/M metagenome (GOLD analysis project Ga0182004, IMG submission 120479) | Endophyte microbial communities from Sorghum bicolor roots, Mead, Nebraska, USA - 072115-40_1 MetaG | ecosystem: Host-associated > Plants > Roots > Unclassified | place: USA: Nebraska...
AGGTATGTGTCCTTGTTGCTGCCATGTCCTATGTCCATGATACATGTGATTGAAAGTGATTGAGGTGAACTTGTTGCAGTGGCTTAGAGCCTTAGGTGCTGTTTGGTCTAGGTATGGTAGTGGGAATGGTAATGGAACTCGCTGGCAGCGCTATTGGTTATTGTAGGGTACTCATTACCATATGTTTTTTTGGTTGGCGAGTGAGGGAGGCGATAACAATGGGGAATCGGATGACACTGTATAAGAAGTGGTAATAATGTTGTACTAATCGATAGCACTGTGGATGATTGCAGATCGGCCCAACCAAACAATAACCAACGACACCTAAAACCGTTGTGAACCAATTGATGGCCAAAATGTCGAACCGAGGATTTCTTTGTTTCTTTCTTTTTTATAAAAGAAGAGATTATGTCTATTGTCATTGCGCTTCAACATATCTGTGGTGAAATTTTCCTTTCCAATGATATGAAAAAAGGAAACCCAAGAGTCCTGTTTAGGAGCACATATAGGCTCGCACTTATGATAATTATCTGCTGATAATAGAGTTAAAAGAATGAACATGGGCGTTCAACATAAAGACTAAAATGCTAAATATACATATTTTGTCATTAGCATTCACACAAAGAGCAGGTGGACACGGGGGTTCCATCTTACACGGTCTCAACCCAAATGTTTAATTTCCCACAAGATAGAGACTAGTTTCCCAGCCCATGTGTACCATATGCTTTGGTAGCAACTAGCAATGATAAATGTCACGGAGTTAATACTCATACCTTATTGTCCAAAAGACTGATCGTGATATGGACAGAAGTACGTAGCACCAGCCACGTATTCCTTGGAATAGTCAAATTGAAGCAAAATATTCCTCAAAATTAAGAAAGGGGAATAAACAGTCCTAGACATATGTTCTGATCAGGGCAACCGATCGATCAAGAAATTTATATCGAGAATTTAGTATAAATTTGGAATATAAACCTTAACAAGCTCTCGCATTCAGAAAAAAAAAGGGACTCCATGGCTGCAAACACAAATATACAATAGAAAACTGGTATTATGTCTCTCAAATTTGATTGCATATGCCGACAAAGTCATCCACACGCATATAATTTAGCAAGGCTGTGTGATACAGAGCATGAACCTGTCATGTCGGGTCTCCCCTATATGCGCCATAGGCACGCAAGAGATGTTAGGTGCGCTGCAGAGCGCGCGGCGGCCAGGGCCACGCCCGCGCCCGAGGAGGAAAGCCAGCAAATGAGTGGCTAGAATAGGAAGAAGAATTAGTTAAGAGATGTGGGGTCGGTGATCCTAAATTATAGGAGATGGTTTCCTTTATTGTTGCATCACAGGCTATTAAGCCTTGTAACCGGCTTTTGTCGGGGAATTAAGAAAGAACACAGTTATCTCATCCATCTCCTCTACCAAGTCTCAAGCCTTCGGAGGAGGGGTAATACCTCATCGAAGAAGACAGAGCGATGCTACGATCAACGTAGCCGAGGGCCCACTACCCTAGATACTAAGGCCCTTGACAACCTGGTATCACGGGTCACGTCGATCCGCATCTTCCAGTTCATCTGCCAGTTCCACCGCTGCAGCTACCGCCCACCCAGCCACCATCGCTGCTGCCGACCCACCCCCATCTCCCACCTCTGTCGAGTCCCAGTCCAATGCCATGGCTGAACCGACGATCACCGACCTCACCAAGCGGATCGAGGGCCTCACTGGCCAGATCAGTTCCCTCCAAGCCGACATCGACACGATGAAGATGGACAAGGCGTCGTCCTCGGGCACCTCAAGCAGACGGCCAACACCACACCGACCACCCAACCCACTTCGAGAAGATGGATTTCCTCTGCAATGACGGAGGCAGACACCTTAAGACAACTGCCTCCATTGATATGGATTAATGGAGGCGGGCCTTATTGTGTGTCCGCCTCCAAAAATCGATTTATGGAGGTGGGCACATTAAGACGACCACCTCCGCTAATATGGATTGATGGAGACAGGCCTTATAGTGTGCCCGCCTCTAAAAATCGATTTATGGAGGCAGACACTTTAAGACAACCGCCTCCGTTAATATGGATTAATAGACGCGAGCTTTTTAATGTGTCCATCTCCATTAATATTTAACCGAGGCAGAGGCACGCTATTTAGGGATCGGCTCTGGCTCACTTGGCTGAGAACAATGGAGGCGAGCAAAAAGTGTGCCCACCTCCAACCAAAAAGCCCAACACCACGCAAAAGAAATCATGTACTAGTTTCTTGATTGTTTCTACAAAACACCAAACTAAATCAACATTTTCTTTGGTGGTAATTCAAATCGCCAAGGAAAATGCACAATTCCTTGGGTTGGGTGTAACCAGAAACCTGGAAATTGTTAATTCTCATGGGTGCAAACCCTAAAGTAAATTCGGTACGATACATATACCCAAATTAGGGTTTCACTAAGGATATGATCTTGTAAGCCACTGTATGGCGTTGTAACCGAACTCTTGATAATAGTGAGGAGTGTTTGTTGGCTGACACCCGTGGTTTTTTCCCTTCATATTGGAGGGGTTTCCACGTTAAATCTTATGTCTCTGATGTGATTTGATCTTGTGTTTTTCGTCGTTTATCCGCCGTCATTCACAACAATTGCAGCCAAGGAAGAAATGTTTACTTTTTAGACATTCGTCTTAACCACCAACATAAAAGACTCATTGCAGGCATGTTAGTTAGACATTACATTTTATACGTATAAAAGTTCGATTGACATGTTTGTGGAATGAATACCGGTTCTTTCCTGGTACATTAATCCAACAAGTAATTTTGAGTTGTTAGGCATTAGGGAATTCATATCGCCACTTGAGATGTCTAGTGTATTAAATCTAGCTTGCAGCATACTGATATTGGATATATGAAGACAAAAGATTATATATCAAAGATGTAGAGCTCGAGGAGCTCTACATACCTTGTAGTTTATGATCTTTTTCATTTGAAATCACTTAGATTCCAAAATTATATTTTAGTTTTTCATAGTAATGAAATTCAAATTATTTGAAATTCTCAAGTGACCTTGGATGGAGATACAACCTAGATCGAAGTTGTTGTACGACGAGGTCTAAAACTTTTTTTCATTTTTTCTTTTGAAATTATGGCCTCAAATATTAATTACAAGATTCACTAAATTGAATAGTACCAAATTTAGTACAAAAGGAAATAATCATTCAGTTAGTCAGACATGAATTGGGGTGTCATGGTAGATGAGGTTCACACAAAACCTTGGTCACGAGTTTGATTCCTGGCCACAGGCATGAAAATTCAAGTGCGCGGTTGTCATATTTCATTGATGTTTAAAAATTGACTTGGTCTTTGTTTCCTTAGCGGCTAAACCAAAGGAAATCATTTATGGAATTTCCTTTGCTCTCTACTTTTATAGAAGAGTTAGCCTCTAGGAATAAATTTCTTGGCATTTTTTATGATTTTCTTCAGGGTTTTTGGTTTCAAAGAATATTTCGTTTTGTGGTGACTGCTGTCTAAAGAGTCTTTGGTACAAGTCTTTTTGAAGGCCGTAACATCCTGAAAGCACATGTTTTCGATGTATTTGATCGTGTCAATGTTGAAACTAAGGCCATCCTATATATGAAGCTTACCCTCAACTCGAGTGGTGATACCTGTAGGCCGGCCTGGTGCAATTAATGGGCTTCTAGAAAAAGGGTAATATTGTAATACCGTCGTGCAAATAAATAAACAGTTCTAGCGTGGCAACCATACGAAAGCTACGTGTCTTAATTAATCCTACACTATATGCCATTCTTCAAAACCTTCGATGCGTTGCCATAAACCAAAAGACATTATTTATATCACCCATGCATGGTTGAGCTGAGCACAAGAGAGCAAAAATCCCAAAAGTGTAAATGCAAGCGTGTGCGCGCAATATCGATCCTCAGTAGTATTCTGGGCTTTGAAACAAACATATCCGATCCAGCTAGGGAGCTGAGAGGAGATTGTTCAGTATCTCAGCATGGCGACCTCGTCACCGCTACCACGCTGGGCGCCGACGCCGAGCCCGTCTCGGCCACTGTTTGCGTCGTCATCAACTGCTGCCGGCGGCGGCAGCCGCATGCTTCCCCCGTTCGACGCCATACTTGTAGCCTTACGCGGTCGTGGGCGTGCCGCCTTGACGGCAGCGGCACAGCCACCGTCGCCGCCGCCACCTGCCGTGGTCGAGGTGGAAGAAGAAGCAGGCGCCGTGGGTGGCCTTCGTTCTGGGTTTGATGGCATAGACCGCCACCTTGACGGCCCCATGGTGGATGGCATCATCGTCCCTCGCGACGGTGGCGTGTTCATAACGTGGGAGGACGTTTGGGTGACGGCGGTCGACGGCAGGGGCCACGCCGCCACCATTCTGCACGGCCTCAGCGGCAGTGCGCGCCCTGGCGAGGTGCTGGCCATCATGGGACCCTCAGGGTGTGGCAAGACCACACTGCTCGACACCTTGGCCGGTAATTACTAGTAATTTACACAAAAACTGCTCGTTCCCAAGCGTATCTTTTGCTCTTGCAAGTGTTTCAAGAGCAATAGTACGTGCACACACATAGATGCATGCGCTAAATATGTCAAAAGGCATACTTGTGCATGCATATGCTACATCGTTACTTTATGCCTCAAATCTTGTTTGATGTATGTGTGCTACGACGCCTCCACACGGATGTATAAGGATGAGGGTACGAGCGCTCTGATATCCATGTAGTGCTTTATTATATTTGACATGTGTATATGTTACGCATATTCAGTATATACTATTATAAAACGATGATTTCCTACAAAAGAAAAGGTGAACGACTTCCATAGGAGTTAGGAGTAGAAACCAACAAGCTACATGTCACAGAAGCGTTTCCAATTTGATTTGGCTTACAACCACAACTGTTGGCTTTACCTTTTCTTGAATGAAAATTTTGGGCCTCGACCTCACATGGCCATGTACTTACAACCTTTAATTTTCCACTCAAGTGATCATCAAATTAAGGTAAAAATGAAAGGAAATAAATATAAGTAAAGATTATTGCTTCTCCAACGTTTTTCTTGACGAATTGTATACCTAGAACAAGATAACCTACAATACTATGCTCATAGAATGAACCCTACGTCTCTCTTGTTCCATATGCATCACCCTGCAGCAGCAGCAAAAACGAATTACAGTCGATCAACCTACTCACCCTAAAGGTAACGGTTGATTTTTACCTAACAAACCTTCCAATATATCGTCTCGTTGAAATTGCAATTTTACTCTTTTTGTCTCTTTCTGTTTGGTTAAAATGCATTTTATTACTTTAATTAAATATTATCCAAAGGGATAGATTTTACTAGTGATACATCAGGAATCATCTACTGCTTTAATTTGCAAACACAAAAACCACACGTGGTGTCTTTGTCAAAGACTTTTCAATTAGCAACTGTGCATAATGAAGCATCCAAAAAACATGTTGATTGCGAATTTTGTCCACCATCCGTGCCTAGAATTCGATGACTATTGCAGCATTTGGTAGGGCTCGGGCTCGGGCTCCTCCTAAAAGGTCTATGACTCTAGTTCCTCATGTCGAGTAGCTTTTATGATGCAGTCGAAGCCGTTTGGAAAACATTTGGACAAAACGGCTCCAGTGATAGTTCTATAATAATTTATATTAGATTTGTGAGGAGAACCGGAGAGATATCCCTTTTTTTCAGGCTTCGACTCCTCTATACAAAAACAGCTTCGGCTCCTACAAAAACAGACTCCTCTTTTATAAGGAGACGCAAGAATATGAAGCGTGAGCCCTGCAAAACAGGCGTGGATACATATAGGGCGTCGCATAATGCGGGCAAACATAATGATGCATATCCATAAATGCAGTTGAACTCCTGTCCATCCTCAAGTTGGGAGACAATTGTGTGGACCATGATAATATTAATCAATGCAGATAAGTAGACGTCAACGTAAGAGTTTCAAGTCTCTTTCACTTCCATATGAAAAAGCCTATGACATACTCCATCCACTTGTAATCATACTAGTGTACGTTGTATTTAACTTAAGTCAAAATTTTCTAATTTACTAAGTTATTTGGAAAGGTATTAACATTTAAATTCAAATAAATGTTCTATCAAAAAAACATTTAATAGATAATTTATTGAAATAATTTTCATGTTATAGAACTAGTTTCTCTTTAATTTTTATTTACTTAGATCAAAGTAAAAAAGTGAACTATAATTTAAATCAAATACAATGTTTTGGCATCAATAAAATTGTACAAGATCATATAAATATTGTATTCGTTCTACTAACAAATAACATAACAGACGAGGCATAAAGGTACCTAAAATTCATATTTGTGGTCACTTAATTACATTGGCTACATAAATCAATATATATGAATTACATATTTTACATCAGAATCACTTAATTATAGTGCTGAAATAAATCAATATATACGAATTGCATATTATTTCAACATCAGAAGTTTATAACTTGTAGAAATGGGGAACTTCAAAACTGAAACAGAAAATGTTTTCTTGCAAGCAGAAAATATTACTATGATGTTCTGATTGATTATGAAAACTCACTGACAAGTGACCTTCATTTGTAACTCTCGTATAAAATTCTTAACATATTATAGCCAAGCATTATAAAAACATATTATTGCTAGATCTAGTATGGATATTCTGTTAAATAATCCATGCACATGGATCAATATATAGGGAGACTGGACACCAACCTGAGGAGTAAAGGAGATATTCTCATCAATGGCCAGAGACAGAAGCTCGCCTTCGGAACCTCAGTAAGATCTTGATCTTGATTCAAAGCGGATATACATACTAAAAGCATAATTTTGACGAAGATTCAGATATTATTACATCAATGATTCAAAAGCGCTTCCAACTTACTCCCTCTCCACCAAGTATCAATTTCTAGAGTTGTCTTAAGACCTTATTTAGTTCTGTGGTTGAAATGTGTTTTTGGTACTATAACACTTTCTTTTGTATTTGACAATTATTATTCAACCATGGACTAATTAAGCTTAAAATATTTGTCTCGCAAAGTACAAGTAATTGTGCAATTAGTTATTATTTTCTATCTATATTTAATGCTCTATGCATGTGCTGCAAGATTCGATATGATGGAGAATCTTGAAAAGTTTTTGAAGTTTGGGTCCAACTAACTAAGGCCTAAGTCAAATTTTTTAAACTTTGACCGAATTTCTAGGAAAAAAATGTTAAGATTGTGGTATCAAATAAATACCATTACAGTTACCATATAAAATATTTTTATAAGATGTTGTTACTCATTTCTATAAAGTTAGTCACTAGCACAGATTCTAAAAATTGTTTCTTTCGAAGTATGCTTTACTAGTTTCTAAGCCCTGTTTAGATGCAGCCACACAGCGAAAATTTTTGGAGAAATCAGTACTTTTGGAAGAATGGATCTAAAAAGGAGCTTGTAAAACTTGGGCTGTAAAGATTTGAAATTTGGGACTTTGGAGTCCTAAAACTGTGTAAACTTGCTTAGAGGACGTGTCTTATATGTTGCAGACTAAAAAATTTGAAAAGCATCTAAACACATATTTCACATATTTAAAATGCAAAGTTTATAGCCAAAAGTTTTAGGATGTAAAAATTTAGGATCAGGCCCTCAATGTTCATGCATGTGCATTTATGTTGTAGGTAGAGTAATTGCAAAATAAACGATTCTTGCAGGCGTACGTGACGCAAGAGAACGTGCTGATGGCCACGCTCACGGTGCGTGAGGCTATCTACTACTCGTCTCAAATCCAACTGCCGGACACCATGCCGCTTGCCAAGAAGCTCGCCCTCGCCGACGAGACTATCCAGGAGATGGGGCTCACCAGCGCGCTGGACACGCGCATCGGCGGCCGCGAAACCAAGGGCATCAGCGGCGGGCAGCGGAAGCGGCTGAGCATCTGCCTGGAGATCCTCACGCGGCCACGGCTGCTATTCCTGGACGAGCCCACGAGCGGGCTCGACAGCGCCGCCTCGTTCCACGTGATGAACCGCATCGCCGACCTCGCCGTCAGGGAGGGCATGACCATCGTCGCCGTCGTGCACCAGCCATGTAGCGAGGTGTTCGAGCTCTTCCATGGCCTCTGCTTGCTCGCCTCCGGACAGACCGTCTACTTTGGCCCGGCTGCTGATGCCGCTGAGGTAGTTAATTATTGTCATCTTTCTTTACTTTCCAACAATGAGACAAATATTTATTCACTTATTAGTTTGCTGACAATTTTCATTTACAAATACATTATATTTGCAGTTCTTCACATCGAATGGCTACCCTTGCCCACCAATGAGAAACCCCTCAGACCATTTCTTAACGACAATCAACAGAGATTTTGAATCGGTATATAAGATCTATCTGATCAAGCCCTTATCGTACAACAGTTAATGAAAGCAAACAGGGAAATACATTTAGATTAGATTCAAATACTTGTCAATGTAGGTTCCTACTGTAGCTAATGTCGAGTGTAGATTACAGAGAGACCAATGCAATTCATTTCATGGAAGCATCCTTTTTAACATAGTAATAACGTACAGGAAAATGAAGAAAGGACAGTATTCAAGCCATCTGCAGCAGACGAAGCAATAAGCATTTTGATGAATGCCTATAAATCCTCCAATATATCAGAAAATGCCAAAAAGGAAATGCACGACATAAATGAAATGGTTAATATATACTCACTTCTTCTGACTTTATATTGTGTAAGCTTGCATGGAGATGACATAAGATAATGTTTGGTTTGATAAACTAGGGTGGATTGATGATGAGAAGAAACCAAGCCAGTTTCCTCACCAAGGTGTTTGTACTCACCAAAAGGTCCTTTGTAAACATGTACAGAGATGTCGGATATTACTGGTTGAGACTCGGCATATATGTTTCGATAAGTCTATGCCTTGGTACCATATATTACAATTTTGGCTATGGATATGACTCTATTCGTGTAAGTTGATTGGATCTTGTGTGTTAGTAGTCTATGATGTGAATTAAGTAGGCTAGTTGTAAATGTAGTTAATTCTATTGATCGATCCTATTGTTTCAGTCTAGATCATCAATGCTAATGTTCACCGGTGGCCTTCTAACCTTGATGGCAATTGGAGGATTCCCATCCTTCGTAGAGGAAATGAAGGTATCACCCTTTTATTATATAATTTAATAATTATGATACTTTTCTGGGAAAACTTAATAAGACACTTATGATAATGAGACCTAGATGTGTTACTAGGAGATCTAGTAAAATAACCTTATTTATATTCATAAGTTTTACTATGTATCAAGACATAACATATATCTAGGTAGGTACATAGCCAAAGCTACAAATTTAGAAAAAGCTAAAATGACTAAGAATTAGTAGTTCACTAAAATGTTATCCTTGTCTTATTTTCTATCTGGTATTTTTAACCTTTTAATGATAAAAAGGTCAAACATGTCTATGTGTAACAAAATGATGCAATAGCAAAAATAGTTTATATTCCCATGAGTTGGTATACCATTTACAATCGAATAATTATAGTTCTTTTGCAAGTATCCTGTTGTATAAATTTCTTATGTGTCACTACAATCGGTAAAAGATTACACATGTACACAAGACTAAATTGTGCTCCTCTAACTTCTAACTTTGTTTATGGTGCCTAGATATTCAGGAGAGAGAGGCTAAACGGACATTATGGTGTGTCAGCATTTGTGATCTCCAATTGGCTATCAGCCACACCCTATCTTGTCCTTATTGCTGTACTACCTGGTGCAATTGCTTACTATCTGTCTGGTCTTAAGAGAGGAGTAGACCATTTCATATATTTTACTCTTGTCCTATGTTCGTGCACAATGCTAGTTGAAGGCCTTATGATGATTGTAGCTGCTATCGTGCCAGATTTTCTAATGGGTATCATCACTGGTGCTGGAATACAAGGTGTCATGATGCTTAACAGTGGATTTTTCCAAATACCTAGTAAACTGCCAAAGATAGTTTGGAAGTACCCAATGTTCTACATCTCTTTCCACAAGTATGCGCTCCAGGGATTTTACAAGAATGAATTCTTGGGTTTAGTTCTCCAAAACAACCCAGGAGTAGGAGATAAAACAATAACTGGCGACCAAGTGATCCGTACCATATTTGAAACGGAAATGGGCCACTCAAAATGGGTGGACTTTGCAGTGCTATGTGGAATGATTATAGCATATAGGCTACTCTTTATATTGATTATTAAGGTTGTGGACAAGCTAAAGCCAATATTTAAGGGTGACATGTTTAGATGTCCTACTCAATGTATTTGTGGCATGCAAAACCCATGTATCCACCTTTAGTATTGTTATGCAAGAAATGTTGTAATAAGTTGCTGATGCTACTGAAGACAAAACAATTACAAGATTAACTCTAATATAATATTTCATATCTTCGATTGTGCAATGAAGCTACACATGTGAAAAAGAAAGCATTAGTGACAAATATACAGTGTTTTCAGATCGGACGACTAATCGCGATTAGTCGTCCTTATCGTAACTGCGTGCACGATAAGTTTCGTCGATTCGATCAGGTCGATCAGAAATCTTATCGTCCGATTAGATGCGAGTAGTTGCGATTAGTCGTCCGATAAGTGTAGTAGGACGATAAGTTGCGCCAGTACAGGAATATTGTATTTAGGCCTGTAGGAAGAATTTGGCCCACATTAAGCCGGCCCATTAGGGTAAG
>Ga0182004_10005061_pt1 | contig 10708 bp, 12 predicted proteins | sample Sormic07211540_1_FD_120479 | JGI IMG/M metagenome (GOLD analysis project Ga0182004, IMG submission 120479) | Endophyte microbial communities from Sorghum bicolor roots, Mead, Nebraska, USA - 072115-40_1 MetaG | ecosystem: Host-associated > Plants > Roots > Unclassified | place: USA: Nebraska...
CAAACGCAACCACAGTTCCTCCCAAGAATCTAGGCAAAAATAGCCCAAATGATAGGAGGACACCCAATTTTAGTCTCCCTAATTTCTCCAAGAAATATATATATATGCAGAGCAGCCCTCAAAGTCCTCCGATTTCCACTCTCTTCCCCACCCCGACCTCAAAAACACCAACCCCGCGAGCGCCACCACCACCACCACCACCATACCATTCCGTCCGCAGGAATAAGGAAGCGAGCTCCCCTCCACCGGCTTCCCCGTCCCTCCTCCCAGCGATCGCGCCTCCTCCCAGGCGTCCCAGCGGCGGTCGGGTCGCCGGGTTCGATCGGCGCTGGTCCTGGGTCCGGGCCCTCCCATGGCGTCGCCGGAGCAGGAGGCGGCGGTCGCCGCGGCCGTCGTGGAGGACGTGATGCGGCAGCAGGGTGGAGGATGCGGCGGCTCAGGAGGAGGAGGAGGAGGAGGAGACACAGTTGGGTCCTGGAGGAACCTCGACCTTGCCTGGCGCAAGGCGGAGGAAGCTGGTGAGTCGCGGTGTATTTCTCTTGGTGAAAAAAAAAATGCATCTTTTGTTTTTTCGAAGGAAATTTGCATCTTTTAATGGTATGGTAAGTAAGTATTCGATTTGAGTTAAGGCTATTGCGTCCATGGTAGGCTGGAATTTACTTTTTTTTTTGTGATTCAGTCATGATCTTTTAGTCGGTGGCTCGGTGCACGCTTTTAATTAGTTTTGTTTTGGATATATAGAAGCTTACTCGATTATGCTCATAATAGTCCTGGATCAACGCAATTGTTTCCTCTGTTAATATTTACAAGGAATAAATTATTTTTTTTTTATCTTTTCTCGCTTGAAATAGTATTAGACGGAATATGGTGTGCTAGTATGCTAGAATAGGTTTTTATCCTCTTGGAGAGCTTGAATTTTGCTCTAGTCACATTAATGCTAGTTTGAGTTATGTATCCGTTAGAGTTTCATCTCACATTTAGCTGACTTAGCTTCATGCTTAATAATCTAATCAGACTTGGCTCAATAAAAGTGACAAGTTGGAGATGGATTAAGTTTTGTGTCCATAATCATAACCCTGCACCTGCGATGCTCTTCCTGCGCAATACAATTCCTAACAAATTCCATAACTCATTTTAATAGCCAAATGTGTTCCTATATGATTACTCTCTCGTAGGCATTCATAACACTAGATTTAGCTGCAATGATTCCTTATTCTTTGCTACGCGGGCCAACAACATAATTGTAGTTTATAGGTAGTTACTTCTTAGATCATCGTGGTTGTCATGACAAAGAGGTGGCCTTGATATCGGTTCCATACATATGCCTGCATAGAGAATACCATTATTTTTTGTTTAAGAATGTGATGACTGCTGATCCACTGTTCCACTTAGGTTCGATACAACGCCAATCTTGTAATCAAGTTCTTTACATACTGTCATTAGGTTTTCGTTCAAAAAACATACTGTCATTAGGCTAATAGCACAGATTTACACTTAAGTGATATAGCACTTGTTTAAAAAAATGGTATGGTCTATTTTTGTATCTTTGGATGTAAACACCTGTGGCCATTTGTTGTTAGCAGCTTAGCATAATCAGGATCATTTGAATTGGTGCTTCCTTTGGTTTGAGAAATGCAGCAATAAGAAGGTATGAGGCAGCCAACTGGTTGCGAAGGATAGTTGGGGTAGTGTGTGCGAAGGACCTTGCAGAAGAGCCTTCTGAGGAGGAATTCCGTGTTGGCCTGAGAAATGGCATTATTCTCTGCAATGCACTTAATAAGATTCAACCTGGTGCTGTACTCAAGGTTGCATTTCTCTCCTTCAGATCTGTACTATTTCATTTTCTACTGTGATTTTGCATGCTAAGTATGATGCTTTTAGGTTGTGGAGGTGCCATCGGATTCTACTGTCCATGCCGATGGTACAGGTCTCTGTGCATATCAGTACTTTGAGAATGTGAGGAATTTCCTCATTGGCCTGCAAGATTTAGGTCTTCCAACATTTGAGGCATCAGACCTGGAAAAGGTTACACTTTGTCTGGTTTATTTACTTCTAACTTGAATGATCGACACATTTTTATTAACACCACAATTTTGGTACTATTTAGTGGATTATACCCTGATTAATAAGGAGTGCTGCTGTAAAAAAGTTATTAACTAAGCTATTTATATTATCCATCCCAATTTTATATTTTTACTTGCCATCAACCTCAGGGTGGACAAGGTGTTCGAGTTGTAGACTGTGTTCTTGCTCTGAAGTTATTTTGTGATGCTAAGCAAGTGGGAAAACAATCTCCATTCAAATATGGTGGCATTGTAAAGCCCTTGTCTGCAAAGCATTCCATTCGCAAGAATAATGAACCTTTTACGAAGGTGATGATGAGGAGTCACTCAGCTGAATTACTTCGAGATGGCATATCACTGGAGCAAATAGGTCTTGATTTTTCTCTAGAACCTACTGAAACAGTAAGAATCCATCACCTAGTTCTTCTTTCACATTACTTAACTCTCTTTTTTAATTTGTGGTGATACTCATCTTCTTCGCTGTAGACTACTCCAGACTCCATCCGGATGCTTGTTCAAACAGTTCTCTCAGATAAGAAACCAGAAGAAATTCCATCAGTGAGCCTACTGTGTAGCTAGCTGTTTATGCAATGTGGTTGAGATAATAAATATTCATACTGAATCTGTAAATTTTCAGGTTGTAGAATCACTCTTGAGCAAAGTAATTAATGAATTTGAGCGCCGTATTGCAAGCCAGAGTGAATTGGTATATTCACTTCTTTTACCAACCTCACAATTCTTTCTGCGTTTTGAGTTTTGACTTAACCAACCATATGCACAGTTGGAATAATAGAGACTATGGAACAGGTGAAAGACACTATGGAACAGGTGAAAGACACTATGGATACAAATGACCGTAACTCAGTTTTGAGAATTGACTCTCCCTTTGACACCAATGTCAGTAAGTCATTATCCAGAGTGGACTCTCCACAAGTGGAGTCTACTTCCCACAGTGATCTGGAAAAGGTATCTACATTTTGTGAATACAACAATAATTGAATGTTCTTAATTTGGTACAATACTGCAATTAAGTATTTGCTACTCCCTCTGTCCTAAAATGTAATATTTTATTTTCTCCTTAGACAAACATCTCTAACTTTGACCAAATTTATAGAAAATACATTAATATCTCGAATACCAAATAAATACACTATCAAGACATCTTATGATGGTCAATAAATGAAACTAATTTAATGTTGTAGATGTCGGTGTATTTTTCTATATATTTGGCCAAAGCTAAATAAGTTCGATTCAAGACAAAACTAACAAATTTGTTTTGAGTCAAAGGGGGGGGGGTATTTCCCACCTGAATATATTGCATTGGAGAGGTAATATCGATTACCGCTCAACGAGATACAATAGAGAACACACACTTACAACACAACACCACCAAACACGCATGGGACAACGAGGAGGACAACCACAAAACTAACAGAGGAGAACAAAGAACTCCCATGATAAGCATGAAGTTATTCACCAACTAACACCACCATCAAGTGGCTGAACTTCAGTGACCTCCACTCCTAGGGCGACCGTTAAGCTTCAAGTCAAAAATGACAGATGACAATCGTAACTACAAAGTTTTTAAAGCACATCCAGGACCCAGTTGACGCCCGCTAACACCAATTATGGGGAGGAAACCACAATGGAGGGAGGGTTGGCAAAAGGAGCGTGAGGAGATCCATAAGAGGGGATCATGGTCTCATTACCGGCATTTGTTGAGACAAGGCAATCGAGGATCATGGAGAATCGCAAAGCTAAGACACTAGTAGCGTAGTTTGTTGGTTAGAACTTGTGCCTAATCATCAAAAAGGGAGGGCTATGTCTTTGGCGTAGGGAGGTGCCAATGATCTCTAAAGCAACACCTCCAGGAACAGAATGACATTGGAAGATGCCACCATTGCTTGACCGGGATCACCGGTTTGGGTTTTTACCCGGAGATCAAACTCAACAGGATGGCAGATGGAACCTTGATGACGCCTCCAAGAAGAAACATTACACTCGTGAGCGGCATCATTGTTGGTAGCAAACCGAGCAAGAATTTCGTCTAGAATCCACCCAAGCTTGCACCACATGTGTTGATCATGTAGCCATCTCCCGCGTTATCGAACAAGGACACAACCCCTATGCCCCGCATCGTAGCAGCAATGCCCCGATGCCTCCACCATGCTGTCACCGCTATCGTGGGCACAGGCATGGCTGATGCCTTCGGTCTATCCACCCGGTGCTCTACTCTCCTCATCAAGAGAGTAGGCTCTCAGTGGCTAGAGATGGCTAGAGAGCGTGGCACAGAGGGGAGGGTGCCACAGCACACGGCCATGCCGCTGGTTTGCCGCGGCCAAACCACACACACCACACCAGACATGCTACTCCGCCGCCAGCTCGACCGCGGCCAAACTACGCGCCCACACCACTACAGGAGCCCATCACATGCACCTAGTGGACATCACTAGATCCACCCAAGTGGCCGCCGGATCCTGCGAAACAACACTAGATCAAAGGCTGGACACCAAGAACGAGGTGGCGCCGGGCACCAGGTACCTGCCAGCCCAGGCGTGGCTAGCTGCCGCGCGACCAAGCTGGCCACCAGCCATAGACTTGGGTGGCCCTAGCAGGTCATCGCCGCCCCGCTCGGAGTCCCAGCTAGCTGCTATCCTGAGGCAAGGCCTGGCAAGATCCGCCTACTGCCGGCCGGCGTCGATGCCGGTAGACCCATGGCGCTAGAGGCCTGCACGGTGGAGAATGCCAAATTTGGCCCCGAGAGGCCCAGCTTCGCCCCCACCGGCTAGGCATGACGCTAGAGCTAAAGGTGAAGAGGAGGGGTGGAGTAGGAGAGAGGGGGAGAGAGAGGTGGCTACGACTATTGAGTTGTATGCACCGACCAGTTCAACCCAAAAGCTTAAGCTGATGGGGTCGAGGTAGCCAAGCGTAAGGGCACAATAGCCGTGGTCGAAGAAGTCGTGCTAAAGATGGCCGAGGTCGATGTAGTTGTGGTTGGGTTGTGTGTCGATGGAGCTGCAGGCACACAAGGGGCACCATGGTAATGACAGAGATGCGTCGAGGCAGTCGTCGTGGCGAAGACCCAATCAGCAGGACGAAGACCTTGTGCAGACGGATGGCGCAGCAGGGATTGCGTAGCACAGTCGTCGATCCACAGATGACAGCGATGGAGATGCAACAGCGAAGCGTACACACGGACAATGGTGATGTGGCCTAATGAGGCGACAAAATAGCAGCCCTGTTGCTTGGAGAAGATGCACGTAGTACTCGGAGACGTTGTCAATGAAGTCGATGTCGATGCCGGAGTAGAACGCGTGAGGTTGACGGGCGGTGGGCGACTCAATCCCGATCAGTGATCGGACAAACCAAAAAGATACAACAACAGCAGATCAGGTGTACCCAGTCCTGATCGGGTGGCGCAAGGCGCACGGCGGGTCACGAACACGTGGGGTCGAAGGCGCCAACGCAGATCGACGAGGTGGAGATGGGCAGATCTACCCCGCAACAGCGACACGCCAGATCTGGTTGCCTCCATGGCAGCGCAGGGGCGAGGCGTGTGGCCGGCCCTAGCCGCCACCACGGCGACACGGGATGGGGCGAGATCCATCTGCCTCAATGTGATGAAGATCAGGTGTTGATGGCGACAGCCGGTGGTGAGCCTGGGGACGAGGCGGCGGCGGGAACCTGGCAATGACGTATGGGAGATCCCGATCTGCTGTGCGACGACGACGACGGCAGCCGGATCAATAGGATCGGGCACCTAAAGAGGGGCGCTGCCCTCGGCGGAGATTGACCTCTCCCCGAGGGCGCGCAGTGCGGGAGCGGCGGCGCCTAGGGTTAAAATCTAAACCTAGGCGAATGATACCGTATTGAGTTGCATGCACCGACCAGTTCAACCCAAAAGCTTAAGCTGATGGGGAGAGGTGGGCAATTCACTTATATTCCAACAACGACGAGTACCCTTTTTGGGGGCCGCTGCCACCGCATGCCAGAGGCCGCCGGCGGCGGCCGAGGGGGTGGCGCGGAGGGAGGTGGGTGGCGGCACCGGTGAGCGCCCCCAAGTCTCCCTAGGGGAGCTCGCGAGGGACAACGCTTCTTTCAATTAGATAAATCTAATACATGTAGTTACTCAATTTGGAATGGAAGGAGTATTATAGAACTATTCATCTAAACATGTGAAATTGTTAATTGTTTTCATTCTGGCTGAAATTGGTCCATGCACTAATATTTGTCATTAGGCCACTGAAAAAATTAAGATGGACGAAGTTGAGAAGAATGCGTCGAGTCTGATGGAAGATGTAAGCACATTAGTACCTGCACCACTAAGCAATGATAATGTCAACAAACATATGCCAAAGCCAGTGAGAAATTTTGATCGAGAACAGAAACAGATCCAGGTATTTCAAATGCTTTGTGTTCTTCAGTGAATTTAGTTATATTTTTCACTATCATTCATTGACTATTGAGACTGACTGTAGGATTTGAAAAGTAACATGTCCACTGTTAAGTCTTGCATGGAGAAGTTAAAACTGCTGTACTCTGAAGACCTTAAAAAGCTTGGTATATTGTGTGCTGAACTTTGGGCATCTGTAACCATTAAACATTTTTCTTCCAAAGTTTTGGTGTTCATCATCATATTGTGCTGTATTAGGTGATCATTTGCGTATTGTTTCTCATGCGGCTTCTGGATACCGTAAGGTTGTTGAGGAAAACCGCAAGCTTTACAACCAAATACAAGACCTTAGAGGTATAATTTTTTCAGTCTTATGTACTAGAAACATGAGGACTATATACTGTTTCATGATTTAATGTGATGTGCATGCTGAAAAATCTCTTTTCTTCTTTGTCACAAGGAAATATCAGAGTTTACTGTCGAGTGAGACCTTTCCTTCCTGGAAAAGTAAGTTCCTCGAGCAGTGTTGCTGGAATAGAAGATAGAACCATCACACTTATGGTACCATCAAAATATGGAAAAGATGCAAAGAAGTCTTTTACTTTCAACAGTGTCTTTGGGCCCCTGGCCACACAAGGTTAAACTCACAAGTTGCTCCACTGAATTATCTGTTTGATATTAGACCTTTTTTTTAGTTAAGTGACATAAAATCTTTCAATTAGTGCAGAGGAGGTCTTTACAGACATGCAACCTTTGGTCCGTTCTGTTCTTGATGGCTTCAATGTTTGTATATTTGCATATGGCCAAACTGGATCGGGAAAGACATTTACAATGGTGCTTCACTTATCAACTATGTTACTTTTTACACGAGTATTGATACTTTTTACAATATGAAAACATTGTTTCCTGGCTGCTACAGAGTGGTCCCAAAATTTTGACAGAAGAAGGGCTCGGTGTCAACTACAGAGCACTAAATGATCTATTCAGTATCCAGGAGCAGCGGAAAGATACAATTTGTTATGAAATTGCTGTACAGATGATGGAAGTCTACAACGAGCAAGTGAGAGATCTCCTTCAGAATGGTGGAAACAAAAAATATCCTTTCGTACTGAACCTTTTTTTTCTGAAAGCAATTTTGTACTGAGCTTGATATTAATCCTGCTCTTAGATATCTTAACTTTTTTTGCATATATTGAACATCTATTTATTTATGATATTGGACCTCCTTAACGGCAAGAAACATTGGAAATTCGAAATAATTCTCAGAAAGGAATTGCAGTTCCAGATGCAAATGTGGTTCCAGTCACATCGACTTCTGATGTAATTGACTTGATGAATCTTGGCCAAAAGAATCGTGCAGTTTGCTCAACTGCCATGAATGACCGAAGTAGTCGCTCCCATAGGTTTGTTTGTTGCTTTTGCATTAGTGCCTCCAGTTCCAGGCATGATGTTGAACTTGGTGTTTTTAGCTGATGTTTGAGTAAACCAATTACAGCTGTCTGACTGTTCATGTTCAAGGACGAGATTTAACATCTGGAACAGTCCTAAGAGGTTGCATGCATCTTGTGGATCTAGCTGGCAGTGAAAGAGTTGATAAATCTGAAGTGGTAGGAGATAGATTAAAGGAGGCAGCACACATAAACAAGTCACTGGCTGCATTAGGCGATGTGATTGCAGCCCTAGCCCAGAAAAGCACACATGTTCCTTACAGAAATAGCAAACTTACTCAACTATTACAAGACTCTCTTGGTAACTATCAAAGCTCCATATCCTTGGTTTGCAACTTGTCGAACAAACGTGTTGTAAGTATTTTGTTTCCATTTTTCAGGAGGACAAGCGAAAACACTGATGTTTATTCACATAGCTCCAGAACCAGATGCTATTAGTGAGTCCATAAGTACTTTGAAGTTTGCCGAGCGTGTTGCCACTATTGAGCTTGGAGCAGCCAAGTCAAACAAGGAAGGAGGAGAAGTCAGAGAGCTCAAAGAACAGGTTCGTCTATGAACTCTGTTTCATGGCTTTCTTGAGTTCACAGGGCTTGTGACCAATATCTTCTATGAATTTGTGCCTCATTACTTTCTTACTGCAGATTGCTTGCCTCAGGGCAGCATTAGCTAGGAAAGATGGAGATCATGAGAGCATACGAAGCACTCAATCAAGCCCAGACATATATAGAATGATAATGGGTAATGCATCACCTGCATCGAGGCACCCAATAGAAGATGGAAGTATAGAGGTATTCCTTTCATTTTTAGCCAAAATTTATGATATGGTCTTTTCCTTGATCACAATTTGAATTGATCCATTCATGGATTGATACTTGTAATGGTGCTCAGAACGACTCAGCATTGGGAGATTTAGCTGAGCACTCACAGTTCGGGAGCAGCAATTCCCTGCCAGAGTTGGGAGCTGATGGCACACAAGATCCTGCCTTCTACCAAAGAAGCAGCCCTGAACAGCAATGGAGCTGGTCTGGGTCTGTTGCAACAGAGGATTCCGATGATTTCGAGGTTGCAACTAATTGCTCGTCAGATCTAGATTGTGTGAGACCATCTAGTGCCCCAAAAGCTTCAGGTTTAGCAAATGGAGGGGGCTCAGCTGCAAGAAAGACCCAACTCAAGGGTGCAAAAAGTTCAGACCTTAGGTAATCATCTCCTCTAATTTATATCTTTAAATTGTGCTAGAAAGTATTTAGCAAATGCTGAGATCAACTATTCTGAACTACGCTGTTTTCTTTTTAATTACTTTAGAGTGAATCCTGCAAAAAGGTCATCGCCATTACAGAAAAAGTTGAGTGCACCCTCACCGACGCTAACCAAGAAGAGCGGAGTCGAAGCAAAGAAAACTCCAAATGGTAAAACAGGAACCAGGAAGTAAGCAATCCAGATGAAACTTGGTTTTGTTGTGACCAACTTCACCATGGTCAAGGACAGATAAACATGTTGATCCTGGGTGATGCATTGATGTTTGTCAGATGAATATGTCAGTCCTTTTGAGAGAGGTTGCTTGATCTTCAGCCATATGCTGTAAATCACTCGTTTCATTTTTGTTGTAGTACAGATAGAAAACAAGCCGGAAAAACCTCCAGGATGGGAAGAGATCATGGCCACAAGGATGTTTTAACCTTCTGATGACTTCATGAATCATGAGTCACGTCCAACCCTGTGATTGGTTGCATGTAAATTTTTGTGGTATTCCTTACAGGATGAAGATGCTAACCATACGTGACTTCACAAAAGAGGATATAATCCTTCTAGTCCCAGAAGATTGCCATTTTTCAGTCATGGTCATGGTCATGAATACATTACTTTAACAACAATTACATGTGCGAAATTAAAGCTTGTGAACAAAATTGAATATTTCAAAGTTTGAAACTATTCTTCAAGAGAAACGGAGCTCTACTGTGGACATGTTTTATACATGGGCTAAAAATTAGCCTAAATTAGATATGTTTGGCTAGCTAGTTGGCTAACAACTAGTTAAAGACTTAGCATTTCACCTATTTCTCCTGCGGATCCATCGCCCTTCCTCACTGTGAGTGGCCGATCTGGGTCCACTCCACCAGATCGGGCTCCACGTGTGCGGTGACGGGGGCCACACCCCGGTAGCACGCGTGGACAAGGCGATGGCAATCTGGATTTGACAATGATGATGACGACGATGGCGCCCCGACTACGGCAGCAGCCTGTGGATAGGCTCACCAGGCTTATCCACGTGTTTTTCTTTTTTGTTTTTTATTCGATTTATCGAGGTGGACATTCAATCGTCTCGGAAAAAGGTCCCATTTATCGTGGCCTTTTATCCAAGCTAGTTGCGACGCCCACCCTGGTTAATCATTTTTGCGCATCTCGGTAAAGTTTTCTATAGTAATGAAACATGATGGTGGTGGGTGAGGTTCATGATGAACGAGGGATGGGAGGTGTGCAAGATCTCCAATTCTAATTAGGGAATGACAGGATGGAGGGCAGTGGTGGGTGAGTGGGAGGCACATGTGGCCAGCCGCGGGGTGAACAGAGGTAGGGTATTAGTGGGCCCTGCTTAACGGGTTGGCGTCCGAGGTAGGCAAGGCTAGGTGGAGGTAGGAGTGATAGGGTGGACAGGAGTGATATTGAAGGAGACAACAAGGTGGCACTGTTAGAATATAGTAGCTGAAAATAGTGTGTGTGTTAGCGGTGCATGTTAGTGTGTTGAATATGTTAGAAGCATGACACATGGCACAATATTCAGCAGTATTGAATAGACGCCATACATG
>Ga0182004_10005062_pt1 | contig 10708 bp, 9 predicted proteins | sample Sormic07211540_1_FD_120479 | JGI IMG/M metagenome (GOLD analysis project Ga0182004, IMG submission 120479) | Endophyte microbial communities from Sorghum bicolor roots, Mead, Nebraska, USA - 072115-40_1 MetaG | ecosystem: Host-associated > Plants > Roots > Unclassified | place: USA: Nebraska...
ATCAAGCATAAGCATAATAACAAACCAAACCAAGCATCAAAAGTTCACACTTCAAGCATTGACTCAACTTGCGGTACTATCGTTCTCTTCCTATTAAGGGTAAAGATCCTAAAACTCCTATTTCAATGACGTCAGAAGGTGGTAAGACAAAGTTCTAAAAGCATATCAAGCAAGGAGTGGGGGTGAGAACAAGTCTTTAAAATAAGCATCAAGGTGAGGATGAATAGCAATGAAAAGGATATAGTATAGAGGAAAATATCAAGGTTTATAGAACAAGGATTTTACAGCAACTTCAAAACCTTAATACGACCAATTTCTAACTAGGCTTGTGTCCGATAGTCAACAAAGCTTTGATACCAATTTGTCACACCCATAATTTAAGAACAAAATAGGATGCATAAAAGACTCATATATGCCCCAGGAATAGTCGCACACATAAGTAGACAAATCTCAAATGTACCATTGCAGTGTTTATTACATAGCGGAACATAATAAATCCCATAGTCTTACACAAAAATGATAATAGTATTAAACAACGCCCTCGACGGAAGCTCCACATAGGGACACTGTTGACTGGTTGACTCCAAGCCTAATACTCATAACAGTAGTCCTCAATCCAATCATCATCCTTAGCATAACCTAAGGTGTTGGGAAATTGCAAGAGTGAGCACATATCGTACTCAATAAGTATAACCAGGGGTTCATGAGGCTCAAACAGCTGACACCGGTTTGACAGCATTTAGCTTTTAATAGTGGATAGCATGTTTATTCATTGGATAGCAAATATCAAGGTAGCATAAATAATCCCATAACCACATGATCAATTGTATACAAGAATTATGAATAACACATATAAACAACATAATAAACCATCATTTATCATCATTAATCATGTTCATCAGTGTCCATCTATTCTATCAGTTTTCCAGGCTGCCCGTATTTACCCATCAGTATACCAGATTTAACACTCTGCAGAGGTTGTACATCTTTACCCATGAGTGGTGATTTACCCTTTCCCGAGGTTGCAAGTCTCTTAATCCCCTTCCTAGGGAGGTCGGCAGGGTTCACTATAAAGCCTTTCAAAAGTTTCGTCTAACAAGTTAGGGCCATTAGATTCACTCGGCAGGCAAATATAGAGCCCCCTTCCATGGCACATAACCCACAGCCTATACACATGGACAGAGGCCACACTATACCCAACGTGTCTAGCCATTCTTACGCCATTTAAGGTAGCCACTAACAAGCTAGAAAAAGGACCTCATACTGAGCTAAAACCAGAGCCATGTGGCCCTCATGGTTGTACGAGTTGACCTAGCTTTTGCCAAGGGATAAGTCCTTAGGGAGGGTCAAGATCAATCCAGCAAAAGCCAGAGTTCTTTCCACCCTTTATATTCAAGTTGCTAGAAAGCTTATTTTATTGTTCATTGTATATTCAAATATTCATGTTACAAGATCATGGATTAATAATCAAGAACAAGCAAGAACTACCCAAATGCATATCCAAATAGGTAACAAGGAATTCAGAATAACAATCATCTATGATTTTGCTAAGGTCATCAAGGTAGACACATGCATATGATAAATATTGTATTAATTGTGTATAGGTAACAAGGATAGTCCCAAGTTATACTTGCCTTGATCAAAGCTCTCCTGAGCCTGCTGGTCTTCAAAAGCTTGGTCTTGATCAACAACGTAGGCTCACCGTCTATTCCCAAACATCAATCAACAACATGCAATCCAATGTAGACAATCATACACGAAGCAAACAAGCTATAATTAGAACAATACACCAAACAGTACTAAAACAAAGATAAAAGTTTATCAAAATGTTCTACGCAGCGCTACGATCACACAAACGTAAAGTTCATGAAAATCGGATTTAAAACGTAGAAGTTATGAATTTTCTAAGATTCCTATAGAGAAATAATTAATTAAATAGTACCACGAAAGTAAAAAGTTTCAAAACAGTGAAATAATACTTCTAACATCTAGAGCTCATAAATATGAATCTAACATAATTTGAATGGACCAAAACGGAGTTAAAATGAGCATTTTATGACCAAAACCATTTTAGTGGCAAACTTGTAAATAACCGAAAGCGTACTCTATTTAAACCTGAGGGGAATACGTTTTTTGAAAAGAGAAAGCGTACTCTGTTAAACCCGTTTTTCGACTGCGGGTTTATACCTAAAAAGAGCAGGGGCTCTTTAGCAAAATCCCCATCCGAAACGGCATCCACGAGTCTTAGCCACTGATCTCCCGATGGACGGCAGGAAGCGATCGGGGTGGAAAAGACCAGCCGGCATCGAGGTCACGCACGGCGGCGCCATTGCCGGCGCTGCGGAGGCGGGCGGCGCTTGCCGAACGCGTGATCCCGAGCGTCTAAAATCAAAAGAAATTTACAGGGAGGTGGAGAAGCTTACTGCGAACTCACTAGTGCCCTTTTCGCAACCCGAGAAGGCTCGGAAAGGGGTCGGCCACGCGAGATGGAGAGAGAGAGGTTCGGCCAGATCCAAACTTGAGCAAAGGGGACTCTACACGACCTTAGATGGAAACAGATCAAGGTGGTGTGCCCAGGCTTCATATAGGCACACCCTACGGACGTCTGGGGTAACGAATCCCGTGGAGATCGGGAATCCCGGGTTACGAACCCAGCTCGGTTACGGTGGAGAAGAAAGGAAGGGGGAAGAAAGGAGTCGGCTGACGGATGGGGCCATGCTGTCAGTGGCAGAAAGGGCGGGGCCCTGTCACCCGAGACTGAGAGGGGGAGGGGAGGCACGCGTCTGGGCTGTGGGGGGGATGGGCCGCGCCCTGGCCGAGGCTGCTGCTGCGCTGGGCTGGGGTTTTCTCTTTTTTTCTATTTTCTATTTTTTGTTTTCTAAAGCCTTTTTAAATAGAATTTTGAGAGCAACCAAAATCCAACCCAAAGCAATCAACACAACAATAAGATATGCTTCAGCGTGTATGCATAAACAAGTTTGTAACTCTATGTTGAATTTTAAATTTCAATAAAATTTATTTCTTCACTAATTTAAATGCTCACAAGATATTTAATTCAACCAAATTAAATCCTATTAATTGAAAATTGAATTTTGGGTGTTACAAGCTCTCCCGACGAACAAGATGGTCATCGTTCCAGCTTCCGCGGCCGTGGCTGGAGGCCTCACGTTTACCGTCGGCCAGATCACCTGGACTACTGGTGGCGATCACCTCACGACCATGACTCTAGAAAAAACCCAGATCCAATCTAGGCGGCAGAGGCGTCGACTTTGACCACGCCAACTCCGAGGACTCGGCCTCCGCTCCCTCGCTACAAGGCAGAGCGAGTCGACAACTCGGACCTTCTTCAAGCCCTCGATCGCGCCGACCTCAAACTTCTCGAAGCCTCCAACCTGGTGGATTCGATCTCGCGCAAATCTGATCAGGCGGCATCAACAAATTTTTTCGACTCCCGTCGGCCAACTCGTGTCACCACGCATGAACAACTGGAGACGTCCCTGACAATAACGTCGACCTCCACGGGACGATCTATCAAGCTCAAGATAGCTTCCCCAGACCAGAATCGCCCTTATGGTCTGAACAACGTGGCCGACCAGTATTCACGGCATACCCGATCTTTATTCAGCAAGGCGGGCTTGTCGCCGGGCCAGAGCAGCCGAGCAGCTCATCATTACGTCAACATGGTATCCATCCGAGTCCTGCCAGATGATAAGGTTACTAGTACGAACTCCAGCACAGGGTCTATCCCTACCAAGATTTTACACCCCGAGGACGAAGACTACGACCTGGATCTACCACCATACCCTTCGGGTTTTTCTTGTTTTCTAGTCTTTCCACCCCGGCGAGGAGATCTGATCTTTAATGTCAGCAACGACGAACCAGTTGTCGATGGCGAAACCGACGAGCAAAAACAACTCCGCGAGCAGTGAAATGCCAACCGCGCTCAACGGCGAGCGGATGAGGAATGACAACTTGCACCACACAACCTCAGTGATGCTTTCGACATGGTCGGGAATCAGCAAGTCTACTAGACACCAAGCGCCAACGTGGCTGTCGCCATGGCAAACCTGGATCGACTCCCCGATACCCTAGAGTACCAGAGCATCCAATCCAATATACGAGCACACCTAATCGCCACGATGAGGTAGACCGCTACTTTGCTCAAAAGGGTCCAAGCCGTCTCCTACATGGAGGTTTCTTCCGACCAGACTCATCGCAGCCGGACTTCACCACGACCCAGTGGGCGCCATCATAGCCGCTCCCCCAACGGTCGCAGGAAGGACGCTGGACGTGACAACCGTGGTCAGGACACGGGCGGTTACCGCGAGCAGAGGCGCGGGTGTGGTCAGGAAGTAAACCAAGACAGAGATCTACGTTACAACATCCCTCCTAAGGATGCCCGTGACCGTATCAACAGGCACGCTACGGAAAGAGCGATACGCGAAAACGTGCGACGCATTGAGTACGATGCAGCACATGGCCCTCCCGGCCTAAGACAGTTCTCTTCGCACCTCCGCCAAGTCGTATGGCCCCGCAACTTTAAGCTCGAGAAGCTTAAAAAATACGACAGCAAGGAGAACCCTGAAAACTGGATCACTCTTTACGAGATCGCAGTCCGGTCAGCAGCGGGAGACGAGCACGTCATGGCAAATTACTTCCCAGTTGTCCTAGACCTAGCTGGCCACCAATGGCTCCTCGGCCTACTCGAGGACTCTTTCGATTCTTGGGAGGAACTGCGCCAAGCATTCATTGACAATTTCATTGCTACCTGCGAGCAGCCTAGAAACAAATACGATCTCGAGAGGATAAGGGACAGGAAGAATGAGCCTCTGCGCGATTACATCCGACGTTTCTCGGATATGAGCCTCAAGATTCTGAGGATTTCTCACGACGAGGCTATATCAGCCTTCATCAAAGGCATGCGCTTCCACGAAGCATTGAGAAACAAGCTACTACGCAAAAGACCGACCACGGTCGCCGAGCTCCTCGCCACGACCAAAAACTACGCTGATGCCGATGACGCAGAAAAACTCATCCGAGAAGATGCGAGAGGCGCCGACCAGCCCCCCCGACGAGACGATAGCCGGGGACGTTTCGACAACCGGAACCCTCACCGCGGTGACAACCGCGACCACCGAGAGGGTTGGGACAGGCGTCGCGACAACCGCGACGATTTCAGAGGCAAGCGAACTCGTGACAACGACCACGAGGTGAACACGATCAAGCGCCCCAATGGACGGCGATATTACCAGGAAGACTACAACAAGACACCAAAAGGACCGTGCCAACTTCCTCCTAAGTCCAACCACACGATGGAAGAATGGAGTGTCCTTAAAAGCATCTACACTCAGCGGGCTGCTCAGGAAGACCCGGTCAAGAAAAACGGGAAACAGGATAGACACGAAGATGAAGACGACGACCATTATAGGGACCCACGGCACCAATATGTCAGTCCCATCGACGTGGTACATTCCATCTTTGGAGGCAAAGTTTCCATCGAATCCAAATGAGAAAGAAAGCTCTTAAAGAGAGCTTGCCTTAATGTGGACAGCACCGATGGCCTGATTGCTGATTCGAAATTCCCCCCTGGTCACACAGAGAGATCTCCTTCAACAGACAGGACCAGTGGGCCACCATCCCAGAACCAGGGCATTTCCCCTGATCCTGGACCCGTGCATCAACAGCGTCAGGTTCGAGCGCGTGCTCGTGGATGGGGGTAGTTCTATTGACATCCTTTTCCGCAACAGCTTACCTGCTCTCAAGCTAACCCCGGCGCAACTAAAGCCATATGATGCTCAGTTTTGGGGCATCCTACCAGGTCAATGTTCAGTACCCCTCGGGCAGATAACGCTGCGCGTCCAGTTTGGAACACCAGACCACTTCCGCACAGAGTTCGTCAACTCTGTGGTCGCTGACTTCGACGGTACCTATCACGCAATTTGAGGCCGCCCTTCGCTGACCAAGTTCATGGCAGTCCCGCACTACTTATACCTGGTCCTCAAGATGCCAACCGAGAAGGGCGTCTTAATCGTCAGAGGCAACGTCTACACCGCATAAACTTGCGAGGAGGAAAGCTTCAAGATCACCGAGGCAATTGATCTCTCGATTCACATGGCAGAAACTGCAGCTCAAGCCACATAGATTACCTCCGACCAACTCCAAGTACCCGAACAGGAGACTCCCAGGAAAAGCTTTAAGTCCAAAGAGCACAAGGAGGTACAACTAGTCGACGGCATCCCTGAGAAGACAGCTCTTATCGGGACCAACCTGGACCCCAGATTGGAAGACACGCTCGTCAGGTTTCTAAGGGACAACGTAAGTGTTTTCACATGGAAACCCACAGACATGCCCCGCGTCCCACGAAACCTGATTGAGCACTCCTTAAACGTCTCGAAGACCGCAAGACCCATCAAGCAGAAACTATGACGGTTTGCTCGTGACAAAAAGGAGGCTATTAGGACAGAAATAACACGGCTACTAGCAGCCGGATTTATTAAAGAAGTGTATCATCCCGATTGCCTTGCCAATCCAGTCCTTGTAATAAAAAAGAATAATGAATGGAGAATGTGTGTTGATTACACTAATCTGAATAAACACTGTCCTAAAGATCCTTTCGGTCTCCCTCGTATCGACGAGGTGGTCGACTCAACGGCCGGATGCAAACTCCTTTCTTTTCTAGATTGTTACTCTGGTTATCACCAGATTTCGCTAAAGGAAGACGACCAGATCAAAACCTCCTTTATTACTCCTTTCGGTGCATATTGCTACACCACCATGTCCTTTGGACTCAAAAATGCCGGAGCCACTTATCAACGCGCCATTCAGCAATGCCTCCATGATGAGATACGTGATGACCTCGTCGAGGCTTACGTCGACGACGTTGTCGTCAAAACCAGGGACGCAAGCACCCTGATCGACAACCTAGACCAGACTTTTAAAGTGCTGAATAAATATAAGTGGAAGCTTAACCCCAAAAAGTGTATCTTTGGGGTCCCCTCTAGTTTACTGCTCGGCAACGTCGTCAGTCGCGACGGCATACGGCCGAACCCTTCAAAAGTTAAAGCAGTGCTCGATATGCAACCACCCAAAAACGTCAAAGACATTCAAAAGCTCACCGGATGCATGGCCGCTCTCAGCCGGTTCATCTCTAGACTGGGGGAAAAAGGCCTCCCCATTTTCAAACTGCTAAAAGCGTCGGAGAAATTCTCCTGGACAGAAGAGGCCAACGCGGCGTTCACCCCTCTCAAAACTTTCCTCACGTCACCACCCGTCCTCACTGCACCGCAACCTAACGAGGACCTGCTCCTCTATATAGCAGCGACTGATCGGGTCGTCTCCATGGTGCTTGTGGTCGAGCGAGGTGAACTAGGCCATGTCTACAAAGTCCAGAGGCTCGTATACTTCATAAGCGAAGTCCTAAGCGAATCCAAGACCAAGTACCCTCAGATACAAAAGCTAATCTATGCCATCTTAATCACCACAAGAAAGCTGAAGCACTACTTCGACGGCCATCGGGTGCTAGTTACTACCAGTTTTCCATTGGGGGACATTCTGCGCAACAAAGACACCAACAGAAGAATTGTAAAGTGGGCAATGGAGTTATGCCCATTTTCCTTAGATTTTCAGAGTCACACTACCGTCAAATCTCAGGCCCTGGTCGACTTCATTGTAGAATGGACGGATCTAAACGAGCCCCCCTCCCCAGATGTCTCCGACCACTGGTCAATGTTCTTTGACGGATCCTTGAACATCAATGGAGCCGGTGCTGGAATACTTTTCGTCTCACCAGACAAGGACAAACTCCGTTACATCCTTAGGATCCTCTTTCCAGCATCCAACAACGTCGCCGAATACAAAGCATGCTTGCATGGCATTCGACTAGCTGTCGAACTGGGAGTAAAACACCTTTATGTCCACGGTGACTCTGCCCTGGTCATCAACCAGTTAAATAAGGAGTGGGACACAACTCAACGAGAAGATGGATCTCTACAACAAAGAAATCCAGAAATGGGAATCCAATTTTTACGACATAGAATACATCCACGTGGTCCGGGACAGGAATCAGGCAGTAGATGCGTTGTCGAAGATAGGATCATCCCGGGCCCAGAATCCGCAAGGCATTTCCGTCCAAGATATTCACACGCCAAGCGTCGGCACAGACCTGGTGGACAAGCCACCCAATGAGGCAATGCTCATAGATGATACCACTCTGACAACCAGTAGCCACGACTGGCGCACTCCCTTCATCAAGTATCTATCGGACGGTTCGGGATTTCAAGATAAAACGGAGAACGAGCGCCTTATCCGGCGATCTAAAAATAACATACTAGTTGATGGCAAACTTATGCGTAAGAACGCAAGTTCAGAAGTATTGCTAAAATGCATATCCCAAGATGATGGCGTCAAGCTTCTGGATGACATACACGTCGGCTCCTGTGGCAACCACGCCGCTTCTAGAACACTGGTCGGGAAGGCTTTCTGAGCAGGTTTTTACTGGCCAGCCGCAGTCGCCGACGCCGAGAAACTGGTCTGACATTGTGAAGGATGCCAGTTCTTCGCCAAGCGGACCCACGTACCTGCTCATGAGATCCAGACGATTCCGTCATCCTGGCCATTCACCTGTTGGGGCCTCGACATGATCGGGCCATTCAAGCTGGCCCCCGGTAACTTCAAATTCGTGTTCGTGCTAATCGACAAATTCTCGAAGTGGATCGAGTACATGCCACTAGTCAAAGCAACTTCTGAGAAGGCTGTGGAGTTCCTCAATCAAATCATACATAGATTCCTGGTTCCCAATAGCATAATCACTGACCTGGGCACTCAGTTCACCGACACTACATTCTGGGACTTCTGCGATGACAGAGGCATAGTCATAAAGTACGTGTCGGTAGCCCACCCGCGGGCCAACGGTCAAGTGGAGCGAGCAAATGGAATGATTATCGATGCTTTAAAGAAAAGGCTGTATATGGAAAATGACAGAGCACCAGGACGATGGATGAAAGAGTTACCGGCTGTGGTCTGGGGTCTCCGAACATAGACTAGTCGCAACACGGGTGTATCGCCCTACTTCATGGTTTACGGCACCAAAGCAGTGCTCCCTTCGCACGTGGTCTTTGGATCTCCAAGAGTCGAACATTTCGATTAGTCTTCAGCCGACCTCGCCAGAGAGCTCGAAATCAACTGCACAAAAGAAAAGCGCCTAACTTCGTGCGTTCGAACAGCGAAGTATCTCGAGGCTATTAGGTGGTACCACAACAAGAACGTTAAAGACCGCTCCTTCATGGTCGGTGATCTAGTACTCAAATGGAAAACAAGCCAGGAAGGAATGCACAAGTTATCTACACCTTGGGAAGGACCCTTTGTGGTCACCGAAGTTACACGCCCTACTTCTTACAGACTGGCGTACCCAGATGGAACACGCTTGCCCAACTCCTGGCACATAGACAAACTGCGCCGTTTCTATCCCTAAGTTCCAATATATTTTATTTCTACATCTTTTGTGATGAATAATAATAAAATTTGTCTTTCTTGCTATATACTTTTCCATACGCAGAATATTCGACAAGCGCCACATTTACTTTCCAGGACAAATGTCCTCAAGGGCCATCAACTTCACTCAGTGATACATCACTCAAACAAATTTACAGCGCTCAAAACCATGGTTATGATAAATCAAACTTTATTACAAACTTTATACACAAAGTTTACAATAAACACCCCTCTGGGTGGTCTCTAGTTCACTCCTACAGACTACTTTACAGACCTACTGCTTGGGCTGATCACCCGCACGGCACTCCTGTCCCGCCGAAGGGGTCGGGGCCACCGGCGTCTGGCTGGTCGAGACCGCAGGCGTCGACCACCCATCTCCTGCAATGGACGCCCCCGACAACTCCCTGGCTGACCTATCTGATCTAGGCTGGTTGAGGGGAGTTGACGTCCCATAGTGATTTATGTCGCCGATCACTGTCGACGACAGATCGAGCAGGCCGACACGAAGGTCATCTGCCTCCTGCGGACCAACCTCCTTGGGATATCCCCTCTCCAGCCGGGACAAGTCGACCAGGGCGTAGTGGGCACGTACCATGCTGAGGACGTGCGGTCCGGCAAACTCCCCGGCGTCCTTAACGAATTGCTGAAGCCAACCCCACGCCTGTTGCACCTTTTCGACCGGGGTCAGCCTCGGTGCGTGGGGCTGGTCCTCGGGGAGCTCGGGGCTGATCAAGTCGAGTACCGGGGCTACTCCTTTCCAGATTTTGATACAGTTGGTCTTCCAGGAGTCCCGATCCTTGACCAGCTCGTCGAGGTGCTTCTTAGTTTTGACTTTAAGCACTATGACAGATTTTTCAAAGAAAACCAAGCAGGAAGTCAGTATAAACACGAGAAAAGAACATTGCGTAGTCAAAAAGGGTGAAACGGCTCTTACCAGCCAACTCCTGACTCTTGTTCTTCAGCTCCTTGTTGACGGTCCTTAAGTACTAAATTTAACCATCAACTAAACATGGAAAAGGATCAATATGCACCAAACATCTAGAATTAGGGTTTTATCTGATAGAGTTCCACGAGCTTTGGTGTTTATCTATTTCTACAGGGGGTTATCAGAAAATATGGAGAGAAGGCCCACATGTCATGTTTACAACGAGATAATTACGTGCCGCGCAATTTTCCTTAATCTAGAAGAGTCCAGAAGCCACGGGAACGAACGGGAGAC
>Ga0182004_10005063_pt1 | contig 10708 bp, 5 predicted proteins | sample Sormic07211540_1_FD_120479 | JGI IMG/M metagenome (GOLD analysis project Ga0182004, IMG submission 120479) | Endophyte microbial communities from Sorghum bicolor roots, Mead, Nebraska, USA - 072115-40_1 MetaG | ecosystem: Host-associated > Plants > Roots > Unclassified | place: USA: Nebraska...
TAACACGCCATGGCGCGCGGAAGGGTGTGCGGCGGCGTCACAGGCCGGGTGCGCAATCTGCTTGGAAAACTTCGAGGACAGCGAGCAGGTCACCGTCATGCCGTCCTGCCGCGGGCACGAGTTATTTCCATCCGGACTGCACCACAAAGTGGTTGGGGAAGAGCAATACGTGCCCTCTCTCCGCCGCCACGCTTTGCCGACAGACGACGTCATGGACGATAATGGCCTGTAAATCCTTATCCAAGGCGGCTTTGCATTATTCATTCGTGCTCATATTATTTTAACCTGAGAATAAATTAATTATTTAAGGCCCAAAATAAATTCAAATGAAGAAAAAAGCTATCAACTATAATTTTTTTATAACTTTTCAAGATCTACAAATTTTATTTTGGCGATTTCTCCATCCGAGGTCGTTTATAAAATTTAAATTTCAATTTTGAGAAATTCAATTGTAGTTTCCTTAACAAGCTGATTTCAAATTAAAAAGTTTTCCACTGCAAAAGTTACATAACGTTTTGAGATCTACAACTTTTGTTTTTGCTCTTTATCCATCCTAGGCCATTGAAAAATTTCAAATTTCAAATGAAAAGGTTGTCTTCTACAAAGTTTCATCCTCTTTGAGATCTATATTTTTTATTTTAGTAGTTTCTCCATCCGAGGTCGTTTACAAAATTTGAGTTTAAAATTTGAGAATTCAACATAGTTTTCCTTGACAAGATGATTTCAAAAAAAAAGTTATCAATTATAAAGTTTCATAACTTTCTGAGATCTAAAATTTTTTATTTTGGTCATTTATTTATTCATCATCCGACGTGGTGGTAGTAACATAATCAGAAGAAATAACCAAAACAAAAGTTGTAGATCTTGATGAGTTCTACAATTTTTATGTTCACGACTTTTTCAGCTGAAATCATTTGGTATTCCAAAATATCATTTAAATTTATTATTTTCTGAAATTCAAATATATAAAACAAAGTCACATGAAATGATGGATAAAATAATAGCTGTAAGAACACAACAATTTGATAGAGAATAATTTTTGAAGTTTTTAGAAAAAAATAATTAAATTTGAAGTTAGCACGAGGGAGAAAAACAAGTTACAAGTTGCAGTGATATATTAAAAAAGAAATCAGAGTTCTTCAATAATTTCAAATTTTAATTTTAAATAGTATTTTGAAGCAGTATATGATTTCAGATCAAAAAAGTTGTAAACATTAAAGTTTCATATTTTTTCGAGATCTATAACTTTTATTTTGATTATTATTCCATCCATAGTCATTTAGAAAAATTCAAATTATAGTGCCTAACTTTTATTATTCGATATCTATTTTTAGGGGCCGCTGGATATTGAGTCATTCCTACAAATTAGGCCATTTGCAGAGATGATTGGTAACACCAGCAGCCCTATATGGCTACATATAGATTTGTAGCGGCAGCTGGTTTGATCATAATTTGTAGGGGCGCCGCCTCTAAAAAAAGAGGGCGTTGCTAAAAAAAATCCTTTTTTTATTAGTGGAAGTACTGAGATAGCAATAATCATTTTTTAATAAAGTGGAGAAGTTTCTGGAATACCCTAATCATTTTTTACTAGTTTTGGTCAGTTGCTACGGGTTCTCAAATTCACTTTATCCTATATTTTCCTAGCTAATACATATATGAAAGAAATGTCTTATGTGCACTATGTTTTCAATCCGAGTACATGCATAAGTAATCAGAACACTTTGTATGGTCAAACGTCTTGCAAGAATAGCTTGTAGTTTACTTCAATGATTGTACACCATCAATCCTTAAGTTGTGTTTAGTTTGCGGTGGAGACATGATCGATATGACCTTTGTGAATTGCAACACCTTTTAGATCCTCATCAAACTAATATAATACAATATATGGGGCAATCTAAGATGCACTTCCATAAGACATAAAATGGTCAAGTAAATCCAATACTACAAATCTGACATTCATTGGGGCTCCATCACTGCCGATTTTCAAGAAACTAGAGTCATTATTGTCATTTCCGGTTTCTTGAATCGATAGTGATATGTTGCAAAATAACTTTATAACTTTTTCATATGATATTCGATGAAGGCAAACTTTATATCGAAGTTGTAGAACTCAATGAGATCTACAACTATGTAGTTCAAACGTTTTTGACTTGAGATCGTGTGGATGTCGAAATATACAATATTTTGTAGAGTTAATACCATAGGAGTTCATATGCTCTATAATCATAAGTTAGTGTGTGTAGTGGGTAGTTAAGGATCTCGGATGGAGAAACAATCAGAACAAAACTTGTAGATATTTAAAAGTTATACTGCTACTTTGTAGTTTACAAGTTTATTATTTGAAATTGCTATGACGATATCACTCTATTTGATTCGCCAGATTTCATAAAGTTAATACCAATTAAAGGCATACATTCCATAGTTATGAGTGTGTAGTAGTATTTGAGAATCTCATATGGAGAAGCAACCAATACAAAAGTTATAGATCTCAAAAAGTTATACAACTTTATAGTTGACAACCTTTTCAATTGAAACCATCTATCTAATAAAAATTATGTTTGATTTCTTAAATTTAAAATTTTAAATTTTCAAATGACCTTGGATGGAGAAAAATCCTAAACACAAAAGTTGTAGATCTCGAAAGGTTGTGCAACTTTGCAGTTGACTACTCTTTCATTTTAAATCATTTATCTAAGGAAAATTACGATTGAATTTTCTCACATTTCAAATTCCAATTCTTCAAATGACCTTGGATGGAGAAATGGCTAAAACTAAATTTGTAGATCTTAAAAAGTTATAAAACTTTATAATTGACGACTCTTTCATTTGAAATCGTTTAGGGTCCGAAATACTCATTTCAAAATCAAATGAACATAAAATGGCTAGGAGAAATATCTCATTTGAACATAAGTGTCTTAAAGGTGGAGTGGTTAGGGGACGAACATGTGAACTGGTGGGGTCACTCCCACTATTATTTTTTTTCCTATTTTTCAGCCCATTTTTGGGGTCTTCGAAACCACATCACTGCCAGTTTGCATGTGTCGGTTCAAAATCTGGCAATGAATGGGGGTTTTGAACCAACACTGATTTGAAGATCTGGAATAGTGCTAGGGTCTTTTACGTGGGTCATGATCAATCTTTACAACTAAATCTACTAATAGCAACTGACTTCCTCAAAATATGGTCTAGTAAATTCAATTGGAACCATTGCAAGCGCAAAACTTTTTCTTGAAACGTAGCAATTTACATTTGGACCCTACAGCCAGCAAAGGAAATCTACATACATGCAAGTTTGATAGGGCATCACTGAGACTTTCTTTAAATGGGCCAATGAAATCGAACCATCCTACAAGGAAAGAACACTTGATGAAACATGCACATGTAAGGGCTTGAAAAAGTAGAAGATTATATATTCTAGTTCAAAGCTCAAGATCCTCTTAATACCCTTTGAATCTCTATAAACAGTGGTAGCTCGCTCGCTCTTGCTTGAGATGTGCACTAGGGTTCGAGATGAGCCGTTGTGGAGCACCTGTTGGTGGCCAGCCGGCATCATTAGGTCGGCGATTGGGCCTTTAAATGGTCCATTGCTAGGCTGAACAACGTGGGAGCATTAGGTCTAGCTGCAGGCCATCTTCTTCTCTCGCCGTTCGGTGCCATGGCAATGACCGCTCGGCTCTCGGCTCCAAAACCGTGGAAGCAATGCAGCGGCATGGACAAGAGGAAGAAGAGGGGGATGTGGAGTGAGCACGGCTCTAGGGTGAATCTGTCCCTGCATGGATTCTGAACAAGCTAAGATGTCCATGGGAGATCGAAGTACATGAAGGCAGTATGTATTAATTGGCTCCAAAGATGAAGTTATTTCTATGAGATTTAGCTCTTAGTTTGCCTAGTAACTGTATGATGGCCAATTGCTTTCACTACTATAAGGGATGCAAAGAGTGACAATGGCTTGGCAATAATGCACAGTTGGTTGCTTCTGTGGTAACGCATCCTGTTATCAAATTTTGGCCATTTCGTGTTGCAAAGTGGACTGAACCTATGCCTTTGAAGAGCTAGCACAGTTGGTTCCTTTGGTGGATATATATTATTTTGCAAAGTGGACTGAACCTATGCCTTTGAAGAGCATGAAACATAAGGAGGTACTTGAATTCATTACTAAGCATATACCATTCACAGATTTGTCGTATATCAAACTTTAATTTGATTACAAATCGCAGGGTACTTCTTTTGTTCTGAAAGAGACACAAGAATTTGCCGAATCATAAAATTAAATTTCTCAGTCGGGTCGGGAACGACCACTCTTGTATTTTATTTGACTCTCTCTTCTTATTAATACAATGATACACAATGCTCTTGTGTATTCGAGAAAAAATAAAATTAAGTTTCATAATTCAAATATATATTACACTCAGGCCAATGGTCAGGCTGAGTCTAGTGACAAGATCTTGATCAAACTTGTCAAAAATAAATTGAGGATAATCCTAGGAGATGGTAATAAGTTTGTCTGAAACTTTATGGGCTCATCGTACATCTAGACATCATGCTTCTAAAATTACTTCTCTTGAGGTACTGTATGAACAGGAAGCAATTTTGCCCATTGAGATAAATTTCGATGCATACATACATTAGCTAAACAGAATGAAATTGAGACTGGGAGAGGCAAAGCGCGTTCGTGTTGCTAGATCATCTTAAAGCAAGAAATTAAAGAATAGATTGTTTTTGGTTGGTGATCTAGGTCAAAGACTATTTTATCTCTTGGAACAAAGAGCAACACGTTTGGCTATGGTCTCCAAGTTGAGAAGGTCTACACATGGTGATCAGGACAGGATCGTCTTCGGGATTTCACACATAGTGGACATGCAGCAGGAAGATCATCTCTACGCAGTGCACTCAATGGGAGATATTTGAAGAAGAGCACTACCCAATCGTGTGGCAAGGAGCATGCATGAAAAGGTACCATATGGACAATATTTACAAATATCGCCCTTAGAACAAAGATGACAGTCTACTATTTATAATCATTAAAGTGGAACACATTAGCCGTCCGCTCTCCGGTTGGACAGTAAGGGTCAGAAAAGGGCAATCACTCGTTCTTATAACCAGCATTTTTAAGTTAAGATCAAAGAGTCGGGCCGAAAAAGGGGAGAGCTCCCCGTTCCTTAGCCTTAGATGCTTTATGGTTGTTATATGTTTTTAGGTTTGCAAAGCTTCAACTAAATCAGGAGGGCATATTGACAACCATTTTGGTCGTCCTTGCTGACTAGCAAAGTCGACTAAACAAATTTGCCAAATTGGCTAACCTTATTTCCTTACTGTTCCCTATGCAGCAATGGGGAAATTGACTAAGCCGATTTGCCAAATCAGCTAACCCAATTTTGGTGCAGTCCGGTGCAAGTTAATTATGAATCATGTAACTTTGAAGTTGTAAACATTTTCAAACCTGATAGGATGACTCTTCTCTCTAAATATGAGGGATTGTGACAGCTGACTCACTACTGGACTCTGGTACTTTGCCAAGTGTCTGTGGCACTCGGCAAAGACCCAAATATACTCGCAAAGCCTTTGCCGAGTGCCACATTCGGCAAAGACCACTTGGCAAATTTTTAGTTGGCAAAGAGGTCTTTGACGAGTGATTTTTCCGGGCACTTGGCAAAACCTTTGCTAAGTGCCCAACACTCGGCAAAGATTTAAACAAAAAAGACTCGATAAATATAAGCACTACACCAAACTATCACTTGTATCTATATTGTATTTCGGTTCCTAATATATTGTATCAAACCATGTGTAAATTGTTTGCCCTAACCAATTTTAAATCAAAAAGTTGTCAACTAAAAAATTTCATAACTTTTCGAGATCTACAATTTTCATTTAGAGAGTTTCTCCATCCGTGGTGGTTTACAAAATTTAAATTTCAAATTTGAGAAATTCAAACGTAGTTTTTGCATGAAAAGATGATTTCAAATCAAAAGGTTGTCAACAACAAAGTTTCATAACTTTTCAAGACCTACAAGTTTATTTAGAGAGTTTTTCCATCCGAGGTTGTTTGAAAAATTCAAATTTTAAAATTTTAAAATAAAGACGCAATTTTGCAAGTTGAACTCAAATGAAAAAGTTGCCAACTATAAAATTCATAACTTCTCAAGATATACAAAGTTTATTTCGGTTGTTTGATCATTTGTTCTCTGACATGGTGATTCTAACATTTTTTTCATAAAACTTATATATAACTCTTGTAATTTCATAAACTATGAAAGAGACATGTAAATTTTGTGAACAAATTTATTTTTACTTTGTCAAATGAAGATAGCAAAATAAAGATTGTAGATCTTGAGAAGTTATACAACTTTGTAGTTGAAAACTTTTTGATTTGAATTCATTTAGGACTTCAAAATTCAATTTGAAATTTTCTTTGCCGAGTGTAAAGAAAACACTCGGCAAAGAGGCTTCTGTGCCGAGTGTGAAAAAAAAACACTCGGCAAATAGCTTCTTTGCCGAGTGTAGGTTTTTGCCAGGTGTTTTTTGACACTCGGCAAAAAAGTCTCTTTGCCGAGTGTTTTTTTGCCAAATGTTTCTTTGGCACTTGGCAAAGAGCTTCTTTGTCGCGTGCCCGAAAAAACACTCGACAAACCATTTGACACTCGGCAAAGAGCCGGATTCTGGTAGCGTCAGTGTACCAAATCGATCAAAAAGCAATACATCTACTTTTTTGCATCTCTAAACCCTAAACTCTTCTAGCCCTGTCACGTTGTTGTTCTGAAAAGTTTGTCGATGAGATTTGTGGACATTCTAGGTAGCCTTGCTAATCCTAGAATACCCCCAGCTTGATGTGTGTACCCAATATTTCATCTCGTGAGGCATTCATAGGCTTTCTAGGCAAACCTGCTGAAAGCCTTATGTTTGGTTTTGGATAATTGAGATAAACAAGTGGACTAACCTTCTACTCTAAGTGTTATGATTGAGAAAGGTTGGTTCACATCCAAGGTGAAGTAAGATGGCACTCAAGGTGATAGAGATGGCCACATGATGGTGATCAAGTGTTGCAACTTTTGGAAAGAAGAAAGAGAAAAACAAACTATGGGTTCCAGGAGAAGGTATAGATAGGGATTTTGTTTTGCTAGTCAAGGCACAATAGAGTGTGTGTGATCGGGTTTAGGATAGATGGCCATACTATTAAGATGAGAGCTCTAATTAGACAACTCAGTTATGATCTAGTGCCATTAGGTGTTCGAATACTTTGCATATGCATTTAGGCCTAGTGCATAATGGAGAGCAAGCAAAAGCCTTTATGGAAAACACTTTAAAAAGGATAACTTTTGTTCTAACATGTTTGTGATTACATTTGAGAGTTAGCATCATTGAAAGGACTTCAGCCAAGCACCAAGAGGCGGATGGTGTGCACCAGATGTGTCACACCGGGTGGGGGTTCAGTGTGTATACACACTGGTAGTCTCCGGTGGCATATCTGGTGGCCACACCAGATCTCTAACAGATCCTAATGGTCACATTTTCAAACTTTAGAGAGAGCCATTGGGCACGCACCTAACGTGTCTGGTGTGGCATCGGTGCACCCAGCCACCTTGTGCATAACGGTTGTATTCTTTGATCGATCTATAAATAGACCTTGTGGCCGGCCTTGGCCACTCTCTTGGCACTCTATACACTTGTGCATACCTCTTGAGGTCTGAGAAACACACTCGCAAACTTGAATTCATCTTTTTAGTGAGATTGGAGAGCCTCTAGTGCATTTGCTTAGTGATCTTCCATCTTGTGCCACTAGTTGGATGAGTTGGGCTGGTCGATCTCTTGTTACTCTTAGTGATTGCTAGCACGTAGTCAGCCAGGTGATTGGAGGATCATTGAGCGGAAGGAGGTGATTATTTGTGGCTCTGATTGATCGATTGTGAGGGGTTCTTGCACCGGCAACTCTAGTGTGGAATCATGGATTGGATAGTGCTCTCTAGTGTGGTCTCTTAAGATGCTTGAGTGTTGGGCTAGATGTGTGATACCTATTAGCACGTGAGCCACATAGTTTGGACTCGCCACAATGTGGACATAGGTTGCCTGCAAGCAACTGAACCACGGAGATAAATCTTGGTGTCAATTGGTATTCTTCTTGTCACTTCCCCGGTTCTGTATAAATCTCTATCTCTTGCGCATTACTTTCATTATATTAGTATTCTTGTGTAGCGCTTGTTTGCTTGCTTGTGTAGCTAGTAGATTAGCTTTGTGTAACTAGTTGTAAATAGTTCTCTTGCTTGCTCTCTAGTATAGAATTAGTTGCCAGATTGTTTGTTTGTGTGGAGGAAGCTTGCTTGTGGTGCTTTAGAGCTAGAGCAATACCTGCTAACCATCGTCTTATTTGCTAATTAATTTTGCTCTAGTGCCCTTGCAAGAAATTTTTATAGGCTATTCACCACCCTCTAGCCAGTTAGATATATCCTATCACCTGCCCAAAATTGTTGAAGCTAATTTTTATGAGCTTTCTGGTGGTTGATTTGTTTTGTGATATCAGCGCTGAGCTCCTTTAGTATGGAAATGGGACCTTTAATGTGTCAATGGAGATATACATAAAGAGACAAGTATCACCTAACATGTACTGTTCAATACCAACTTCTTAGTAGTTAAATTAAACCTTGGGTACAATTGCCCCCCAGATGTTTTTTAATTTCATCTTTGGTATGATCATCACATATTGTTTGTTTTTATGGTTTATTATAATCTAGTAGGAGGCCAACAACTATATAAACTCTGTGGTACTATATAGCATATTCTTGCATGTTAGTTCTGCCCCTGCACGTCTTTAATTTGTAGATCTATTGCTAAAACAGTCAAGAAGATTTTTCATGTATCAAACTTATAAATGCTAGGGTTATACAGATGACCATCTGTTTCGTGCTATTTCCATCAGAATGTTGTTGGCGCCGGGTGCCGGAATGGCTGCCCCGACGGCGATCAACGACGGTCGGCGATCTCTCACAACTCGCTCTGCGCACGACGTCCACAAATGCCACACGTAGGTAGTTGTACATCAGAACAAGCTAGAAAGAATAAAATTTGCCATAGAAGTCCACCCATTATACTTGTTTGTCATAAACCAGACATGAAACATTGTTGCCAAGGAAAGCAAACTTTTTATGCATAGAGCATACCAGAAGGAGATAAAACTAGTACTCAGCAACACAAGCACAAAGAGTTACATGTCATCTGATTATTGTGCCCTGAATAGAACAAGTTACCAAATGTATCTTCCAACTAGGATTACAAAAAGCCAGGCGGGCCGTCCTCATTTGAATAACGGAAAATTCCTCCAACATTGGGTCTTCTTAAATAATCTGCATATGCTGTAAATGGATGTAATCAGAGAGAATGCTACTGGAAAAGCATATCAAATTGTTTATAACGATAATTTGTGAATAAGGTAGATGTAAAACTTGAGAACTCCAAAAGATTCCCACTGGAATCTATAAAACTATGGACACTTAACCACTAGTATAATTTTTATGCTCAAATGACATTTATGTAAGAAGATGAAATACCAACAACAGTTAGGTTAAAGTTTTTTTATTTCTTCCACTAAAATATGTATTATAGATATTATTAACATACAAATTAGTGGTGGAAAACATGGGATATAAATAGTTTTTTTTTTGCGATGGCTATAAATAGGTTTGTGACAACCTTTGGTTTGCTCATCCTTCCTCATGAAGTTATCTGCACATATTCAATGTGTCATTTTCAAAATACCATTTTGATATTTGGTTCCACCTATATCTAATCATCATACTGCTGGGGTTCACATGAGAATGGTTTGCTTCCTCCATGCGAAATTTGGTATGGTGATTTCAGTTAGGGCTTCCTCCCAAAAAGACAAGTAAAATCTGGTCTCAGATATTTGGTGGATGTCTGAGGGAGAAAATAGGCCTATTTCTTTACTGCTAGTCTGCTACATGAAAGCAGTCAGCTTATTTGCTGCTATCTTGGTGCACCATATATTTACAGTACTACCGTTTGAACTACGATAGAGTACCGATGCATCGGCAGCTTTTTAACATGAAGCTAAAGAATAATTGTTAGAAATAAACCTGTTGGCCTTTTAGGAGGATCATTGTTTGCAGGCAGTAACATGGTTCTTTTGGTTGAACGCCTTGAACCTGCACATGATGAAATGATGATTCACTGACATTTTTTTTTGCTATATGAACAAAGTTCAAATAATACTTAATTAATACAGCAATGTAAAGTTTAACTCTTTTTGCTATATGAACAAAGTTCAAATAATACTTAATTAATACAGCAATGTAAAGTTTAACTCAACCTTGGCATTATTGACTTTACTGCTATGCTATAAAAGATCAAAAATAGTTCAAATTAATGTAGCGCCCGACCCCACCCACACACATTCCACACAGGCTAGTGTATAATAACAACCATGTTCAGTAACTAACAACTGTTTCAAAATTACCAGAACTCTGTCCACTAGGATCATCAGCCAATTTCTGCAGGAAATGAGAACATAAAATGATTACATGAGGATCAAGATATCGATATAGTACTGGGTACAAATGATTTAAATAGGTTTACAAATGTGGATATAGACACCTTCTGCAGAAGCCCTTTCCCTTTAACTTCTCCAGTGTCTAGAAAGTGTTGAACTTCTTTCTTGGAGCGGAAGGTATGTGCATAATCCCTGTGAGTGTAATACTGGATA
>Ga0182004_10005064_pt1 | contig 10706 bp, 8 predicted proteins | sample Sormic07211540_1_FD_120479 | JGI IMG/M metagenome (GOLD analysis project Ga0182004, IMG submission 120479) | Endophyte microbial communities from Sorghum bicolor roots, Mead, Nebraska, USA - 072115-40_1 MetaG | ecosystem: Host-associated > Plants > Roots > Unclassified | place: USA: Nebraska...
AAAATATAATTTATATATATATATATATATATATATATATATATATATATATATATATATATATATATATAATACATATCTAGGCGTGTACTAAAGTTATGAACTTAGAAAAAACAAAAAAGACTTTAAATTTATAGAATTTGGAAACGAGGAAATAGATAGTTTATGGTTAATAAATTTTATTTGAGCTGGATGGATTAGCTCATGGCATGTTATTGAGCTGACACCAGCTGGCATTGGTGTGCTATTTTTCTTTGCTGGGAGGGAGACATTTATATGACATGCCATTATTGTTATTTATAAACCAGCCATGAAAACTACGCGAGATAGATACAGTGAGTCTTGGACAAATGTCCAAGCAATCTTATGAAGTTTTATAACACCGAGCTGGCGTTGCTAAATATAAACAAAGAACATGTGAACCTGTTGCCATGAATATTTCTTTGGTTTGTTTAGGGGATAGTACGATATTTCTTTGTTGCTATTGGAAATCTGCATCCTTTCCTTGCGCTGGCATTGTGTGTTTCTCAAGTCCCATAACAAAGACAAGTTGAACGTAAGTCGCAAAAAAAAAAACTTATTCTACTCAACGTAAGTATTTACGTAACAAAGACAGCTCCTTGAAAGCCCAATTTGCTGGAACTCTCTCTTTTCCTCGTTCCTAGCTCAAATCACAATACATAACCATTTAAGCAAACATATTTTCTGGAGATGACTAAGGCCTTTTTAGTTTCCAAAAAAATTTACAAAAATTTTTAATTCTCCGTCACATCGAATCTTGCGGCACATGCATGAAGCATTAAATATAGATAATAATAATAATAATTAATTATACAGTTTTTCTGTAATTTACGAGATGAATCTTTTGAGCCTAGTTAGTTCATAATTAGATAATATTTGTCAAATACAAACGAAAATTCTACAATATTCATTTTGCAATTTTTTTGAACTAAACAAGGCCTAATAAAAAGCAAAATATAAACTACTAAAAAAACCTACATCAGAGACAACCACCACTGTACATTTACCCAAGCTCCTCAGTAGCTAACTACAGCAGTAACTTTCTTTTTGTGGAGTGTAATAACAAAATCAAATAATTAATAATAATTAGATATATATGGAGCACGCAAAACTCTTGCTTGCTGAATCGCAGACAGGAAACTGATCTGTACCTCTCAAATTGTCCCCTAATTACGTCTTTCTTTCACCGTCATTACGGCCATGCCAGGCTGCAAATACCAGTGTCACCTTCCAAAGATGCCTCAACCCATCCCAGCCTGTGCTTATCTGGTTGGTGTTACCGTCCCAGCAGGGCAGCACCGCAGCAGAAGCACGAAGCGAACGGAATTTTCCAGCCAAATTTAAACGGGAAAAAAAAACCCAACGCCGTAACAAGCACAGGCCTAACCTCTCTCTTTCTAGACGTGCAGCTGTATTCGCCGCAACCTCCTCCTCCCTCCCATCCTTGCGCCAGCGGATTCCTTGGCCTCGCGGAATTCTCCTGGCCTCCCGAGCCTCCTCCCCTGCTCGAGAAGCGAGGCTCCGGTGACGTCGCGGCGCGAAGGGCTGGCTCGGACCCTTGGCCGTTGGCCCTGAGGCGGGAGGAGGGCGCGGTTTCGCGGGGGGTCCAGTCCCGCAGAGCCCAGCCGGCGCGCGCGGGAGCCGCTCTGATTCGCTGGGGGGACGCCGCGGGGAATGCTCTACCTCAAGCTGCCGGCGGGGGATTTAGGGTTCCGACCGGGGGCGCCGCGGCGGGGATCCGGCGGCGGTGGGGCCTGAGGGTGGCGCGGGCGGGCGATCCGGCCGGGGCCGGCCGCGGGCGGCCGCCATGGAGCAGGACGCGGACCGCGCTTGCCTGCAGAGCTTCGAGCTCCACGAGAGCGAGTCGGTAAGCCTACCAATGCGTGCGTTGCGTGGGTGCGTGCTCAGGGAAGGGAACCATTCAGTCAGGCCTTCGGATCGGTTGTTTGATTCGGTATGGGCCAGAGTACGCATTCGACAACCCCCGTTGTTGGGAATCCTATCTGTTTGTGTTGTTCGGAATTGCCATTTCGCGTCGACTCGCGCCAACTGTTTCCGAGTCAAATCTCTTGTTATGTCTTCGCCGCAAAACTTTTGATATTTTGGTATCATCCACCTTTGTGATGATTAGACAATAGCTTAGCTCCCTTCTTCAACAATTAACCCGGAATACTAGTCCCATGCGTGGTACGGCAACATGTTGTGGAAATGTCTGCTACAGTACGTTTGATTGTTTGCATTCTATATACATACGGATTCAATCCAACTCTGATATGCTGAAATATAAGTTAGATGCTACTTAGACTTTAACAATTTCTTTGTTGTAACAGAAAGGTCTACCTATAATTCACATGCTACAATATGCCTTCCACTTTGTTTGCTTTTTGGGTATCTCGATAATCTTAGCACTAGGAACTATGATAGATAATTGGTTTCTCAAGCCATGGACAAAGCAGATTGGTTTTCACCTCTGATCACGTCTGCAAATAAATGCCTAGTAAGATTATTAGCAATAATTGAATAATATATAGAGAATTCTTAACTACTATGAAGTTCAGTAAGGACCTTGTTTATGCAGTGCTGGGTAGAATCAAGTGGGAAGGGCGAAAGCTTAGTTTGGTGAAACTTCTCCCTGTATCTTTCTGTAATACTCCATCCATTAATAAAAGGATACAATAACCTGTTGTTGGTCACCGTGTTTGCAAACCAATCATCAATCTGTTGATAGAATTGATTAATTTATCCGTTCAATTACTGATGCACTTCCTTATCGCATCTGACCAGTTCTAAGTACAATTTGCTTTACCTTGCAGAGACTTTATGTTCTAGGAACTAATTCTGACAGAACACTTTGGAGATTACTCAAGATCGATAGATCAGAGCCGTCAGAGCTTGTGATCGATGAGTGTTCTACTGTATATACTGAAAGTGAACATCCTGACTTGTTGAAGGGTCTTGATGAAGAGCACAGGTCAACTGGCGGAATAAAATTTGTTACAAAGTTTTATGGCATAATTGGTAAATGTTCTTTTACTTGTTTGTTTTACAAACCATGAATGCATTACATTTGTATACATATATTTGATGATGAATTTGCTTTCCTAGGTTTCATCAAATTCCTTGGGCCATATTACATGTTGATTATTACCGAGCAGAAAAGAATTGGGGAAATCTTTGGTCATCCAGTCTACCAGGTGACTAGGACTTCAATGGTTGAGTTAGCAAATTCTAAGACAAGATCTACTTTTCAAAACTCCAAGGATGAGAACAGGTTTGTTTGGTTCCATTGTAGTATCAAACTACCAAAAGTACCAAACTGCATTACTATTTTCTTCATTAACTTAAAATGGTTGGGCTGATTGAGGAAAAAAATATTGTGTGAAAAATGCCGTTGTTTTTCTAGCTTATCATATACTCTTATAAAGCTAAACCCCACTAGATGAATTCTCTCTTCATGCAAGGTGTCCACATCATTCCCCACTAAGTCCATGTCATCCCATATTAATTAAAAAAATAACCATGTCATCTATATCATGTGAAATACTTTAAATCTTTAATCTATTAACATATAAGTCGTATACATACACTATTTGTTTCATCACCAATTCCTCTATATTGTAACCAAATATTAGTTTTTCTTCTATTAGCTTAGCAACTTTTTACTAGATCTAATACAATAAAATATATGCAAGTCAAATTCATATATATATATATATACATAATATAATAAATACCATATAGTAATGTTATGTATATAATGATTTATTTTTAAGAAAATCCCGCAGCAACGCGCGGGGAATTCACCTAGTTTATTTTATGTTTTTTGTTTACACAATCTAGCAGTAGAAAAACTATGCGTTATTGTCTAGCGTTGTTAAGAACATTTTTAGCCCCCATTGCTCTTTTGTATGCTGTGCCCTCAAATGCCTGTCTGAAGGATCCATGTCATCAACTATTCCAAAGGAGGTTTATTTCCTTTGTAATTTGTAATTTAATCTCTCCAGATCTGCAGCTACGTAACTATGTATAATCTATTTCTTTTGAACGAAGTAATGAATTGTGAACAATCTTTCCCACTTTTCTTCCGCTGACACTGCATTAGGGCAGTTCTTAACAATAAGTCGGCTCTTTTTGTAATCCTGCAGATACAGGAAGATCTTGAATGCACTTGATCTTAGGAAGGATTTCTTTTTCAGTTACTCATACCACATTATGAGAAGTCTTCAGAAGAACTTGACTGATCCACAGGATGGATGGACCTTATACGAGACAATCTTTGTCTGGAATGAGTATCTGACACGACGGATCCGTAATTGTCTGAGAAATACTTTGTGGACTGTTGCATTAGTCCATGGTTTCTTTAGGCAGGTACATGCTTAAGAAACTAGTTTCCTTTGAATTAGATACTCACTTATTAAGGAGAAGATACTACAAATGCTTTTATTCCAAAAAAGAGGTACAACGATAGTCATCTGCGAGCCTGTGACTGTGTTTGTCTGGCTGTTCTGTTTACCAGGATTACATTGCTTAGCATTGTTTTTTCTCTCTTTTTCTGTACCCAGTCATTGCAAAATATCATTATTAGATTCTGCACCTGAATCTAAAAGGCCCTGCTGTCTTGTGTTTAGGATAAATTCTCAATATCTGGCAAGGATATTATTCTCACACTCATTGCTAGACGATCGAGACATTATGCTGGAACCAGGTTTGTGCTTGAAACTTATTTGTTAAATAAATTATCTCCTTTTCTAGTTTGGCACGATATTTGGACTTATTTAACGGATAATGAACAGATATTTAAAGAGGGGGGTGAATGAGAAGGGAAGAGTAGCAAATGATGTTGAGACTGAGCAAATTGTCTATGAAGCTGTGCCTGGACCTACTGAAGTAAGTTCTGTTGTGCAGAACAGGGGTTCAATTCCACTATTCTGGTCACAGGAGACATCAAAATTGAATATTAAACCTAATATAATATGTAAGTTTGAAAACCTTACTATGATGCACTCATCATTTTTATCAACTCCACAAGTAAAACTTCCCCATTTTGTCAGTGCATGAGATGCAGAATAATTATGAAGCTACCAAGCTTCATTTTGAAAATCTTAGAGCAAGATATGGAAACCCTATCATTATCTTAAACTTGATTAAGGTGAGTTTACCTTCTTATTCTGGAGTAGCAGCATCTTGTCATTGTATCTGCACATGAATGATAATTTTCTGTATGCTGCTGTTATGGCTGTCATTGTTATTTACTTGGAAGACACGGGAGAGGCGAGAGTCTATACTCCGCCGAGAATTTGATAAGGCGATCAAAATAATAAACAAGAGCCTGTCAGAAGAGAATCATCTGAGGTTCTTACATTGGGATCTTCATCAAAACTCTCAAGGGTATTTTTTTTTCTCGAACAGTTCATTGTTATATTTCTCGTTTCCTATCTCTCTGTTTGGTAGTGTGTGTTATTGATGTAGTTCTGTTTCAGAAAACCTACAAATGTACTCGATGTCCTTCTGAAAGTGGCATTTCGGGCTCTGAATTTGACCGACTTCTTCTATTGTCAAGTCGCACCAAGTTCTGAGACTTCCGCACAATGGCCCACTCTATTGTAAGGCTTTTTCCCCAATTCTAGTTTGGTTCACCCTCTGTTGCATGCTACCTCCAGAGTCGATACTATTTTTCTTTGAAAAATTAATCTGTTTTCTCATTCATGCTTTACAGGAATGGTCTTGATCCATATTTATGTGATGACAACAATAGTGACGACACTGAATGCACTGAGATTGTTGGTGATGTATCCCAAGAGGATATCTCTGGCAGCTCTGATTCCTCTGGTAATGCAACTGCAGAAGACAAATTTGAGAATAGTGGACCGCCACCGCCAAAACCGCCAAAATTCCAAAAAGGTGTCTTACGGACAAACTGTATAGATTGCCTGGATCGTACAAATGTTGCTCAGTATGCATATGGTTTAGCTGCTCTTGGACATCAACTGCATGCACTTGGTTCTATAGAATCTCCGGAACTAGGTTTAGAAGCTCCCTTGGCCCATCATTTGATGCACTTTTATGAGAGGATGGGTGACACGCTTGCTGTACAGTATAGCGGTTCTGCTGCTCATAACAAGGTAATTTGGTGCATATTCTTAGGTTGTATTGCTAGGAAGGGAATACATTTGGTTGGGAGTTGTTAGAACTGGTTAATTCACTAGCTTAAGTTGCAGTGTGGCATGTGAGCATACTAAGATGCTTGCTTTGTGCTTTACTCTTTCGTGACAAACTGTTTCGAGCATATACTAGAATTGACAATGAATGGGCTTGCTTGTTTTCATACCATTGTCTCTATTGAAAAATCGAGCTACTATCTTATACAAGGAAAGAAAAATGCACTGCAGTCCTATTTATTTAAGTGACATCTGCAATTTGCACCATAGACAGACTTCCAAGATGCTGTACACAAACTATTCTCGTGAGCTGTGGCAGCTGCTCCTTGTTGAAATATAAAATTGGAACTTGAACGGTGACACTAAAATGAAGGACATTGTATAATTGTCCTACAGTTTTTAAATGCATGTTCTTTGAACCTTGATGAAGGCTAATAATGGCACTGGACATAGCTGTGTGCAAAGTGGGAAGAGTCATGCATAATGAACAATCTTTTCATTGTTCCAATCTCCTAATAGGCTAATAACCTACTGGTTCAATGATCAAGCTAAAACAAATGGGCCCATTTAAAATGCCACATCTCCAACAGGCAAAGCTACCATCCCTCTAATGAGGATTAATTGATTAAACCTGCATTGCTTTGTGGCCTGTTGTCTTTTTTCCCCTCTATGCTATGTTTTTGTTTCAGCATTGCTCTAATTTTTTCTGTGCTGTGTTCTTTTCTGAAGGTATTCTCTGCAAGGAGAGGTCACTTGAAGCTTTTTATTCAGTCACAAGAGTTCTTTAGGACACTTCAGCGGCACTACAGCAACACCTGTATAGATGCTAACAAACAGGCTGCTATAAACTTGTATGCTTTACTGGATATCAGTGTTTATTTGGCAGAGTAGTCTATTTCCTTTATTTTATATGTCGTAGTGTGGGCGTGAGCGCTGCTTTGATTGGTTTGTTATATATATCACGTGGTGTTTGCCTTCTTGTACTTCAGGTTTTTGGGATACTTCCAGCCACAGCAGGGAAAACCTGCACTATGGGAGTTAGAGTCATCTTCTGGTGAGCATAACAATGATCTTTTTGATGACCACCCAAGGTAAATAAAAAATATATTTAATGACAGTGCATCAGTTGTTGAATATTGTCATGTTTTGAGATAATTGCAAGGACATTTTGATGCATTCATTGTACTTGGAAGTGTCTAATATTAGGCCTTGTTTAGTTGAGGAGGTGAAAAGTTTTTGGGTACTGTAACACTTACGTTTTTATTTGGCAGTTATTGTCCAATTATGGACTAACTAGGCTCAAAAGATTCCTCTCGCAAATTACAGGCAAACTATGTAATTAGTTATTTTATCTATATTTAATGTTCCATGCATACGCTGCAAGATTCGATGTGACGGGGAATCTTGAAAAGTTTTTGGGTTTTAGGGTGAACTAAACAAGGCCTTAACCTCTTGAGTCCGTAAAATGTAGGACTGCTTAGTGGCTGTACATGATCCATTAAGCTGCTCATATTTGTGTATTCTATTGTTCATGTAATTCCTTTGCATGCAAAGGTGGTACGGAATCAGACATCAAGACGTAGTGGGTCCTGTTGCAGCGCATGGGCACGTTTGCTAGTCATATGCTGCTGTCCAGTTATTTTTTTATATAAAAGATGTTTGTATTCAATGAACTAGATCCTATTTTTTTACAGGCGGTATGGTTTCTTTCTGATCTTGCAGTATTTTTTCTGTTGTACTGAATATTTGCACTTTTGAAGTCACAAGTAGAGCTTCAATGTTCCATTTTCATTTTAAATAAAGAGACATTTTTGTCTTCATTAGTTTATTACGACATTGTAAATTTTCATATTTTTTCTTTTGAAAAGAAACTTTAAAAATTGTCTGCAGCCATTGTTGTCTGGCTGAGTTACTTTTCCTTTTACAAAAAAAAGGCTTTGCCTTGCACTAAACTCCCTTGCAACTTGAACTAGACAATCTGGAGATATAGGGTCTGGGGAACCATATGACAGACCTTTTGTTTACAGTTTATCCTGCTTAGACTGAGATATTCCAAATATCGTTCCTACTTCCATGTTGGCCATTTTGTGTATATTTTTCTTGGTCACAGTAAGCATCAGTTGAGGCCTTTGGGCAAGCTTAGTTGATAGGACTGAACAGTCCATCTTTTGCATAGCAAATTAAATCTCCTGTTTTAACCTCATTAGCTGACAATTCTATGCTACTTCAGAATACACAAGGGTTTCTTAGTATTTGTACGCATCCATCCAAGCAGCAATTGAGCATCTTGAATTCTTGTGCAGCAGCTAAAAATACTCTCGATGATTGAAGTTCTTAGATGTATTATAAAAAATCTTGCAGAATATGTTTGAATTTGCAGCACTGTGATTATTTATGTTGAACACTCTAATGAACACCTTGAGACATGAGGACCTCTTAGAACATTTGAAGAGAACCCAATTTTACCTTGAAGCATGCATGTGGTAACTTGGCAATATTCTTATCATCGACTGTTTATTTTGATGTCACAGTACATTGAAAAGAGTAAAATCAGATGGCACCATTCTTCATGAAAGCAATGCTTCTATATCTGGCTCTGGTCATTGCCATAATGAACCGTTGAGTGCATTGCAGCCTGATGTCCAGAATGGGTTTCAATTCCCAACTTCAGAATCTGATTCATTTCATGAAAATGAAATTTCGTCAGCCTGTGGAAGTGGAGTATCACACCTAAGGTTTGTTTATGCTTGTTTAGGTTTTTTACCTTGATTTATCTTCTTTACTGATAGCAGAAAAAAAAACTTTGAGGTTGTAAGAATTTGGTGTTTCAAAATTAATATGAGATTTCCTGGTTACATATGACCATTTTGTTTGTTCTCCAAAATTTGTTTTAGGTATACTCCTACAGCCTCTGATGTGCTTCATGTCCCAAGAGCTGAAGTTGAATATTGCCATGATTCTGGTGATTCAAACTTTCTGGATCTTGAATGGCTTTCCACTTCAGGCAACTCAAGTGATGAAAGGTCAAATTTTCAGTTTTTACGTTATCTTATATAACTCTCTTCTCATGCATTTTTGCCATCGGTAGGCTTCAACAGAAATTTCTCTTTGTTATGTTATTTATATGCACCTTTCTTTCTTTTGGGACTTGGGCTAGGAAAATTGACAAGGGAAAAGGAGAGAAAGATTAAGGTCCATATATGCATGCAAAGTTCCCTTGCTCTTGCAACCACATAGCTAGCCCTGCATTACTAACCATATTTTTTTTAAGAAATAGGAGGGCACACCCCTTGCTGGGGGTTATCTACTGGTTATATATTAAAGAAAGAAAAGAGAACAGATTCGCACAATCTTCTTTGGTAACATTTGATATTATCTTATATGCTGAAAACCACATTGTATATATTTTGTTTTCATGCGCCTTTTGTTCATCCAATATTTGGTTATTGTTGCTGCTTTGAAGACATCAATAGAAATAAATTATTTTCTCACCTTTCTTGGTCAACTATGCTGGAACAGGTCTATTGCAACTAGCACGCCTGCGAACCTATCAACTGAGAATGTCATTAGTGGCATAGCTCCTTACATCATGGTGAGGATATGCCCCCCCAAAATCTGTACTGTCTATAAAACAAACCTTCTCAGCATGTTGTTGCGCCCATTGGAATTTTTTTCACAGGTTCCTGGAAACTTAAAAATCAATTAATAGGCTGTTTGGTTTGGAGAATGAGTTAATCCATCATCTACTCATTCCTCACTTTTTTTGTATGTTTTGTGGAATGGAATATGTTGGTTCATCATCACCTCATTCCTCATAAGCTAATAAATGTTAAATAGTATTACTAGTATGAGAAATGAAGTCATTCCACCAAATTGAGGACTGAACTCATGATGCACTACCTCATCTAGAATGAAATAATTCCTCAAACCAAAGTACCAAACACACTATAACTTTTGTGTTGGTCCTTTTCAGGAAAACCATCTTGCTGAAATTCAGTCTCAGAAGCTACCTCAGAGTTTTGTGCAGTGGGTTAATGACACTGATACCTTTTGGTATTAAGATCGCAATTATTCAGTGATATGTCGCCAGCTACCTAGAAGACCCAGTTTCCCAGGGTGGTATTAAGACGGATCTGAGTAGTAGATTAGAGAGTGATGGACGGTAGTCAAGGCATTTCTCCTGTGATATACTTACTCCGCACCATCGGAGTCATTTAGGGAATCATTATTGGTTCACATGTTTTTACTACGAGCGAGTAGATAGATATGTTTCTTTTGAAAGAAAATAGAGATGATAGTTAGGCTTATTATTGTTGACCTGAAACTGTATCATTATTCATGGGAACATGCCATTTTTCTTGTGTAAATATATATGCTTGAGGTTCCTTTGGTGGGTTGTGAGGAACACACTACTTTTGTTTCCCATCATTTTTTGTTGTTGTGTTCTTGTGAAACATTATCTTTAAAAAATGCAGTTTGATCCCCTATACGGTTATACTAGCCCGTTCGCTTTTCTTATCAGCAGTA
>Ga0182004_10005065_pt1 | contig 10705 bp, 3 predicted proteins | sample Sormic07211540_1_FD_120479 | JGI IMG/M metagenome (GOLD analysis project Ga0182004, IMG submission 120479) | Endophyte microbial communities from Sorghum bicolor roots, Mead, Nebraska, USA - 072115-40_1 MetaG | ecosystem: Host-associated > Plants > Roots > Unclassified | place: USA: Nebraska...
CGAAAACTTTTGGTTCTTGGAACTGTAGCACTTTCGTTTTTATTTGTCAAACATTGTCCAATTATGGAGTAACTAGGTTTAAAAAATTCATCTCACGATTTACAGGTAAACTGTGCAGTTAGTTTTTTTTTCTATATTTAGTGCTTTCATGCATGTGCCGCAAGATTTGATGTGATGAGAAATTTTGAAAAGTTTTTGGTTTTCGTGGTGAACTAACAAGGCCCAAGCATCTGGTCCTACACTTTCCCATCGTTGAATCACCCTTGTTTAGTTCGTCCCAAAAACCAAAAACTTTTCAAGATTTCCGTCACATCAAATCTTGTGTCGCATGTATATGGAGCATTAAATGTAGACGAAAACAAAAACTAATTACACAATTTGCCTATAAATCGCAAGATGAATCTTTTGAGCCTAGTTAATCCATAATTAGACAATATTTGTCAAATAAAAACAAAATGCTACAGTACCCCAACCCAAAAAATTTTGGGAACTAAACAAGGCCTAACCCATACTGTTGTTATTGGGATGCACTGAGTCAAAACTCAGAAAACACGAATTTCAGTCGATTGTTTGCGTTTACAAAAAAATACACACATGCACGTCACACAGCAAAACTAGCATTAGATATTTAGATTAAAGACAGAGGTTGCGCATGCAGATGTGTGAGACGCATCATGCATGACACGCTCAGCTAACAAAAACTTAAGGAAGCAGCTAGCGAGAGATCACTGGTCGATTGGGTCGTTTTCATGTGGCGGCAACGGTAACTAATTACTTATAACCTTAGTCACGTATCATCATTGATAAACATATCCAGATGAACACATGATGCTTGCATTGGATGGTTATTATTGTGATTTATATAGTCTACCAAATTATATATGGTGTCTGACCCCATTGTTTCGTGGCCAAATTGACCACAAATACGACCTTAATGCTTAGTCATTTTTTTTGGGAAAGACACCCAAGAAAGTGTCTCACATCTGATATACTTTATCTGCTGAAAGCTTCAACTCCTAGAATCCGTGTTGGTCAAATTTTTTTTAACTTTGATCAACTTTATAAAAAAGAGCATCAATATCTATGACATAAAATAAGTATCTTATGAAAATATATTCTATGATAAATCTAATGATATTAATTTGGTAATATAAATCTTAGCGTTCTTTTCTATAAATTTAGTCAAAGTTTTAAACGTTTGACTTAAGACAACTTTAGAAATTGCAGCTTTCAAGGACAGAGGGAGTATATATCAAGAAAAACAATAACTTGTATAAAAAGAAAACTTGACAAAAATAACCTCTAAAAAATAAGAGTACATAGGAAGCAAATACTTATTTCCCCCTGTCATGAGTAACATTTTTAACAATTGCATGATCTACGTTCAAAACACAACTTTTTTATGGTTTTATTGACATTTTTTTTTGTTACAACATACCTCTACGCCCCAGAACAAGTACAAATCTCGCTTATCAAGGAGTTATTATTGTTTTTAGTCTTTTGCTCTTAGTTACTTTTGGTATTGTAGTCGTGTTGCTCTGTTGTACTTCTGTTGTTTAAAAGAAAATATAATTTTTTTTATTTTCAAAATGATGTTTATATACAGGTCGTGGAGAGCCCAGCAGAGATGAAACTGAGCTCTAGCCCTCAGTTGCTCTGACTTGTAGATGCAGTAGTTTTGGCACCTACTTTGTACAATAAGAACAAAGCGTCAAAAAACTGTCAATCAGTAGACATTTGAAGAGTAAATGGGATTAGTGGGCTTTGTTTCTTACGTATATGCCAAAAAAAAAAAAACTCACCGTAGCCCAAATCAACCATTGCTTTGCTCCTAGAAGTCATGTGCTATTCAGCTCACCTTTGAGGGTCCCATTTGGAACCTAGAAATTTCACGGGAATCGTATACAAATTCTACAAGAATCAGTTATATTTAACAGGAAAGTCACAAGAATAGAAGTTGCTTCCCATGTTCTTGATTTGGTGCAATGGTGTCATGCTCCGCCGCTGTTTGTATGTATACACAAGACATTGCACTTTTCAACTACTACTGCTTAGACAATGACAATAGCGGTAAATTAAACGGCGTGACACGAACCATCACGTACAAAGTTTGACAGTAACACAGATTCAAATGTACTCTCAAGTCATTCTAAGAATTTTGAAGAGTCAAAGTATTTTCATGTTTGACCAAAATTATAGAGAGAAATACTAAAATTTGTAACGTAAAGTGAATATACTATGAAAATATAATTAAGGAAGAATCTAATGATATTTAGTTAGTATTACAATAATAATTATTTTATCATAAAAGTTTGGTCAAACTTAGAAAAGTTTGACTCTTCAAGATTCTTGGAATGACTTACAATTTATTTGGGATGGAGGAAGTATTGTTTACTTCGCGCGATCAAGTTTGACAAAACATCTTATCGAGAGATAATATCTCACTTCTCCTTTTCCTGTACTAGCAGATAATCCCAGTTGCATTTTTTTTCTACCACCATTTTTTTCTTCTTCATATGCTTACACCAGCAAATTAAAGCCGCTCTCTCTGTCTGTCTGTGTCTGTGTCTCTGCTCTCATCACCCACAGGACAACCTCTTTTGATTATGCCCACTAATCTTGCCGTGTCACATGCTCGTTGGTCGTCGGCAAAAGTCAGCTTCGGATCGCAGATCAGAAGAGAAGAGAGATAGAGAGAGAGGAGAGGAGAGAGAGAGAGAGAGAGCAGATAAAGGGCGCCGGTGGAGGTGATGAGAGAGATCAGAGATGAGCAGCAAGTAGACAGCCTTCTCATTCCTCAACTCTCAAGCTAGCTAGCGGCACCTACTTCTTTCACTCTGCTTCCCCCTCTCTCTCTCTCTCTCTCTGGGCAAGAAGAGCAATCGAGCAGAGTGTAGTGCAGTGTGCACAGTGCATGTTCGCCATGGCAAGCGGCGGCGGCGGTGGCGGCGGCAAGGAGGAGCCTGGGTTGTTGGTGAAGCAAGGGAGCAAGCTGCACGCCAAGATGCTGTCCAAGGAGGCGGCGGCGCAGCTGGCGGTGCCGTCGTTCCGGGTGTACTACCCCGTAGCCTCGGCGGGCGCGGTGCCGTTCCTGTGGGAGTCGCAGCCGGGCACGCCCAAGAACGACTCGCCCTCCTTGGCCGCGCTCCCGCCGCTCACCCCGCCGCCGTCCTACTACTCCTCCTCCTCCGCGGGCAGGAGCGGCGCCGGCGGCCGCTCCAAGACCCACCGCCCCGGCCGCGGCCTCCTCGGCGCCATCTTCCCCAGGAGGATCACCCTCCTCCGCCTGAGGCCCGGCGGCGGCGGCAGCAGCAGCCGGACGACGCCGGCGGCGTGCTCGTCCGCCTGGTCCTCCTCCTCCTGGTCGTCCTCCACCAGCTCGAGCTCCAACACGTCGTCCACCATGTCGCCCGTCTTCACCGTGCAGTCGCAGTCGTCGCCCGCCGTGCACGTGGTGGGGGCTTCCCGCGGCCACCACAGGCGCGCGTTCTCGGCTGGCGCCAGCGGCGGCGGCGGCGACGACGACGACGACGCGGAGGCGGAGGAAGCCGCCACGCCGCGGTGCTTCTGGACGGACCGCGAGTGCTGCGAGAGGCGGGTGATGGTCAAGGGGTGCGGCGTCGCCGTGGCCGTCAGGAACGCGCTGGCCACCGTCGTCGCCGGCGGCAAGCCCGGCCGGCGAGCTGCCGCCACTGCCACTACCAGCGCCGCAGCATAGAGAGGCTTTTTGATTGATATATGAATATGCTTAAAGCTCAGGGTGTGCTTTGCATTTTGCCGCAGCAGGTGTAATGTAATCTATGTGCTTTGTAGTAACTTGACGTGCAATGCCAAAATTAATCGTGCATGACATATATATATGAAACATATATATATTTATAACAGTAAGTATCTACGTCATGTACGCATGTGTGTATGTATTTTACCGTATATATATGTGTGTATATGTATCCTCCTGTTTACTATCTGGTCCTGCAAAAATATTTGTGCTTGTCCCAAAGTTGTTTTTTTTTTGACAAGTGTCCCAAAGTTGTTGAGTGTATTCACCACAGAAACGCTGGTGACCTGGGTGGTAGATCCACAAGATGCTACTCAATACTCTTTTTTGTATTTCAGACTCTTTTTTTTGTATTTTTACTTCTCAATCTATATCTTGGAAGTTATATTTTCAGTACTTGACTTCAGTTTCTCTACAATTTCTCCTAAAAGAAACTAGTTTTATTTTGTTTATATATTGAGGCGTAGAGTACCTTTTTTTCCCCAAATAATCATATATGTTTATTTTGGATATTTGGTATGTTTCAACTAGTTGGCATTATCCCTTTGGGGGCTGTAAAAGCAAAAGTTTCCAATAAAAGTATCCAAGATCAGACTATATGAATAAAATCTAATAGCAAAGCAAACACGAACTGCCTAATACTTCCGGACAAATAACCTCCCTTAATTCCATCCAGTTTGTCATTTGGATCATCTACCTAGCTAGCTTGTCCCAACTCCCAAGTAGTAACTAAAATAGTTTATGAGACCCAATGGAGTCAGTCTTTGATGAAGCTTCAGAGAAAATTAAGCACAAATCTAGGGGTTAATGATCCCCTGTCTTGCCACCCTCACGATCCATAACTGATCTGTCACAAATCTGCCTGCAATTGTTTTCTCCAACTTACACCAATTTGAAATGCAATATACTACCATTTAGTAACATGGAGTTCTGAACTTGGCTGAAATATTTTAATTGTGGCACACAGTTAGTTTAAGGTTCTTGAGAGGCCATGCATGGATTTGCACCCTCGGACATTGTTCTTGACTCTCTTGCTTGACCACCATTAATCACTGTATCAAACTTTGTTTAATCCTCTCTGATTGTCTTGAGAAAAAAAGGATTAAATCTTGTTTACCCAGTCCAAGGTTCCTGGATGCAGCTACCAAGAAGAAGACAGTAGTAGTTAAGCTCTGATGTTCTTTCAGAATTTGAAACTCTGGAAAAGAGAAGAAACTATCGTGTTCAGGCCTTGGGGTGATGTGGATTGTGGACTATGAATTTTAACACAATTTATTATCATCATCTACATGTCATGAATGCATGAAAGTTGCTGCATCAAGTGTGTCTGTCTAGACAGTTATGGTTTAAGTGATCTCAGTTCATCTATTTGACCTCCATCAGGTTCAAGTTTATCCATGCAGTCACTGTCTGATGACACACTCTGAAATTATCTCTTATCGAAATGACTCACCTGATGCTATCCTAAATTAATTCACAACAATTCATGCCATTTGTACTGAGAATCCCAGAACATGAAAGTTCAGTTACACCATTACTACAAATGTACTAGCAATTCAATCATCTTGCAGAAACTGAATTCCTGCATTGCCCTCTTCATCCCTTGAGAAGAACCGGAGAGGTGTCTGTTGGCCAAACTTCCTGACCAGAATGAGGTGGTCAGTAAAGGCAAGGGCATCAGGGCCACTGGCTAGCCAGCTACCAGCCCTGGCTGGGGGGGGCTCCATCTCCTCTGGTGCTGCACATTGCTATGGATGGCCATTGATGCAGAGGCTTGCCTTGCCCCATATGAGGGGCACCAAGTAGTTGAAGCACTCACAGCAGGGAAGAAGACACTGAAGTTATTGCACTTGCTGGACCACCTCATATCATCAAGTGCTGAATTTTTTTTCTGAGAAAAAAATGCATACAGGTGCAGAGATGGACCCATGTTTCACTCACTGCATGTGGTGATAGGTTTAGCTGGAGGATGAATTCAGCTAGTTATCCAGGCTGTTTTAGGCAAATGACTATGTTTAATTGTTTGCATGCAAAGCATCATATTCTTCACTTGTCAGCACTTTTAGTAACTTGAGTTCCTGCGAAATGAATGGCGACCCATGTGTGAGGGCAGAAAAATTAGGTGCAATTTCACATTGATTGATGCATACAGATAACAGACAACTGATGTTCTAGGAATCGTTCATTTAGAGCTTAAGACAGGTCAAGGCTGCCCTAAGTGATAAGCAAAGTTGTGAGATACCTTTCAAATCACAAATTCATTATCCTTCAGATCAGTACAGAGTACATATCAGAAGGGCATTCGAATCAAGGTTTGCCTAGAACAAGTAGCTAGCTAGCTGCACTTTTTTTAAGAAAAAAGGAAAATTCTGGATTATGTATGAGTTACACACTTAACCAATCCTTTTTACAATTCCATCCTCTTGATGTAAAATGGCAAGCTCACAGAAAGCTGAAAATTAAAATCCAACAACAGCTGAGCACTAAAAGTCTATCAGAAGACAACCACCTATGCTTGACAAAGATCTCCACTGCATCCATTCCAGCACACGACTAGTCCATTTTAGCCTCGGCCTATCGTTCTCTTTCTGAAGTATGGACCAGAAACACGTCCCAGCAAAAGGTATGGGTAATTTGGGCATGCATAATGACTTGTTCATATATAGCTAGCGTCTAAACTGTGGAGGAACATCATCATAGCCAGCCTCTTGCAGGACCCTGTCAAATGGATTAGGTGTGTTGCATGATCCTATTCCTGACTATCTGTCATAAATTAGTGTGATTCTTAACCTACAGCGAACCTAACCCTTAGCTGTTAATTGATTACAGATCATAGCAATAGAGATCTGCACAGGAAACTTGCACTGACAAGTAGTAGTCTGAACAACAAACTTATTGATGCAGCATACCAGCACATGTCACTTTATCTTTTATAAAAAACCGAAAGTACATGTTACTTTAATTTGTACGGGGGCATACACACACCGATAGTTCAGACTTCAGAGTACGGCATGCATGAGAATCCCAAACGAAGACATGGATCAATCAGCAGCTGATGTGTGTGCGCTAACTACAGTGTAATGCCAAATGACAAAAGTTCAGATTGGCACCTCGTAGCTGCAAGACTGTTTTCTACGTGAATAATGCTCATGCCCAAAAGGAAAAACGATAAAAGCCGTTGATCTCCAGCTACTATCTGAATGATCGATACAACATTTTGGCGCCATGCATGTCCTTTACGTATATCCAACCAAACAATTCTTGCATCTTTTGCAGGGAAGAAGATAAGAATCTTGCTTGCTTTTAGCACGTAGTACCTAGTACTCCTTATGAACAGTAGATATGAAAGTTCAGATGGAGCATAACCAGATTTCAGTGGCTTTTGTGTATGTTGAATGTAGTCCAGGTCATCATCCTACTAACTTGACAGCAGAGTTTGAGATTAGACGTGAAGGCAAGGCACGCATGTGTTGCTTGCTGAGAAAATTGACGAAAATTTTAAGTTAGGTACGTATATTTTTTTTTAAAAAAAGAAACAAATATTACTGATGTGGACCTACTAATAAGTTTAGTTTCTACTAAACATCAGTACATCACCAACAACCGCCATGCAATCTGCATCCATTATAACTTGTAAAGCGTAAAGAGGTGACATAGACGTATATAGGCGCACTATTCCCATTTTATCGTTTGTCCCCTGATGTTACAGTAGTCGCAACGCAAGGCCTGAAGAAGGCCAACGACAAATTCATTCCTTTTGTAAAGGATTGGAAGGGAGGAGTTGTGTTGGTCTTTTGTCCACAATTTGACAGTTGATACTGATGTGAAACCGTGGAGCTTCCAGAATGAAATTTAAGGTTCTTTAAACTGCAACCTCCCTGTACTAGACATGTAGTGGTTAGGTCAAAGCTTATACTGTGAAAAAGCTCTCTCTCTCTTTTCTTCTGATGAAAAATGTGGTTCATATTTCTCTAGATAGGAAGCATGCATGCCCTCTGACGAAATTATGAAAAAAAGGGTCTTTAAACTACAACCTTCCGAGTAGTTGTTAGGTAGAAGCCCCATCTTGTGTAAGGATACATTTATTCTCCTGCAGACCAATCGATGTAATAAATCATTCCAGTGTCAAATCACGGATAATGCAACAGCTTGTTCATCACCTCATCTTTCTTTATACTATGTTCTTTCTCTAATGCATTCACTGTTGAGCTTGTAAATTCGTACAGTACGCATGTGCAATGCATCCTATGCGTTTGCTCTGATTGATGTGCAACCACAAACCAGTAATATATAAATAAAACATGCATGATAAAATTAATATGAGCTGCAGGTAATTGACTATTGCTGTACCTATATATTATTTTTTCTCAAGACATGTAGTGTAGGAATGATGATGCAGCAGATGGTATTGGTATTGGTACTACTGCTACTACACGCGCGTACACACGGTGCTGCAGCATGCAGGTACTACATGTCATGATGCATGCCACCTTTTGCAACTGGAAGAAGGATCTGGAGCCTGGTGTGCGTGTGATGCAGCATCGTCTGCAAGTTCCAACAATGCATGCAACAAGGCCGGCCGGGGCGAAAGGCATATGATATTCTTGCGTTTCGGCAGTTTTCTGCTCTGTCATCACTTATCATCGGTCGATGTGTGTGTGCGCCTGCATGCAGTGGGATCGAGCAGCAGCATGGCACTAGCAAGCATGGCCATGCCATGAGATCTGGAAAGGGCCATCAATGGACCATGCATGGCCATATGGGAAGGCGAAAGACAAGTGAAGGCGCACTGCTACATAGAACCTGTTCGCTTGTCTTATAAGTTATATTTTAGCCAACAATATTTTTTTTTTATAATAAATCAGCAATCAGCCAACAGACTAGAAGAATGGATGGAATGATGGGTGGTTAGATAAGTACCATGCAAACCTACTCCTTGACTAGGGGCAGCATCGGCGACACATGCTATCATCACGGCTGCTCATCTGCTGGGCGTTCGTGTATGTATGCGACTACTGCCTCCGCACATGCTGCATGCTCCGCTCTATTTCCACACGGAGGCGGCGACGACGGTACCGGCCGGCCTGCCGGCGGTCCCAAGTACGTCCGTCCCAACAAAGCGAGCACCGGCCGAGCGTAGGTACTTATGCATGGAGTGGCTGGCTAGCTGGCCCAAAACCAAGTGTCGGATACACCTAGGTAGCTATCTAGTGTCGGTGCTCGATTAAGGCCTTGTTTAGTTTCGAAAAAAATTTCGGATTTGACTACGGTAGCACTTTCGTTTTTATTTGATAAATATTGTCCAATCATGAACTAACTAGAATCAAAAGATTCGTCTCGCGATTTACAGACAAACTGTGTAGTTAGTTTTTGTTTTCGTCTATATTTAATGCTTTATGCATGTGCCGCAAGATTCGACGTGACGGGAAATCTTGAAAACTTTTTGGATTTCGAGGTGAACTAAACAAGGCCTAATTGGTCTCGCTTACCTCCGCTACAGGACCATAATAGATCTGGTTGGGCGAATCTCTCGGAGTTTGATAGAAAACAAGAGAGAGGAGCCATCAGCACTAATTTCTTTGCTTAATACATGTAGTCATTGATCGATTTTTAATCACCACTTCAATATAGTTACTTAAAGGGCACTCCCAATGCAAGCAGTTTTTATAGCCTAGGACATCGTACCACAAAACTATCGTACCCTGTGCAAGATTTTCTACAATATATGACATAAGTAGTAATAGAAACCATGCTTACTCTATCCATGGACCACAAGTAGTTTCTTATCCATCAATGACCATAAAGATCTAGTTTCTCAGGACCTGTTTGGTTAGAGGTGTTAAAGTTTAATAAGTACCGTAGTATTTTCATTTTATTTGGTAATTAGTGTCCAATTATGGACTAATTAGGCTTAAAAGATTCGTCTCGCAAATTATTCCGTAGCTGTGTTTTTAGTTTCGTATACATGCATGTACGTATCCAAATATTCGATGTGATAAGAGTTAAAGTTTAACAACGTCAACCAATCAGGGCCTTAGTTAGACTTGGTTTCTTGGATTTTTCCTTTCTCTCCTCGTTAAATCACTTGCCACATGAATAAATTGTCTACATGGTAGTGCAATTAATATCTATAGAGTCATCCTCGGATAAGAATATTATCTCTAGATTCGTGATAATCATTTCAATCAAAATTGATTATCTTATGTCTCTCTATTCATTTCCTAACATAGTACACATTTAGGTACCTTATAAGATTTATCTACTTATGATAAATTTATTAATTATTCTATATGTGTTTTCACCCATTGCATTGCATTGCATATTTATGGGTTTTTATTTAGAAAATGTATTTAGATATAACCTTAAATTAACTTATATCATCTGTGGCTCCTATCCTCTAGTGCATCCTCTCTTTATATATTTTGGCTTCCATATTTAAATCTTGTAAGTTGTCGCAATATTCTTATCCACATATTAAGCTTGAACTCTAGTGCTTATTATATCGTAATTATTTACTTTTATGTTGTTTTTTAAATGGATTTGAGGCCTTTGCATTAGTTACTTTCGTTTTATTTGAATAAATATAATCAAGATGTTAAATTTCCCCATCAAAGAACTGTACTTGGTTCAAAAGTAGGTTACTTACGTATAGCCTACTAATATTAACATGTCATGGTATTCTAATCAAAATGTACAAATAACTTATATAAACTAGAAGCTCATATATAAATTAATTAGTCATAATTTTAAATAAATCGTTACTGCCATTGCTTGTCAAATCATTTTTTTTTCAGGAACCGACGGGACGGAACGTATAATTGCGAATTTGGATGTATATAAAGTTTGGGCACGAGATACGCCTTTCGCTTGTCGCGAGCGAGGGGATCAATTGCTTGGACAGTCCGACACGACAGTTGCCTTGATTTC
>Ga0182004_10005066_pt1 | contig 10705 bp, 9 predicted proteins | sample Sormic07211540_1_FD_120479 | JGI IMG/M metagenome (GOLD analysis project Ga0182004, IMG submission 120479) | Endophyte microbial communities from Sorghum bicolor roots, Mead, Nebraska, USA - 072115-40_1 MetaG | ecosystem: Host-associated > Plants > Roots > Unclassified | place: USA: Nebraska...
AGGGACACGCCTGCGCCGCTCGGTTATCACTAACAAGTCGACGTGGCCTGCTGCTCAGTTCAGCATTTTTACACAATTATTACCCTATCGTTAATCTTATACGTTGTGCTAGCCAAAGTTGCTCAGCAGATCGATCAGGACGGGTTTGCTACTCGGAGTAGCTTGTATACTTTGTACATATACTATTAAAGATATTTTAAATAACAATACATGAGTATTTCCTTCTATATCAATACAGTACAGGAGTATAGTGTTAAATATTTAGTCACATTTCGGTAATATTTTAATCCAAAAATAATACAGGGCATAGATCATGATATACAAACTAGGAGGATTCTCCGCGCGTTGCCGCGGATATGAAGAGAGATATAAATATGGTCTCACTATAGTCTATTGAGTCATCTATATATAGTTTTAGTAGTCAGTTTCGGAAGAGAAAGAGAGAAGATCACGTGAGAGAATAATTGCTAGCAGTATGCATGCATGGTATTGTGTAGTTAGCTGCATCCACTACTAAAACTATTTATGAGTGGACACTTAATTGCATTCAACAACAGGAGAAGTGGATGATGACGTGGTGCAAGGAGGTACAAGAGAATTAGCTTAGTGGAATTTGTCTTTATAGGATATATAGATAAGCATAATCGACATAGAGCAATACATTTACATACGCAAATAAATATGCTAAGAGCCATTTCTATCAATAGATCTATAGAAGTATAGCACACATGACCCAAACCAGTGCTGGACGTGGCTGGTGGGGCGTTATCACAATGCTTAGACATGGTGACCTACTTGAAGTAGTTGATCTAGGGTTGGCGTTGGAAGAGGTATGCAATGCAGTCCCATGAGTGGTCACCAAGAAGTAGACGAAGCAGTTGTTCATGTGAGAAAGATAGCAGCTGGATCAAATCACCGAGGAGCACAAGGAAAAGTATTCGTGCCAATTCGGTCCCTAAAACTTGATCACCTGTGATACACAAGCAAACAGGGTTCTAGAGGCCTGCTCGCTCAGAGCCCTTTTGTGCACAAGGCATCCGAGCCAGAGATGGTCAAGAGCAGTAGGAAACACAAGAACGTTTTTTTCCTATGGTATCGGGTTATTGGCACAACCCTTAATCCACGTTAGAGCATCAAGAGTCACCAAGACTTTAGTTAAAATCCCATCCATTAATGAATAAGCGTTTGGCACTCTGGCATGGTGAGTTTCGGTAGCATGTACATCTTTTGGAGCCTCCTCACAATAGTTTCATCAAGGAAGGTCACCAAGTTCTTTACCATACCATCTAGGTTGTGACAATCACCAAGAGTAGCAACTCTTCAAGCTTCAACTCAAGAAATGCCATCCAAGACATGGTAGTACTCTAGACTAACACTCAATGCTCATTTTTTGGTTTTGGTAGCTATCTAATAGCTACCTAATGTTTCACTATTCACATTATAAGTTCTGCTAGCAATAAGGTGCAAGAGGAACTCTAAATGAGCCAAGGGTACGATAGCACTAATATAGAGAGTGTGGAGTCTATCGTGTGCCTTAAGCCATAGTGGCCATGAGCATGGTCATGTGGGGGCTTCGTGGTGGTGTGGATTTAGTTGAAGGGTGTGATGGTGGCTGTTGCAATGAGTGGAGGGAACCTCTCTCGAGCTGGGTGCATATCCTCTTGTGCTGCTCTCGTCGTGCTTGATAGCGGGTCTGGGTTTAGTTGATATGGATATTGTCGGTGGTGAACATTCTAACTTGGCCACATGCATGCAACTCCATTGTTGCATTTTTTGTTGCTTCCATGTGATCATTTTCTTGCAACTAAAGACAATCCGATCACTAGTACACAGATGCTCTAAGCCGGCGGGGGCAAAAAGTTTGCACAGAACGGTTTTAATTATAATGCGTCTGTGTTATAAATTTGTACGGCCAAAATTAAAAACCGCCTGTATAAAAGGGTCAGTACAGACGGTTATTGTAAGAAAACCGCCTGTGTAAATGGTTCATTTACACAAGCGGTTCAGTTATGTGAACCGCCTGTGTAAATCTATTAACACAGGCGTTTCACATAACGGAACTGCGTGTGTAAATGAACCATTTACACAGACGGTTCGGTTACGTGAACCGCCTGTGTTAATAGATTTACACAGGCGGTTCCTTAAACAAACCGCCTATGCTTTTCTGCGTCCTTGTTAATCCTTCTGGACACCATTGAGGAAGTTTTGTCTTCCATACTGGCTGATAGTGAGCTTCTCTTGACTCCACCCGATGAGTATTAGCATCTCTGTAGAATATGAATTCATCGGGAACCCGCGCATTTGCCATCTCTTCAAGTTCCTCTTGGATCCTTGGAAAATGACCAACACGTTCACCAAGCCTGTCATGCACACTAAGCCTGCCCCCCAGCCGATCATGAACTGACATTCTCCTCCTGATCGGCCCATTAAAACGTCGATCATTGTTCTGGAATCGCTGATCTGACCAATCATACCGATGGTAACCATTACACTCAGGATAGTCTCTGACAGTCGGCAATTTAATATTTTGTTCCCAACAATGGATGAAAAATGGGCAATTCCAGTAATCTTTATGCCGATTCCATTCTTCTCGCTCCCTCTTCTCTTGTTGACGCCGATACCGATCCTCACGCTGCTGCCAAGTCTCCCGATGCCGTCTATGAGTAATCACAACGCCAGAGCGAGGAGGCCGCACAGAGCTGCTACCCTCCTTGATCAAGCCTTTTCCTTTAGCGTCATCGGTAGTTACTTGATGGAGGATCCACTGATGCATTCTTTTCAGCTGTTTCTAATGTTAAGATCTTAGTCTTACTTTTGGCATCCAACATATTTGCAGGGAAAGGGTGTTGATCAATTTTCATCGGCTTCTGAGCTTTGGAATTATCAAACTTGATTCTCTCAGATTCTATGGCCGATTGCAATTGCTGCCTAAACACTTTGCACTCGTTCGTGCTGTGTGATGTTGCATTATGCCATTTGCAGTATTTGATTTTCTTTAACTCCTCTGCCGATGGGATCACATGATTGGGTGACAATTTAATCTGCCCCTCCTGAAGCAAGAAATCAAATATTCTATCGGCCTTGGTGATATCAAAAGCAAAATTTTCCGGTTCTTTTTGACCAAAAGGACAAGATATCGGCTTTTTATTTTTCACCCACTCTGTCAAGCCGATGACTGGTTTTTCATCTGAATCTGAACTCACTGCCTCATCAACAAATAATACTTTCTTATTCCAGTCTTTTCTACGTTCAAAAACCTTGATATCTTGATCAAAAGTCCTCTGCACCAAATGACTCAAGCTTTTAAACTCTTGAGAAGCATATTTGTCCTTGATGTGTGGCAATAATCCTTGGAAAGCCAAATCGGCTAACTACCAGTCGTCCAGAACCAGACCGTTACACTTGTTCTTTACATATCGCAGCCTCTGCACAAAGCTTTCAACCGATTCATCGTTACGTTGTCTCAGTCTCACCAAATCGGTAATCTTCTTTTCATGGACTCCAGAAAAGAAATACTTATGAAACTGCTTTTCTAGATCGGCCCAAGTAATAACTGAATTTGGAGGCAATGAAATAAACCAGGTAAATGCCGATCCTGACAAAGATGATGAAAATAAACGAACTCTTAACTCATCTCTGTTAGCAGTTTCTCCACACTGAATGATGAACCGATTGACATGTTTCATGGTTGATGTGTCATCTTGTCCAGAGAACTTAGTGAAATCTGATACCTTGTACCGATTTGGAAGCGGAATTAAATCATAAGCAGAAGGATATGGTGTCCGATAAGAATAAGTGTTAACCTTAGGATTTATTCCAAACTGGTCTCTCATAACTTCTACTATCTTATCAGCCCAATAGGCATCAGCGTCCTGCCGATGTGCGGGTTGAATTTCTGGCACCTTCTAATAAGCTTTCACATGTCTGTGAGGTACACGGTCTTCAGGAAACATCACATTGGCCATAGCTTGCTGACCACCAACCTATTGAGCGAGATTCATCGGCTGATTTATCGGTCCTTGATTATGAAAACCGACCTGCACCTGTCCTTGCTGGAATTCTGTAGCCTGATGATTCTGCTGTGTCACATGTGGAAAGAACAACTGCTCAGTCCAACCATTATTGGGGTTCATCGGCGCAGGTCCTTCCGATGGCTGATAATTAGCTGTCATGGTTGGGTTAACATAACCCGTATGAGTCATAAACCTCTGCTGGGTCGGTAATGGGTTTGCCGATAAATTTGCATTAGGCATTTGGAATGTCGGCGTTTGAAAGTTTCCTGTAACAGGTCTTGCAGTAGTAGTTGTTGAATACTGAAAAATTTGAGTCATCGGTGAAACCGAAGGTGCCGATGTCATAGGAGTCTTTCCTGCTAAGTCAGTTACCTGAGATGTTCCAGAACTATTGTGTAAAAAACTCTGGAGACATACCATATCCCCACCAATTGGGAGGAACTTGACAATTCTAAAACACAGATCCTGACATTGCCGATGCTGATAGATCTGTGTTGAGCTGAACCCGTCCCCCTGATGTTGTTGGATTAGATCTCATCGGTGTAGATTGCTCATTGGTCAACCCTAATGTACTTGGAGGAGAAGTAGCTTCTGTACCCACAACGGCCGCAGGAGCCGATGGAGCTGTAACCGATAATAATCCTGGCTAGTGATAGGCCGGGCCAGCATATAGTGGTGGTGTCTGTCCTTCTTTAAAAGTTCTAGCCACAACATTGTAAACAATATTGGACAGCACATTGGAGTGATTAATCAAGGCACGATTAATAGCATTGTCAACCATGTCTTGCAATTTACTAGGATTGGGATCAAAAGTAACTTGCCGAGGCATCGACAGTTCTTGCTTCTGGACAACTTCCCCACGCGTGTTGACGCTGAAGGATTTCAAGCAAAGCTGCTTGTATTCCTCCATAGCCCTCTCCATAGCCCGCTTCTGCTCGTCCCTGAGATCTGCTTGTGTCACAGCAATGATGTTCTCCGTGTCGAGATCAGCAGTAGCCATGTTGATTTTGTTGATAGATTTGTCCCACTGGACGTGCCAAAAGATGTGTTGATGTAAAAATAGATCTGCAAACACAAAGGGCTAATACCCGATTTAAACGTTGAGGCGTGCCAGCTGATTTGACCTAGCAATCGACAAAGGTGATAACTTAAATACTTTGGTCCTAACAACAGCGATGCGCCCGGATGCCACGGCCAAGAGGTACTCACACGGAACTCGTGAATTCGTCGAGCATTGCTCGTTGAGGCCTTGTTCAGTTGAGGAAAAATTTTGGTTTTGGCTACTGTAGTACTTTCGTTTGTTTGTGACAAATATTGTCCAATTATAGACTAACTAGACTTAAAAGATTCAGCTCGCGAATTACAGGTAAACTGTATAATCAGTATTTGGTTTTGTCTACATTTAATACTCCATGCATGTGCCACAAGATTCGATGTGACGGGGAATCTTGAAATTTTTTGGAAACTAAACAAGGCCTGAATCCTTGAGAACTCGTAAATAAAAGAAAATATACGAGTTGACGAAGTCGTCGAAAAGTAGATGTAAAAGTAGATGTAAAACTTATGTATGATATTGATTGATTGTGTTCTTACATTGCTACTAGGCCTATATTTATACTCTGTCCTAAAGAGTCACAATCGTATACGACTAGAATTTAATTCTAAACCAAACAGGACTCCTACATAAGGCAAACTCTAACAAATATGGAAAATAACCACCTATCTATCCTGGTGATCGGCATATCACCATTGTCATCTTAGCAACTCCCGTGTCTTCCTCCATCATCATCGGCATGCTCCCTGTATCCTTTCATCATCATCGGCATACCTTTCTTCATCGGCATCGACAATCATCAACATCGGCAATCAATCAGCAATGATCATCGGCTACCGTCAACCTTAGCAACATCTTCCATCCATCATCCGGTTATCGGCATCATCAACTATCGGCAATCTTCTTATCAGCTAGATACAGCACCTCCTTGACTACCGATCAAGTTTCTCTGACCATCCCGATTTGTGCCTAAAAACGGTGTCAACAGTTATACTAGTGATAAAACATCCAATTTACTGACCGCGGATAACAATTATTAAAATTTCAAAATTCATACCACATTGCACTCGGTTTATTAGTGCCATGATGACGTTATTTAAAGTTGTCTTAAATACTAATTCAAAGGCGCGTGTGGGCGTGGTCAGAAGCATGAATGTGACAGCTCTAGAATTCAAAACACCTCTCAATGCGTCCAGTAACTTTTAAGCCTCGCCGAAGTGTGCTGATGAATGCCGCCGGGGTGATGAATATTATTCATAAAGCCAGGTTGCTATATTGTTTTTTTTTTATTTTGCTTTATTTTGCTAGTGGGGACGGAGTCTGGAGGTTTTCTCGATCCATATGAAAATATCATCATTTTTTCCTAAATAGGCCAACACGTCTGCTGGTTATGGTTTACATGATAAATAAGGAATGTTTTATTTTCCGTCCAATATTCCATATATAATTAGTACTACTCCTTTTCCATTATTAGGTATAGATTAACTAGTAATGTACACCGACTCTGACTCGGTTACATACTTGGATCCTCCGATGTTTCCTTGTGTAGTTGTGTGTGTATATATAGCCATATAGGAGATCGATGTGCTGTATGTACAAAATTAGCTCCAGACGGCACGGCGTTTCATCAAGTCAAGAGTTCCAAAAGCAAAAGACAACATGGCACCGCGCCGCCGCCTCCTGCGCGGCAACAGCGTCCTGGTATCTGTGTACGATCGAAAGGTGGGCTACCTCGTCTTCAGGTTCGACGTGAAGCGCCTCTTCTCCGATGACGATGACGACGAGAGCACAAGCCGAAGCCGCCCGTGGCGAAGGCGACAGCCTCGGGAGGTGCTCCCGTTACCTCCCTGCCACGTGGCTTGCTTTCGACGTCCACTCAGCTTCCCCATGGACTTGGCCGCTTCTCCCAGCGGGGACAAGATCGTCGCTGCGACCACGGACGGGCACATCATGGTCTACGACGCCAAAAGGTCGCAGTACACCTACGACCACGACCTACGCTGCTGGAAGGCCTGGACCATCCTGCTCACCATAAGCAGCCGCCACCGCGACGACATGTCAATGCTTGTCACGACCCAACTCCTCGACTTCTCGGAACCAGACCTCCACTTCGAGGCTTTCCGTCTCACGTCCGGCGGCCGCTTGCACCCCCTTCCTGTTCCTCCGCGCATGCTGTTCGGCGACGACGACGACGAGGTTGACGTGACGTCCTACTTCGTCGCCAGCGGGCGCGTGTGGCTGTCCGTACGGCGCCTGTGCGACGGGGTCAAGGGAACCTACTCCCTGAACATGGCGGCGCCAACAAAGCTTGGTTGGTGCCGCGAGGGGAGCTGGGTGTTGCCCCTCGAGGGACGAGCGGTGTACGCCCCTGACCTGGGCCTGCTCTTCGGCTTCAAGCGCCGGCAATAAGCCCTGCGCGCTATCGACATCAAGGCCAGGCCCCGGCCGGTGATCCGGCAGGAGTGGACCAAGGCCACTCTCCTCCCTAGCAAGGACGAGGGCTACTCTCCTGAGCAAGACTGGCTCCCCTTCGGGGGCCTTGCGTACCTTGGAGGAGGCAGGTTCTGCATCTCATGGTCTAGCGCCTACGGAGACAAACGCATGAGGCTCGCCCTCACGGCGGTGGAAGTGACGATGACCAATAAGGAAAGTACTAGTACTAGTAATGGGCGGCCTGAGCTGCTGCTACGCAAGCGCAGGTCGCGCTGTTACCGTCTGCCTCCGACCAATCAGAAGGCCACCGTCCTCCCTGTCCTGTAGCCTGCTCTAGCCGCCACTCGTCATGCATATCCACGACCGTTGTCGATCACCCTCAGGTGTCACGGATATATAGACATGACACCTCTCCTTTACATTTACATTTAAGTATTTAATTAACTAGTGCAGAAGTGCTCAAAGCCAGCGGTGGAACAGGAAGTTTTAATTAAAGAACGTCTGTGAAAAGAAATTAGCTTACCCGACTACAAAACTGCTTGTGAAGATCAATTTTTACAGGCGGATTTTCTAACAAAACCGTATGTAGAAATCATGTATTTTTCTACAGGCGGTTTCTTAAGAAATCCGCGTGTAGAAATAATTTGAACTTGAATTTTTTGAGCTTTCCAAATGACCTCGTTTGAAAAAACCGTTAAAATGAAAGTTGTAGATCTTGAAAAGTTATGAAACTTTGTAGTTGATAAATTTTTTTTTCATTTGAAATCATCTTGTCATCGAAAGCTACGTTTGAATTTCTCAAATTTGAAATTCAAATGTTGTAAATGACCTCGGATGAAGGAACTACCAATATAAAAGCTGTAAATCTTAAAAAGTTGTAAAAATTTATAGTTGACGACTTTTTCATTTGAATCCGTTTAGGGCCTCAAATAATCAATTTATACTTGGTTTATAGTAGTATATGTGGAACTAAACTCTAATATATACACAACTAAGTGATAGGTGGAGTGGTAGAGGAGGGTGCGCGCGAGGGCAAGGTCTCAGGTTCAAATCCCACCGACTGCATAGCACGCGATATATTAAAAAATGCGTGAATAGCTGATGGGCTTTCCTTGATATTAAAATCTTTTTTCCTATTTTTAAAAACTGATTTCGTATTTTTTAGAAAAAAAATTCTACAGGCGGTTGGCATAACTGAACCGCCTGCCTGTAGAATTGCATTTCCACAGATGGTTATCAGTTACCCGCCTGTGGAAAAATTTATTTCCACAGGCCACCAAACACAGGCGGTTCGTCAAACCGCCTGTAAAAAGGGGTTACGAACCGCATGTATAGTACCTCTGTGTACCAGTGGATGAGTTAATAATCTAGTTATACTCCTTTGTTGCTAAGTTCCGTGCACTTGTGTTACTAAATAATGAAAATATTTCTCATCGAAACTGAAGTCCATAAGCGAGAAAGTCGAAAGGTCAAATTATGGATACACATAGTAGCGTATAAATACTATAACTAACCTCTAACGGTATTTTATAAATCGTAATCCTTCCTAGGTCCTTCTCGAACCATGTGCAAGACATAGTATATCAATCATGGAGGCTAGCTGTTGAAGGATGAACTTAGCCGCCGGTTAGTTGCATATGTGTGTGTATTGTATCATAAAAGAAACACTACTACATAAGACTTATTGGAAGCGGGCATTGCAACTGCTTCCAATCAATAACCTTGGTTAATCATAACATAATCGTGGCGGTTATTTTACCCACCTCTATTAATCTATTAATGGAGGCGGGATTCTTAGAATGTCCACATTGGTTAATCAATAAAAAACAAAAAAAAAATCCACGAGCCAATCGGTGAGCCCGTTCCGAGCTGGATCTGGCCTCGCCATGCCGCACATCGGAACCTCCGGCTCCACCGTGCCACACACAGGAACAAGGACGTAGACCGCCACCACCGCTGGATGCCTCGATCCAGGCACATCCGACCTCCTCCACGCTGGATTTAGCGCGCGGCCAACCTCCTTCACCCAGGCTCCAGAGTATGCGCCTCCATGCCATCACTGGATCCAGAGCCATGGAAGAAAGAGAAAGTCGGGAGAGAGGAGCGAGGAGAGATGGAGAGTGAGGAAGAGAAGAGCGGATCCAGTTACTTGTGTCAAAGAGCGGATCAAAGCAGAACTCCTCCATGCTTGCCACAGTGGAGCTTCTGCTAGATTTAGTGGCCGGTGTAGATCCTCCACGCCGCCAGATCTAGTGGTCGGGTGTGCGGATCCTTCACGCCGCAAGATCCAGTAGGTCGGGTGTTGATCCTCCACGCCACTGCCAGGTGCACGAGCTAGAGACCGCGTCGGAATGCCATGTCGCCGCTGGCTGCACGAGTGGGGGCTATGTTGGGTCGCCACGCTACCGCACCGTTGCCGGCGCATGAGCGGGTGGCCGGCTGGGCCGCCATGCCATGGCTGCCATCACCACACGAGTGGGGAGCAAAGGGAGAGAAGATGAGGAAGAGGGAGTAAGGCGCTCTTGCCTGTGGTGAGAGAGAGAGGGAGGCGTGGGGAGGGTGGCTAAGGAGAGGAAAACTGAGTGACCACGATGAAGTTCCGAACCCTAACTCCATGTTATAGATGTTGAGTCGGTTTTAGGATGCGGGCCTTCTAATGGGCCTGTCTCCAAAAATGATCCATTTTCGGAGGTGGGTCTATTAGGAAGCCTGCCTCCGTAAATCGATTTTATGGAGGCGGGCTATTTTAACCGCTTCTGTAAATAAAACCGTTCGCCTTCATTAATCATCAGATATTTTAGAAGGCGGTTCAATTTTACGACCGCCTTGGTTAATAAAAACATACCGTCTTACAAAATCATTTGTGTAGTAATGAAAGTCAGAATTCTATTTAATAATTGCTTGGTGATATCCTTAATCTGCGCTCTATGATAGATCAGCAAGCCAGTAGGATAAATTTTCCCTAAGCAGGGCCCTGAAAGTTTCTGGCTTATGCTTTTGATATCCTAATCACGCTCTATTATGTTATTAGTCGTTAGATTAGCTCTATTTTGTTAGTCGTTAGATTAGGGATCTTCCTTTTATTAATGGGTTAGATTAGGGATCTAACCGTGTGTTTGGTTGGAGAGCGGAGCGAGCTGGGTCGGAGCGAACCCATTCTCGTGGCTGTTTGGTTGGAGGATGGGAGGGTTGGGTTGGCTCCAGG
>Ga0182004_10005067_pt1 | contig 10704 bp, 9 predicted proteins | sample Sormic07211540_1_FD_120479 | JGI IMG/M metagenome (GOLD analysis project Ga0182004, IMG submission 120479) | Endophyte microbial communities from Sorghum bicolor roots, Mead, Nebraska, USA - 072115-40_1 MetaG | ecosystem: Host-associated > Plants > Roots > Unclassified | place: USA: Nebraska...
CGATCTTATATTTTCTGTGCCCTTCTCCCCACACTGTCTTCAGCCATATCCGTGTCTTCTGACTGGATGATCTCGAGGTCCCTGATATCCCTCTTCAACACGTTACCTAGCTTGGCAACTGCCTCTGTTTGTAGTTGTAAGGCCTGTGATGTAGGCAATTACAAGTCAGGTTGACACAAGACCCGGTTATCTAACAAGGACAAGGACGAGGACAAAACTGCACCACTTACCTCAAGAAGCTCTGTAACACTCCGTTCATCAACTTTGGCTGAACTAGGAATATAAACAGAACCACCAGCACCACCAGTGCTAGCTAGAAGACGTGACGTCGAAAGAAGTGTATTAACCCTCTTAGACAGATCAGCACTAGGTCCTTTTAGCTGCAAACAAAGACACAAAATTGATGAGAATCCTTAATCGGCCAAAAAGTAGGAATAACGGATGGGGGGAAACCTAACCCGCTTTAATATAGCAACCAATCTTTCATACAAGTCAGCTTCCTCCTTTGTTAAAGGACTGCGGTAACCCCGATTCTCCAACGCCTCCACTATTCTAACAAACTTTTGGCAGTTCACAAACAACAACAATAAGTGTTAGATGCATGGGCTATTAGGCATGAAAACTGAACTGACACCACCAAGCTTCTATTAGGAAACAATGGAGAGAAAATATCACCCTTAAAAGACGTCTCTGAATAACCAGCTCTTGTTGCTTCAATCGTTGGATCCATGGATACGTGTCAGCTTGGAAATGCCTTTGCAGCTGTAATAGAAAAATATGTTAGTCAAAAGTGAGTAATGGAAACGCATATGAAAACATCCATATGAAGCCATACCTTTTTGACGTTAGAGTGAGTCATGCTCAATCTATCAGTATCTGAAACAAGGACTTCGTCTTGAAGCTGTAAAGGAAAAGAACAAGTACTAAGTCTTGAATAATTTCAAAGCTACAAAACCTTGTAGAAAGTTGGAAAATGGCAAAGATAATACCATCAGAACTACTGAAAAAGGTTACAAAGTTAAATGCAAAAGCTGAAAATATCAAGGTATCTTTTACTTCTTTTCGCACCAAAATACAATAAAGTGGAGCATGCTTCACCCAGAACATTACAGAGAGTGAGACAAATATGAGTAATTCAAGACTTAAATATATCCATCAATATACATGAAGACATATAGTTCTATTCAGCATGGAAATAAATATCTAATGCAAATGTGGAGCTTTCACTTTAACTGCTTGATCAACATGTGGGAGAATTGAATGATCACTAGGCCATGAAGAGCAGACAGGTGTGGCCAATGTGATCCTGTAATTGGATGAGAACGTAAAGATGAAAACAAATTGCTATAGCATAGAAAACATCACTGGCCATGAAGTCTTTACTGTCAATAAATTGGAAATAGAAATTATTCTTTTTACTTCTGTTATTAGACTATTATTATCATAATCAATTCAGATGTTTATAACTTTATACCGAGACAAATAACTAAATTTGGAATAAAATGGGATGAACAATCAATTAGTGGCACAAATACAATAAACCATGTAAAGAAATGTATAAAATGCCAAGGCTGATTTTTTTCTTTTTTAAAAAAATTTAGGCTACAAGCTAATAATATGATTTCCTTCTTGGTTCTAAGTTCTAACAAGACCAATAAACCTAGTATGTAAATGTAATGCATCACTTCAGCCAGAATATTGGAGATTCAGATGAATGGAGCCATGGACCACATATATAGGGAAGGTAAAAGAATGTGTTCATTGTCTTTAACAATTACTAGCAAAGTGGATTGCTCAGCCTGTTCTAGGTCCTTTTCTTTCACTGAAGGTCAACCCTGCCTTTTCTAGGTGACACTAGGCAACAGCCGACATAACCAAAGAATAAAACAAAAATTACTGTCAATTCTGCTTCCTTGGATTTTTCTTCCTTAGATTCTGACTTCTGCTTACAGAAGTTTTATGTTATCATATACAATGCAACTTTTTTTTTGTAGGATGTCATTTTGTTTTTTTTTCCTATATCCACATGCTTAACAAAGAACATTTCCTCAGTAAAGATGTTATAATTATGTAAACCATATGTCGCAAACTTTACAAATCCATTGCTGCTGTGATACATTACCATAGTTCTTAAGGCGTAAAGGCGAGGCATGACAATGCGCCACCGCCTGGACGCCTAGGCACCTGCCTTGCCCGCCTAGGCGAGCATTTTGCAAGGCGCTGGGGGTCGCCTGGACGCCTAGGCGTCGCCTAGGCGACGCCTTAAGAACTATGACATTACAAATATCATTTTTCATAATTCAAACCACAAAGTATAAAAGGTTCAAAGAAATGCATTTGTTCTTGCATTGCCCAATTAACCCAAATCCACCACAAAGTCAACTCTTAAGTGCTTTCAACATGCACATGGAAATTGGTTCACCTTGACAAGGAAATCCAGCACCTCTGAGAACCAATGTTACCAAATGTATGCCTAACAGTATATCCACATGCTTAACAAAGAACATTTCTCTGAAAGATGTTATAATTATGTAAACCATATGTCAAACTTTACAAATCCATTGTTGCAGTGATACATTCCAAAACATTTTTCATAATTCAAATCACAGTCTAAAAAGTTCGGAGAAATGCATTTGTTCTTGCATTGCCCAATTAACCCAAATCTGATACAAAGTCTACTCTTAACTTCTTAAGTGCTTTCAACATGCACATGGGAATTGGTTCACCTTGGCAAGGAAATCCAGCACCTCCAAGAATCAATGTTACCTACTGTATGCCTAACAGTATTGCTGGGAAAAGGATGTGACACTTTTACAGAGGTAACACACTATTATTTTTTATCCATAGAGAACATGCCATACCAAATTCATCTAGAATATATAAGCATGCTTGTTAGAAGTTCATATATCAGCATGCTTGGATATAGATACAAAAAGGAAAAAACTGTACTATAGCACACAATTTTTAAATTTACATGACTCCATCAAATCGCAAATCCTAAAAGGGCATAAATTCCAACACTATACCTTAAGCCGATGGGAAAGGTCTTTAAAACCCTGCACAAGCTGAGGCCAGAGCCTCTCCCTATCTGCGCTATCCATGCATTCAAGTTTCCCCATTGCTTCTGCCCACATAATCTGCCACAAAGTAGAAGTCAGAAGAAATGAAATGTCATCAAAGGAAAGTTCAACAAAACAGAAGATAGCAAATTATTTACACAAATTTATACAGGTGCTTACATCTGATGCAGCAACTGGCTTCACCCTTTGGGAAGGCTCTGTCACGCTGAACAACAGATGCTGCCCAGATCAAAACAGACAGAAACATATCAACCAAATCGCATCAACCCAAATCTAGTGCACCACAAAGGAGAACAGAAGAAATCTCACCCTGAAAGCATAACGGGGGTTACCGGGGTCCTCCTTGTACGCATCAACGATGGCCTGAACTCACGCGGAAACAGAACATTCATTTAGCGCTTGCTCTCCTCAACATTCAAGGCGAATCTGAGAGGGATTCCATCGTCGCATACCTGGATGTCGCGGTCAGACGGGGAGAGCGGCAGCGGCGCGACGGGGGCCATCTGGGTGGTGATTTGCGCGCCGCCACCTCCTAGCAAGCCGAACGGCGACGGGGACGGCGTCGCCTGCTGCTGCTGGAACCCAAAGGGCGAGGGCGAAGGAGTTCCGCCGAACGCCGGCGCCGAGGAGGGCGTGCCGAATGCCGAGGTCGACGAGGGCGTCCCGAAATTCAGCGCGCCGAACGCCGGAGCCGAGGAGGGCGTGCCGAATGCTGAGGTCGACGAGGGCGTCCCGAAGTTGAGCGAGCCGAACGCCGAGCTCGTGGAAGCGGTCCCGAACGCTGGCGCCGACGTCGATGCACCGAAGGCCGGGGTCGTGGAAGCGGTCCCGAACGCTGGCGTCGACGACGGGGTCCCGAAGGCGGGCGTCGACGAGGGGGTGCCGAAGGCCGGGGTGGACGATGTCGCGCCAAATGCCGGGGTGGTGGAAGGCGTGCCGAAAACCGGGGTGGTGGAGGGGTTCCCGAAGACGGGAGTGGTAGATGGGGTCCCGAACATGGCGGCGGCGGCGGCGGCGGAGATCGCCGGCGTCAAGGTTTGGGATGGGGGTTTAGGGTTCTCTACTGGGGAGAGTGGAGTTGGGGAAAGAAGGAAAAGGGGAAAACAAGGAGAGGTCGGGGCCTCGGGGGTGATTCGAATTCCGCGTTGATCACGATTCACGGCCCATCAGCAACCCGTTATTATTAAATTAAAAAAAGATTTAATCAGGTTATCTGTTGCATTCGACCCGTTTTAGACCAATGCTATGGGAGGATTTCATATCTCAGTTTCTAACCCATCCTATTTTAAAAATAACTCTATTCTCATGAAACTTTTATCATCTCTCTTCATTAATATAACATCACATTGGCATATTTAATATTCATAAAACACCGATAAAATCCTATTAAGACTGGCCTTAAGGCCTTGTGTACATAGTTTTTTTTTAAAAAAAGGCCATGTGTACATACCATGTGATTGTAATAAATCAAATTATATATAATCAAATTTTAATCTAAATGTGATTAATTATATGATGATTTATTATAATCAAAACCCTGATTGTCATAATCAAGGTGAGACTAGGTTATAGCGGCTCATAGGTGCTAAAAGTCTAACTTATCCTCCAATCAATTATCCAACTTGCCAAACTAACCATAATCAATCATCATAACCTAGTCTCACCTGGATAAGTTAGGAATGTCTCACATTAACCAACCATAATCAATCATCATAACCTAGAAACTCAAACACTCTGGTTACTTTAGTTTGTAATTATGATCATAATACCTCTTATATTTTTACTCCCTCCAGACTGATTTCTAAGGCGTTCCAGCGTTTTTTTAGAAAGACCAGTATGCAAGGTGCAACAACCATTTTGCGGCGTACCAAATTGTTGCATGCGACGCTTCGTGCTATTAGCATTTACTAGTTTTTCTTCTACCATTACGGCACTCACAATGCAAGATTCTATCACAAAGTCCAAGACAATTAATTACATATTATTTATGATATTTTGCTGATGTGGCAGCATATTTATTGAAGAAAGTGGTAGAAAAAAAAAATAAGACTTCAAGTCTTATTTAGACTCTAAATCTACATTGTTCAGGGTAATAAATAACATTAGACTCGAGTTCGTATTGTAAGTGCCCTTAGGCATGTATGTATTTCCATAAACAGCCAATGGTGAAGCACATCATCGGGCACGAGATCAGCAATTAATCACAACTGCTGCCCTAGTTAATCGGCGTGCACAACCTCCCACTATTTATATTGGTATCTGGAATTTTCTCTATTACGCCTAAGAAATGGATCCAAAGGGAATATCTATATTCTTCTATCTAGACTATAACAATCCAGTTGTGGTCCAAACATGCTCTAAACTACTTCCTCCGTCCCAAAATAAGTGTCGTTTGCGCTTTCCAAAAAATAAGTTTAACTAAATATATAATAAAAAATATTAATATTTATAGTACATAATTAGTATCATTGGAAAGATCTTTAAGTCTAGTTTTGTAACAAATTTATTTAGAGATACAAATATTGCACGTATTTCCTAAAAATCGAGTCAAACTTATGGCACGAAAACCTAAAACGACACTCTTTTTGGAACGGAGGGAGTATGTCACTCGACTAATATGCCTGTTCTACCTTTAGTGTTGTCTTAGAATAGAAGGTGCTAGGAAAGCCATTTTTGTAATGCTATAGGAGGAAAAAAATCAAAAAAAAAACGAGATGAGAAGTCGTTGATAGCATCAAACAAGAATTTGATACTTGCATACCGCTTATTGCTTTCGGTTCTGAATTTAAACGACTAGTTGCATTCATTAGAGTGGAACCTTTGGTGGATCTAGGAGCTGATCTATGTTTTTGGTAGTCTAGAGTTCGCGGAGCCAAGACGTTTAGCTAAAAATATCTGGAGAAAAGCTGTTTTTTTTTTTTACAATCTAAAGCTCACCCCCTTAGACGTCGAACGAACTCTCCAACACTCTCTAAGACTAGCTTTATACTACTCCCTCCATTGTTCGTCTACTTTGGCTATCCAAAATGGTCTTTGATGGAAAAGTTATTTGCGCAGCGTCAGTTATTACAAAACTATAATCATTGCAAAGTGTTTATTTTGTTTTATTTACATGTCACATTAGTTTTATCCCAAGTCAGGTATTACTACCTTTAATCGCCCATTTTTAAAAATCTTATAGTTTCACAACACATAGGAATTAGATATTACAAAAGTATTTTTCATAGTAAATTTAAAAATATAAATTCTATGTCATGGATTTATATTTTTTTTTTAAAAAAAATCAATGGTCAAAGGTATAGAACCATGTTAATACGACATGTCAAAAAAAACGTGGGGAGTACGTTTAAATACTACGTGATATTAGACTAAGGTCTTGTTTATATTTTTTTTAGATTTTGAAACTGTAACACTTTTGTTTGTATTTGGCAATTATTGTCTAACCATGGACTAACTAGGCTTAAAAGATTCATCTTACAAATTACAAGCAAATTGTGCAATTGCTTATTTTTTTATCTATATTTAATACTTCATCCATGTGCCACAAGATTCAATGTGACAGAAAATCTTGAATTTTTTTTAGATTTTGGAGTAAACTAAACAAGCCTAAGTTTGCTAAAACGAAAAAAAAAAACAGACCATAGTTGATCTCTCAGGCTACGGATGACAGAAGAATAAATTAGTAAATTAGTGATACATGTATGATACATGCATCTAGTAGACATTCACATCCACGACAAACAAGTAGTCAGAAATTTTCAGAAGTGGAAGTGAATATACACTTGATGCTTCTAGCCCGTTCGCTTGTTTTATATTTACCAACAGTGTTTTTCTCTCACGATAAATCAGCGAATAATATTTTTAGCCATGACTTTACAGACCAGTGAATAGAAGGTGGGATCACCTCTTCGTCACCTTCTTTCCAGTGTCAACCTTGAAAGCAAGATTTTTGCTTGAAGACGACTCCATCTCGCCCAAAGATTGACCTTTATGAGCCTGAATCTTGCTCACAGCCTCGTCAAGCTTCATGCCATCAAGCTTCTTCTCATGAGAAGAGCAAAAACTAACTTGTACTTGGGTCAGGTAAGAGCCATGAATTCCATGATAATCTTTTGGTTAATTTCACCTTCATCAATTCGAGCATGAATTGTAAGACGTTGTCACGTTGACAATGAGAATTGGTAACGGTACAGCATTAACAAATAGTTACCAAATTAGTACAATAAACCTGCAGACTTTAATTCCAAATTCTCAAAGCCCCTGATGTGAACATAAGTTTAACTGAGAAAAAATCAAACTAACTGGAGTAATTCAGAAAGCTTTAATTCCAAATTTCTTCTGCATGTTTACACCAAGAACTTGCCCAAATTGAAGTAATTCACATCCTTTTAGAAAGTAGAAAATCCTTTTTTATTTCTGTACTTGCAAACAAAGCATCATAAAAAAGCAACCAGTTGTAGCATCACATGATTTAGCAGAAAATTTCACTGCAGTTGAATTTGAGATCGTTTGCTGCTGAAGAACTCCTATTTATATGGTTTGCATTGATGAATAACAAAACTTGAACTCTACACGATTCCAGGTACTCGATCAGAGGTATGTGACGAAGGTTGAGCTATTCAGCATCAAGCCAACCTGGAGTTAATCTGTGGCACAAACTTTTGGGCAGGAAACATGTGGCATATGAAGAATGAATAAGAATGTCCATCTGGTTTTGTAACTCAGGCTACAACTGCATGATTATAGCAATCCTTCTATTTAACAGTTCACATTACAAAACTCCAGATTTTACTTGGTGATCAATTACCATCAAGATTCAAGGATCAAATTTACTGCAAAGGGGTTACCACTTTGAAGAAACATTTTAATGAAGGGAAGCTTGGGAATAATGATGGTTGCCTCAAATGGGTAACCATGGTTTTACAGCTGATCAAAGGAAGCCAATCAGGCAGTAGCTCCAATATATGTGTGGTGTTAGTGACATGTACAATCATCACTTGCCAGGAAAAGTAACACCCTCGTTAGGGGACTTGTCATGGTTGGCAAAACATATCAAAATACTGTTTTGCCTGTATTCGAAAAAAAAAACAGGCTGCTTTGCCATTGCCAATCAAGGCAATGAATGTGACGATTTGAAACTCAAGGGCACCGATTTGCCAAGGCCAATCATGGCAATAAATGTGGCAGTCAAAATTCTGTGCTATTTGGTGTATGTTGAGCAGCCCATCTTCTCGCACAGTAGCAATTGCATGAGCTGCTTCTTGAAGGACATCACCTTTTTTCTTTAAAATCCCTATGCTTCATGGTGAAATCTCATCTACATTTTATAAATGAGCTCCGTTTTACACCAAAGCAGTCACCCTTCCTTCTTGCCTTACCATTACCACTTTACCCCCTGAGTTCCTCCATGGATAGTATTTCTAGATCAGTGCAATTATTCATACTCCTCATTTGTTCAGTTAGTTCATCCAAAACCTCATAGATTTCTGGAGCTAGAGGGTTGGACCTATCCCCAACCAGAAAGGGGGTGAATCCGTTACCAAGATCAGCCCATGCTAACCCAGGTGCTTTCATGACACCCAGATCTCTCATCAGTTTTCTGACTGTTGCTAGCTCATTCCAGCAACCTGCAGCTGCATACATGTTAGCAATCAGAACATAGTGCCCAGCGTTATCTGTCTTCATCTCCAAGAGCCTCCTTGCTGACCTTTCACCAATTATTATGTTACCTTGCTCATGGCAAGCTCCTACTAATGCTGCCACCATAGTTGATGTTGGAGGGAAGGGAGTCTGGTTGAGCAATTCCTCTGCCTTTTCCAATAGTCCAGCACGCGCATATAGATCAACCATGCAAGAATAGTGCTCCATTTGGGGCTTTATACCATATGACTTCACCATCTTGTCAAAAAGCTCTTCCCCTTCATCCACAAGCCCAGAGTGGCTACAAGCAGAGAGTACAGTAACCATGATGATGGCATCTGGCATGATCCCACTGTCAATCATCCGTTTGAAAAAGCGCAGAGAAACAATTCCTTTTCCTTGCATTCCAAATCCTGCTATCATTGAAGTGAAGGATATCATGTCATGGTCATCCATAGTATCAAATACATTTTGAGCCACTGAAAGCCTCCCTGATTTTGAGTACATATCTATAAGAGAGTTCCATAGCAAACGGTACCCTTTGAATCCTTGCTTAATAATGTGTGTATGAAGTTCCCTCCCATGTTGCAGGTTAGCAACACGGGCACACAGGGCGAGATAGGTGACTACAGTAACATAATTTGGTTGCACATCACTGCATACCATTTCACGGAAAATCCTAGAAGCTGCTTCTGCATCATCAGACAATGCAAAACCAGCTATCATAGTGTTCCATGCTACCAGACCTGGGCATCTCATCATTCTGAACAGCATGAGAGCATGCTCCATATCGTTGCACCTGGCATACATTGTGATCACTGCATTGATCACGCTATCGATTTCGTGACATTGCATTCGGACTGCCAACCCATGTATCTCCTTCCCAAGCCTCAACCACCCTGCCCGTGAGCATGCGTTCGATCCAATCACCAAAGTCACAAAATCAATGCTTGCACCACCTCTCACCATATCCCGAATTAACCCAACTGCTGCCCTATAATCATGCATCTGGATGTAACCGCCGGCAATCGTGTTCCATGTCACCGAGTTCACCTCTGCACCCTCAGCCTGCATCCGGCGAAATAGCTCTACTGCCTCTCTCCACTGCCCAGATGCAGCGTAGCCTGAGATCATCGAGTTCCACGACACCACATCCCTATGCTCCATTCCTTCGAACACCCCACGCGCAGCCACAACGTCCCCACACTTAGCATACATGGACACCAGTGCGTTCTGGCAAAACAGGTGCCCGTCCATGCCGGCGTCCGCAGCGCGCACGTGTACCGCCCGCCCGAGAGCGAGGTTCGCGGTCTCGGCGCAGGCACGGAGCACTTTGGGGTAAGTGAAGGCATCAGGGGGGACGGCGTCCTTGTCGATCATCTCCTGGTACGCGGCGAGCGCGTGGCGCGGCAGGCCGTGGCTGAGGCAGGCGGAGATGAGAACATTGTAAGGTTCGGGGGACGTGGAGCCGGCGGCGAGCGAGGAGGCGGCGGGGAGGAACGACGGGTGGTTGGAGTAGAAGGAGAGGAGGCGGGGCAGGAGGAGCGAGAAGCGGGAGAGGCCGAGGGAGAGGGAGAGCCCGTGGAGTTGGAGGCCGACGCGGAGGTCGGAGCGGTGGAGGTGGAGGAGCGAGGCGATGGGGCGGAGGAGGAGTCCGGTGGCGGCGGCGGGCGGCAGGAGGTGGCGGAGTTGGGAGAAGGCAAGGAGTGGGGCCGGGAGGATGCGGAGGGCGGATGGGTCGGATAGGGAGGCGAGGAGGGAATGGACGGTGGCGGCAGGACTTGGCGGTGGCGGCCGTGGTGAGAGCGCCGCCGCGGCGGACATTACCGGAAGTCTTGAACTCCGGAGTAGTATCAACAAGAATGGACGCGATACAATTTTGTTTTTTTATAAATGGAAAGGAGAAGAGAGAAAAGAGAGACGGGGTGGACTCAAGGCTGGTGACGTGGCATCCTCCGGGTGGACAGTGGACTCGTCAAGGAAA
>Ga0182004_10005068_pt1 | contig 10704 bp, 5 predicted proteins | sample Sormic07211540_1_FD_120479 | JGI IMG/M metagenome (GOLD analysis project Ga0182004, IMG submission 120479) | Endophyte microbial communities from Sorghum bicolor roots, Mead, Nebraska, USA - 072115-40_1 MetaG | ecosystem: Host-associated > Plants > Roots > Unclassified | place: USA: Nebraska...
AATCTTTTAAGCCTAGTTAGTCCATGATTAGCCTTAAGTGCTACAGTAACCCACATGTGCTAATGACAGATTAATTATACTTAATAGATTTGTCTTGCCGTTTCCAGACGAGCTATGTAATTTATTTTTTTATTAGTTTCTAAAATCCTTTCCCAACATCCTTCCGACACATCCGATGTGACACCCAAAAATTTTTCAACTCCAATGCCTTAATGTCTTTGCTAGTGAACACTTTTCGATTGTGATAATTAGCTCTTGAACAATATGTCTATTAAAATAATACTTCTTCCATCCGGAAAATGGTAGACGTAATTCCGATAGGAAAAGTCATAAGTATAAATTTCTCTTATAGTATATATGTAGCCAATTGCTAAAGAATTAATATTATCTTAGAGCCACTTTGAACACAAATCTATTGATGCAAGTTTTATGTCCTAAATTTGCACATATTTGACTAATTGTTGGTCAAACTTTGTAAAATTTGACTTTTCCTCTAGTCAAATACGTCTATTATATCTGGACTGAGTATTTTCTAGGAGTGGATGGAAAAGAGAAGTTAAAATAACCATTGAATATTATATATACCACAACCATTAATAGTTATCTAAAAATATTCATTTCTTTGCATATAAAGTTGGATGAAGACAAATGTTATATCAATATTGTAGAGCTTAATGAGATCCGTAACTTTGTAGTTGATATTTTTTGATTTAAAATTTTGAAGATGACCTCAGATGTCTCAGGTATTGTCTCGTCTGTCAACAAGCCAAGGCGGATTGTTCTCGGTTGCCGGATTTGCTACAGCCATTGACCATACCCGATTGCACGTGGAAGGTTATTTCCTTGGATTTTATTGAGGGACTTATGTTATCTGGTGGTAGTAATAACTACATCCTTGTGGTGGCGGATTGTTTGTCCAATTATTATGCCCGTTCTCAATCTCAAGCATCCCTTCACCACAGTGGATGTCGCCAAACTGTTCGTGATAAAGGTCCATAAGTTTCATGGGATGCCGGCTGCCATGGTGTCTCATCGTGATCGATTTTTTACTAGTCCACTGTGGAAGGAGCTTTTAAGCTGGCAAAGGTGTCTTTGCACATGAGTTCAGCTTATCACCCATAATTAGACGGGCAGACCGAACGGGTGAACTAGTGTTTTGAGACTTTTTTGTGTTGTTTCGTTCATGCCTCTGTTCAAAGGAACGGAGAAATTGGTTGGAATTTGCTGAGTTTTGGTACAATACATCGTTTCATTCTGCCCCGGATCCCTGTTTGAAGTTCTGTATGGCGTATGCCCACGCTCCACAGCATTTTGGATTGGATCCTGCTGGTGATTCCTTGAATTGATTACTAACTGACTTGATCCGCCAGCACCTAAACCACGCTAAGCAGCGCCTGAAGAAGCAGGTAGATGCTCACCATTCTTATGACAATTTCAGCTGGGCAATTAGGTCTTTTTGAAATTGCAACCCTAAGTGCAATCCTCCCTGGCCGCAAGAGCACATCAAAAGCTATCATTCAAAATTTTCTGCCCCTACATCATCTTGGAACGTATTGCCATGGTTGCTTGCAGGTTAGAGCTCCCAGCTTCATCGTCTATTCACCATGTCCATGTGTTCCACGTGTCAGCACCTCAAAAAGCCCTCTCTGTAGTCTACTTAGGTAAGAGGATATTTACAAGTATTTTATTTATATATACATTTATTTTTATAAAATACAAATATAGAAAATATAGAAACAAAAAAAAATCAGCGATCTGTCTGTATACTTGGCATTCCCTAAACAAAATGAAAACGCCAGCCACCGTTGGCCTTCCATAAAACAAAATGAAATTGCAGCTTTGAAGGTAACTTACCAAATCCACTATTATTATATTTGGAGGACAAGATAAAAAACAAAATGAAAATGCAGCCTTGAAGGTAACTTACCAAATCTACTATTATTATATTTGGAAGACAAGATAAAAGGTAAGCAGTACAGAGCTGGCAGTACATTTTGCTGAAGTTAAGTAGATCGATGGGTAAGAGCATCTTTACGGGTTTTGCATTTGAGGTTTGCATTTGAATAATTTGCTAAAAAACTCTAAAAGAGGTATCCAACGGTTTTGCATTTGGAGTTTGCAATTTGGGCAACTTGGCAAATGAGAGAGCAAACTTGACAAAAATGCCAAGTTGTGGATGGCTTTGCAAACCCAATCGCGCGAGGAAAGTCACGCGCGAGGAAAGCGCGCACGCCTGGAGACCTTCTATTTTTATCATTTGCCAAGTCCAAATATCAATTCTCTTGGAGATGACCTATTTTTATCTTTTGTATTTTGTTATGGGAGTTTGCAAATAACAACAAATGCCAAGTCAATTTGTCAAAGTCTTTGGAGATGCTCTAAGGTAACTAGAGAAGCATAGAGGCAGAAACGTATAGTAACTAATAAAAATGATCACAGTCACAACCTACAGACGATGAACAAGGAAATGCAAACTCTCCGGTTGCAGCTTAGCTACAATTATACAACGGACCAAAGTTTTTATTTCGCCATTCCAACTTAGTATTACATGCCATGCTGCGGCGTTATACTGTTACCACTGCATGAACTGGTCCGCGGGCTAATATTATAACCCAGGAAGCACCTGCTTATTACATATATCCAGACATGTGCAGATCACCATATTCCTCAGATCTCACTGAATGATTTGATAGTGCGGAAACCATGATTGTCAGGAAGTGGAGCATTTCCTGGGCGAATGGAGATTATCACCTCAAAACCTGAAAGATATGGTTAAATAGACAATAATAATTCTGAATTTTCTAGTAGCTAGAAAAATATGGGAACAAAAAAACAAACACAACCAATGCGATGAGCAAATAAACAAGCATAGCCAGCTTATCTCACAAGGTCATAAGTAAAGGCCCTAAAACTACAATGATACCACAACACGAACACATGATTATAATAACATCAACTGTAAAACTTTCGACAAGGCTATTAAATGGAACTAGTCATTACCAGTGTTTTTTGCTGCAACAGCTTCTTGGAAAACATCGGTGATAAATAAGATTTGAGATGGACTGTCCACCCCAAGTGATTGAGAGACCTCAAAATAACTCCTTGTTTCTCTTTTGTTTCTGTATATAAAAGATGGCAATCATGACTTATGTTAACTTTTTAATAGATTGGCAGATGAATGGAACAAGAAATCTATCACCAAATAAATCATATTTTATCTTTAGTTTTTCTGTATTTAAGGGAACAAAATCTTTTTTTTCCTTGTGTTGAATCTTCTATAAAATTATAGGCTACTACAACAAGAAATCCAGAGCTTACCCAGTGGTGGTATCAAAATACCCACACAGGAACTTTCGCAGGTCACCATATGTTGTATTGCCAAATAGCAGCCTTTGTGCTTCTCTACTTCCACTTGAGTATATGTAGACCTAATGACAAGTATTCATAATTTAACATCATGAGAAAATACGGTTGCACGCTCTTTACAAACTAAGGAATGCATATTGTTGTGCTAACTTAACCAGAAAGCTATAATTTACAAAACTGAGATGAATGTGGTAGCTTAACAAACCCTTTTGGGAAAAAAAAAAACACACTTTCCCAGTGTTCCCTTTCATGTTGCACTAAATTTAATCAGCCTTGTGAGTTGTGAGTCTTGTGACAACCTACTAACAGGAAAAATAAGTTCCATTTTACAATAAATCTTGAAGCACTGAGCATTTTTAGCACTGATCTTCTATAATTAAAATCTATGTCGTATTTTTCTAGAGCCTGGACAATCAGCTTTTCACAATACACATGAATTAGAGCAAAGAGATACCTTTATGCCACTAGAATGCCAGTTCTTTAGCGCCACAGGCACATCCTCAAAGACAACTCCCTGTAGTTCTTTCTTTTCAAATCCAGTCCTCCAAATATGACCCTGAATTTGACCAATTAGAACAGCTGAACTATACCAAAGAGAAAATTAATATGCTTGCAAAAGTGACCAAGAATGTGAATTGTAAACTAAGCTACCTGAAGTTGTTTCAATGGTGTGATCTTCCGGTCTGCTTTAATCATCGATTCAACATTGGCAACCAATGAATTGATAACCTCTTCTTTGCCAGCCTCATCGGGTGGAACTGGAACAGCCCCAGAAATCCCATTTCGTAAATCATCTTCAATCTGAATAGTTGACCACTTGTTTGTTAGAACATTAATAAACAAAACAACCAGTGTAAACTATTAGCATCACTCAAAAACTTGTTAACGCTTCATTACTTACTTGGATGCGCAATAGTTTGATGTCGTCTTTAGTTTCCTCAGAATCAAACGTAGAAGTCAGATGTTCTCGTACATTATCACGGGCATAAGGGAACATAACATCAGTCACGAATGATATTGGAGTGGTTGTCCCCTCAATATCTAGTACAACACACTGCGACAGTAGAAAAAAGGTCGAGCTAAGTTTAACAGAAAAGACATAGCAATCACAAAAGCATTAAGGAAAACAACAGAGCTTCAAAAAAAATTACAGAAATACTACAGACAGGTTTATTTTGACATAATGCTATGGACAGTTGCAAAGTAAAAATCCTACAGGTATCATGAATGGTATTCCCAAAATAATAGGGACAATGAAATAACCTTTGATGAATCAGCAGCACGACATCCATTAGGAATTTCAGAGCTCAAAATGCTGCGCTGTCTCTTTGCATTGTTTATTGGACCATGCTCAGGAGTTGTCCAATCAATACCCAGCTGATAGAGCTTGATGCAAGCATCTAAAAGGTAATGATAGCATTCAGCCTGAAATGCAAGGCCATAAAAATGAAGTTCACATCTCCACTCACATAAATAGGAATCATGTAATTATCTCTAAACATAGCAGACATAATGGAAACATTTAAACGAACAGCTCTTATGAATTAGAAGACTTCACATGAATATAATGGTATGGATACATTTTTTTTTCTCTTTTAAAAGAGACAAGATCTAGTTCAGGAAATTTAGAGTGTCATCCAAATGAAGTCCTTCATTTGGTAATCCCGGAGGCCAAAGCAGTCCTGGATATCATGCAGCAATGAAGGATTAATGAAATCATCAAATCAAGTTAAGGGTATTATGTGTCCCACTTCATTATATACATAGTGCCAACTGAATCCAAATTTGTATCCAAGTCAAAAGTTGCATAACAAGATTCACCTTATTAGCTTATAGTCATGTAAAATTTTTTATAAGGCAAGTTAACTTCTAGGGGAAAAGGAGTATCAAAGAGTAACCTAGTTGTAATAAACAGTTACATTTTATTTTTACCTAATCAGAATAACTATATGCTAAAATTAACCATCCAAGAATATCAATATAAGAGGTTTTGAATTTTTGAAATGAAGGAACCAGAAGCCTAACCTGCCGAAACACAGATAACAATAACAGTGAGAGGTCATCAAAAGAATGGTAGGCAACAGTCAGAGTCCAGCGCATTTTAAAACAACTGCAGAAAGTCAAAAGATAGAAAGCACACCTGTGTCTTGGCATTGATCCAAGAGTCACCCCATACATATATTCCGTGGTTCCTTACAAGCACAGCAGTTGCCTTTGGGTATGCTGCAATCTGTTAAATAATTTTGTATCAATGGCCTACATACATCTAAAATACTCATCACAACTTTGTTATCAAGATTCAAGAATACGTGGTCTTGGCTCAAACTCTAGATAAATCAAACAGTATTGTAGAAAACAACTAATTGGGCTCATAGTTTATGATGATGACTAAATTGTTACAGTAACTATAATCAGAGGCTATGAACATAAAATAATAAACCAGTAATTTTCCCCATTTATCATCAAATAATTTAAAAACAATGTGCTAGAGACTTAATAAGCCTCGAATCTTTGTTATAACTTATAAGGCTATCCCTAGAAGCCTGTTAGGCAGGGAATTTGGAATCAAATCCTTAACCTTAAGCCCAATGCTGGAATGATATCTTATCTGCACCATAAGAACTAAAACTCCAAAACAGCATAAGATTGTATCTGCACCTATAGATTTGGTCTCTAGGATTGAGAGGATTGAAAGATACGAGTTTGATAGCATACCGCCTCACTTAGGGAGTCGGTGAGCTCATACTCATAAGGAGTATTCTCAACAATAGGAATGACCAATTCATCACGGTAGCCATGACCTTTGATTCCTTTGATCATTTCCATGTGGGTCATCTGCAGTAAGATCAGCATCAGACCATCAGTATCTAGTCAAATAAGGATTTTCTTACCACAACTATTTTAGCATACAATAAAATCTACTATGAATTTTAGTTTCTAAATCCTGGCCATAGTATATAATCAAATTTCCAGCTAGGGTGTGATATTACCGACAAATTAAATTATCATTTTACATGTTAGTGGATTCTCAGAACATCCCTGCCACTTTTAGTTCTTTCCCATACATTTATTAACATTACACTAAGCTGTATGGAGAATTAATGGAATTTGTATGAAGCCACTGTCCAGATCACTGGTTCAATCCAACTAGCTTATGCATGTATGCATGCAATCACTGTTGAAATTAGTCTGTGCATGCAAAAAAAGGTACTCCTTAGTCCCTACATTCCAAATTGTAAGTCATTCTGGCTTTTCTAGATACATAGCTTTTGCTACACACCTAGATCTAGATATACATTATGTCTAGATAGTAGATACATAATAAAAGCTATATCTAGCAAAGCCAGAACGACTTACAATTTGAATGAAGTAGCATTGTTTATTTTTATGTTGCAGTTTCATGCTTTCTTGTTGAAATAAATTGCATGAAACAGAAGCATGTTGTGAATATAATTTAAAAATGATTAGACTGTTTAATGACATCTAAAACCTCAGAAGATAAATGTTAATAACCATAGAAGGTTTTTCCGTGGAAATAAAGATATCACAAAATGTTCAGTTTCACACATTTAATCAGATTGAAGACACTTGGACAATAGGAATTACCCTGAACTCCTTTGCACCAGGGTTGAGCATTGTTGCAATGCAAGTCTCCATTCCATGGCTGTGAATGACAGCCCCAGCTCCTCTCATCAGATACGCCTTCAAAACACCAAAGCAATCTAGAGTTTTCAGATCAAAACAAGCAGAAGCAACAGCAAAAGTTAAAACAAAGAGAGCATTCACAAACCTTCATGAACAGAGGAGCACAGTCCGTACACTTTGGAGGCTTGTTTGGCCATGGCTTTGCTACTGGCGCAGAAAGCACTTTTCCATCTGCAGCCATCACATACATGTCCTCTGCTACCATCCTCTCCTTCTGCACACCTGAAAGAGATCAACAACATTTATTGTCACTGGAATGAACTACAGTAGCTACTTATCCTCAAATTTGAAGCTTGGTGCTGGCAGAATATTAGGTATAAAATCGGTTTTCCTTTCACACATTGCATTTTGACCCACTAACTAGCAGCAAAGGCACTAGACAGCAATATGATACAATTAAGGACTCCGGTTGATATCGTATATGCCTTAAAACCTGAACTGCTTAAGATAGCCCAACATTGGACATCTAAAGAGATATTGTGTCAGTGGTACAAGTACAACCCAATGCACAACTCACAGTATACCATGAGCTCAACTTTGGACTGAACTGAGATATAAGCTAAACAGTGCACACTTCAAAAACTCAAACTTAAGTTAAGTTGGTGCTATGGCAGACCATCCAGTGAAACAACCTCTTTCAGTTGTTTCAAAACTTTAACTTGAATTTGGTTAAAAATCCCTTTTAATTGACAACCACTTGGCCAGTTGGCCTGGCCAGGCCATGAACATAATTTGGATCAACAAAAGGTGTCAATCAGAAGCTTTGCACGTGAACGTGGAGATATATGGCATAAGCCAAGTAACTGGGTGACAGCAGCGCTCGGCAGCAGTGTCTAATTCACTACGCTGCAATTCATCGAACAGGTGACATGCGCCCCCAAAGGCCACAAAAGGGTGGGCAGGGGGAGGAATCCAAGGTGAATCGCTGGTTACCGGAGGGTGACATGACGATGAGGCGGTCGGCGAGCGGCACGGCGGGGTCGTTGACCTTGACGGTGATGCTGCCGCCGGTGCCCGTGACCCATCCCTGCGCGTAGAAGTGCCGACAGAGCTCCGCCACCAGCTCCCGCGCCTCCCGCACCGGCTCCCCCTCCAGGTACGCCTCCGACGCCGTCGCCCCCCCCGCCGCCTCGCAGCTGCACCCGCCGCAAGCCATGGCCGTCCGTCCCCTCTTCCGCCGCTCACGTGCCGGGATTCGAGCTGCGTGCGGGGCTGTCTTATTCTCGCCGAGTGCAGTGCAGCCGAGGCGGCTCGATTAGTGCTTGCGAGGTTTCGCAGAGCGGGCCCACTCGTCAGTGAGTCATCCGCGGGGAATCTCGGGCACGGTGCTAGGGGTTAAACGGGACGGGAATAATCGGCATCGGCAACCGGGAGGCGGCTTTACTTTTGTTACTCGACATTGCGGGCTACCCGCTTCTGTGGCAGGTGGAGAAGCAAAGGATGCGGGGCGTGGGACCGTATTGTCAGTCAAAAAAGTAGTGGCGACTAGACGGTTTTGGGTAGCTGTAAGTGGCACGATCAAGACCATTGTCACGGGGAGGAGGCGTGAAATAGGCTGCGGGACAGGTGGGGCCCGGTGAAATATGCCAGCATAATTCGTGATAGCAAATCTCACCGCGGCATGTTTGAACTAAAGAAAAATACTCCCTCCATACTAAAATAATCATATGTTTACAATTCAAATTTTATCCATACTAAAAAAACTCACTCCATACTAAAATGATCAAATAGCACAAGATTCCATGTGTAACATATGGCCTCGTTTAGTTGAAAAAAAATTACAAAATAGACATTATAATACTTTCGTTTATCTTTGACAAATATTGTCCAATCATAGACTAATTAGGCTCGCATTCATCTAACAAATTACAGAAAAACTATGTAATTAATTATTATTTTTATCTTTAATGCTCCATGCATGCGTCGTAAGATTTGATGTGACGAGAACAAGGCCATAGGTGACAGAGCACAGTGGAGTAGCCAGACATGTGGATCGGGATATAACAAAGATCAAAGAAATGAAATCGACGGTGGCCTACGAGATGCTCTCCTCCACTAGTTTTCTTTTTGAGCTTATTTGTTTGTCTGGAAAAATCATAGCTAAAAATACTATTCGTTGTTTTATTATAAAAGAAAAATATTATTATAATAAAAAAGATACGTCTTATAAGACAAGAGAACGGTCTCGAATTCCCGTTTGCTTTTTGTCTCTCCCGCACAGCCACATCGAGGCTCCCGTGCACACACTCATATGGATCCATCCTGTCGCCGTTGAATATGGCATCACCGTTGAATATAGATATCATCGTTTGAACATTATATATTTGATACTTTATGAGTTATAATTTTATATTTTATAGTTGAGGGGGTCATACTATCAACCCTTGATACGTTATAGGGTTATATAGACTTTTAATATATTATTTCAGCAAAAGCACCTTCAAACCCGCCTCAGGGATTACTTAGACGGTTTTTAATAGTTTGAGGGGTAAAATACTTGGTTTTATAGGTGAGGGGTGAAATAGACAACCATCAATAGTTGAGGGAGTTAAATTCATTGATTGAAAATCACTTTACCATGAGGGGCGATCACTCTAGTCCATTATTTTGTATTGCAGTATCCCTAAATATAGTTCATCACTAGCCTAAGGTTTCAAAAATAAAAGGAGCCAAATGAAAACTGAGTTTTATCTCGTGCTTACTCCATCTAAATCCTAGTTCATCTCATCGGCCCTGATTCCAAACCTTGGAAGAAATCAAGAAGATTGGGGGAGCATTATTGGGTCCTTGTGCTTACCTTAGCTCTGTCATCTCAAATCCAATCTATATTTTCATTGCCCAAATAAAGGCAGGTTTGGTAGAGAGCTCCACTTCCTGATTCTTCGCTCTAACTTCTTGATTCTTTGATGGAGTGATTCTAGTTAATTCTAGCGGGGGAGCAAGTGAGAATTGATTATGGAGTGATTTTTTTCAGGACCGTGCTATAGCACATTTTCCATTACGTTTGAGTAGACAAGCCAAACATTACGACACTCCCCACATAGTAATCGCGTAATTACCGAACCGGGAGTGTCACTGCCACACGTTCGGGCATTAGCACCGGTTGGGAAGGGCCTGTTGGCCCGGTTTCCGAGCCGGTGCGGCCCTTCCGGGACTAAAGGCCCACCCTTTAGTCCCGGTTTGGAAAACCAGGGCTAAAGCCTCCCCTTTAACACCGGTTGGGATCCTGCCAGGGCTGCCACGTTGCAGGACCCTTTAACACCGGTTGGTATTTCCAACTGGTGTTAAAGGGTTTCTTTTTTTTTCACTTCATCGGTTCTGTTTATTGTTTTTATATAATAATAATAGGTTTTTCAATACATGTTTTTGTTGATACAATAATATATTTATATTACACGCTTATTAAGCATATATAAATGAAAATTATAGGCTTAGCTTAATAATTAAGCTTTGCCTATAATAAAATGAATAAGCCACATCAAAAATTAAATAGATATGTAAAAAGCTTTATATATATATAGTTTTATATGTACAAAATTCGTAACACATATATACATAGAGTTTTTTCTCCCAGTGTCTACAAACGATACAAATGATCATCGTTGTTTGGAATAAGAGTTTCGTTGTCGTTGA
>Ga0182004_10005069_pt1 | contig 10704 bp, 8 predicted proteins | sample Sormic07211540_1_FD_120479 | JGI IMG/M metagenome (GOLD analysis project Ga0182004, IMG submission 120479) | Endophyte microbial communities from Sorghum bicolor roots, Mead, Nebraska, USA - 072115-40_1 MetaG | ecosystem: Host-associated > Plants > Roots > Unclassified | place: USA: Nebraska...
AACACCCTTTTAGAGCTAGAGCAAAAAGCTTTGCTTTGTTATTTACTAACCTCTTGCTCTAGTGATTTTGTAGAATTTTTAAATAGGCTATTCACCCCCCTCTAGCCATATTAGGACCTTTCAGCGATGCACGCTGACCAGCGTCGTGCGCCGCACGTCTTCATCTTGTGGGCCCAGCCACCTCTAATGGTGCGGCCCATGTCAACCCATGAGGGTATAGGAGTTTATCCCCCCACAGCTAGTCCCCAAGCTCCATGTATTATGATGCAACACACCATCTTGAGCTTCTTCGATCAGTGAGGCTTGACGTCTTCGACCAGCAGGAAAGTCGCCCGAATAGTTGCAACGGTATTTTAACCAGCTCAAAAGAGAGTTGATCAATATCGACGTCGAAGAAGCAGGTTGTTCGAATAATGCATGATGCTCTTAATCAAAAAAGATTTCTTTCCTGATGAAGTGTGCCCATTTTACTTTTCTAAAAAGTATATGCTTTCAAAAAGCAAGCATATCTACTATAAGGTGAAGTGTGCCCACTTAGTCTCCGAGCCTAGTAGTAGGTGACGTAGGCACGTGGTGCTAGGGTCTAAAAAGAAAAATTCGTGTAGAAATTCTGATACTGAGATGCATCGCCAGGTGTATCGTACCGATATAGTCCCTGAGCTTGCTGGAAGGCGAAGTATGAGCCTTGTAGCAAGGTCCAAAAAATTAAAATTGCCCCTCAGTTGTATATGAGTCCAATTCATATGTAACCGAGAAGAGCAGTCCCCAAACTGTGGTCGGAGAGTGATTGAAACAAGCCCCGAGCACAGGGTAGGGAGTGATTGATGAGTCCCCAAGCATGTTTGAGAATGTAGACGTGCTCGATGGTCGGCACAGTTCCCGAGCACGGCGTAGGGACTGGTGGACAAGTCCCCGAGCGTGGTTGGAAACGTAAACATGCTCGGTGGTCGGTACATTCTTCAAACACAACGTAGAGACTAGTCGACAAGTCACCGAGCGTGGTTAGGAACGTAAACGTGCTCGGTGGTCGGAGCAGTCCCCAGGCACAGCGTAGAGAATAGTCGACGAGTCCCCAAGCACAACTTGTTGACTGGACCAAACTCCTAAAAATAAATATAGAGAATAGATAGTACATGATGTATAAATAAACTCTAGATAAAAAATCAACACTGAGATAAGTTTTTAGATTTTTTGTTTTATTAAAATTAGCACGAGTAGTTAATTCATCCTAGAGCTTGTACCAGCTCTGGTCTAGCCAACAATTTGGAGCATGAGGTGCGGAATCTAGGCACACATAGGATTGCTAGCTTCGCCAGAGAGCTACTGCCGACCACCCAGAACGCAGAGGGCGGATCTCGTGCACCTGTAGAGAGGAGTCGGAGACAGTGCCGGCTCTGGAAAACTTGTATAGGAGAAAAAAAAACTAGTCAGCTAAAAAAGTTGTTTCGAAGGAAAATATTATGCCAAAAATAAATAAAATATTAGAAGTGCACTTATCTTTGGACGGAAGTCTGGTCGGTGGCGACAGAATTGTCTCGCCCTCGAGCTTTTCGACAAGTTGTCATGATTGTGGTCGCGGTTGTCGTAGCGTCGTTCTTCGTGGCGATTATTATTACGACCGGTGATCAGAGCAAGTAGGCCAAATAACTTGGTCGATAGACCGAGCAGATCGGTGTCATCGATCTGCCTCCCTTTGTAGCAGGGAAGCGGGTGACGCGTTGTCGGTGTGGTCGGAGACGTTGCTGGAGTTGTTGGAGCCGTAGGCAGCGTGGTTAGAGCCGCGGTCGACGTCGATGAAGAAGTGATCGGCGCAGATTGGATCTACGCCTCCTTCGTGGTCGTGGCAGTGAAGCTGTTGAAGTCGGTGGTCCAGGTGATCTAGCTGACGGTAAACGTAAAGCCTCCCGCCACGGCCACGAAGTTGGTGATGATGGCCATCTGGATCGTCTGGGAAGCTGTACGCACACCCCCTACCTGGCGCGTCGCTGTCAACGAAAGCTGGTCGGCAGTCTACCTTGGGGTATACCCACGGTAGTAGATTGTCAGCAAACAGGTGCGCAAGCTACGAACTAGATGGTGACGCAAAACACAGACAAAGATTTTATCCAGGTTCGGCCGCTATGTAGACGTAATACCTATGTTAAGCGTCTAATTGTATTGATATGAGATGTAATATGATCTCTGACTTGTCCTCTAGGAGACCCCTGCCTCTCCTTATATACTGTGAAGGGACAGAGCTACAAGCAAAGTATCCTATTTGGTACAATATCTTGTAGCCTTGCGGTGCACGCCGACTAGCGTCGTGCGCCGCACGTCTTCATCTTGTGGGCCGAGGCACCTCTGATGGTGTGGCTCATGTCGACCCATGAGGGTATAGGGGTTTATCTCCCCACAGTAATGAATGATGTTATTTTGAGAATCATTCCTGCACCTGTGCAACGTTGCAAGTCAATCTTGAAATCAGAGTTTGCTCTTGTTTTTTCTAGTCCATCCATCCTAAATTATAAGACATTTTAAGAATTTTGGAGAGTCAAATCATTTTAAATTTGACCAAATTTATATGATAAAATAATAACTTTTATGATATTAACTAAGTATCGTTAGACTCTTCATTAATTATATTATCATAGTATATTTATTGATATAATAAATTTTTATAATTTTTCTAGATTAAATTTAAAATACTTTGACTCTCCAAGACTCTTGGAATACCTTATAACTTGGGATGGAGTACCAGCAAAGGAAAAACACCACCCCATAATCGACTTATAGCTAGAAGCTTATGTGTAATCTTTCTTATTTTTTTCTCTGTAACTTCTTTATTTCCTAAGAGTTGTATCAAGATCTTTTATCTCCAATTTTACAATAAAACACAATACTCCGTCCACAAAATACAACAATCAACGAGTTCAAAATTTTCCAAAAAAAATGCTAAGGTAGCCTTCCTAGCTACTCCTCCAGCCTAGGAAAGTTTTGGTTTTTGTGTGTGTTGTCTCTAGAGTCTTCTGGTGAGAACTTATGCCAATATTATGTATGGACACGTGTAGTTCAGCTATAATTTGTTAGTACAAAATAATTGTACACCTAAATATTGGTGCAATGTGCTGTCAGACCAAATATAGGGATATTTTGGTCATTTGTCATAGTCCTTGTTACCTCCTCAAATTCTACAATTGCAGTATTTCGTGAACTTAGGGCAGTCCCAATAGTCAGTTTCTGAGTTTAGTTTCCAAGAGAGAAAAAGAGTAATTAATATCGATAGAAACCATCTTCCTCAATCCATGATTTCTATATTAATGGCCATACAAAGAATAACTTAAATGCAGATTAAAAAGGAGATAGATCAACTGTGGCAAATTTATTTGTAGCCAACGTTACCACATGATAGTAGCCAACATGTTTGCAAAACACACTGACAAAAAATACAGTAACTTTCGTGAAGTAGAAATCGTTTCCTTCTTTTGCACTCTCTTTCCTCATTAATTTTCATGCCACATCATCAAAAAGCTGAGTTGTCAACCTAATTAATAGGGATAGAAACTACCATAATTGGAACCGTCCTCAGAGGGTAAAACCCCTCGCCCCCTCCTGTTTTTTATTATGATAAAAAAAACAAAACAAAGCAAGGCGTCCTATCACAAAATTTGGGCCGTAAGGAATGGAAGAAATTTGTCCACACCCCCTGGCATTGGAGGTAATCTGGACCATCCATCCCCTATCGGCTGCCGCACCACCCAAAGTCGCAACCCTGTTCCAAGCACCGGATAGGACCTTTGTTTTCCCACGCGGCCACTTCACAGTCCATCTCCGACGTCACATTCACGACTCACGCGGCGGCCGCGTCGCCAAACCTCGCCGCTCACCCGCTCTCACGGCCGATTCATCTCGCCGAAGCCACGACCGGAGTTGCGTTAGCCCCCCTCCCGCACCCGCACCCTCCCCCCCAGCGGCGAGACCTCCTCTCTCACCTCCGCCACTGGCGTGGCCGCTGCTGGTGGTGCGCTACGTCGCTAGCTCGGGGGCTCAGCGCACCTTGTCATGAAGGGAAGGCGGCAGTCAGTGGCCCGGCGTATGCACTAGGCGCTCCTGCTCCTCATCGTTGACCTTGTCCTCTAATCCGCCGCAGGTGAGCACGGTTTCCGTCCCCTCTTGCTGTGTCCCCTCTGCCGTTCTGCATATCTCCCAAGCGAATTTCAAAATAGGCACTGCCGGTTTAATCTTTGTTTTGCTCTAATGTGCAGGACTGCTTGGTTGAAACCCATGCCCGAATGGCTTCGCTGAGGATTAAAAGCCCAGCCGGTCCTCCGGAACTCAGAAGGCGCAATCTTGCTAGAAACCCAGTCCATGTGGGGGATTTGGTTGGGTTTAGTTCCAAGATGTTGCCAATGGGGGACCACAGGTGTGCAGGCAGCGCAGTCATCACAAGCCATGGTGTTGGATATGTTGGTGCTGGGAGGAAGAGCTGTCCAGGGGCATTCTTGAAGAATGGTGTGGTCTGCTCTCTCGACGATAGTGGTGTCAGGGTGTCTACGCTGTGTTCATCTCTTCCATCTGAAGCTCTAAGTTTTGGCAGCAAAATGTCATTAGTTAATTCAATGGGCTTTGCACAGAAGAAGAAAGGGTGTAAGTTGTGGCGGAGATTACAGGGTGGTAAGAAATTGGTAAAGCATAGAGCTCCGAAGCATGGCCTGGGAAAGGACAGGCATGGTCACAAATCTGCGGTTAAGGATGATGGTGTTGATGCGCTTTTGTCCGGTATAAGCAAGGAGTCCAGCATTGAAGAGTGCAATTCTGCTCTGATCCGTCTTGAGAAGCTCAGCGATGAGAAGGCTCTTAACTTCTTTGACTGGATGAAGGTTAACGGGAAGCTAAAGGGGAATCCTCATGCATATCACCTAGCTCTTCAAGCCATTGCCTGGAAGGAGGACTGGAAGATGGCTGAACTGTTGCTTTGTGAAATGGTTGCTGATTCAGGTTGCACACTGGATGCTCGAGCATTTAATGGACTGATATATGTTTGTGCTAAAAGGAGGCTTGATGCTTGGGCAACAAAGTGGTTTCACATGATGCTTGAGAGAGAAGTGCAGCCGAACTTGTCTACCTTTGGTATGCTTATGGTCCTTTACCAGAAGACTGGGAAACTATCTGAGGCTGAATTCACTTTCCAAAAAATGAGGAATTGCAATATCAAATGTGTCAATGCTTACTCAGCCATGATTACTTTGTATACACGTTTAGGCCTCTTTGCCAAGTCCGAGGATACTATTAATCTAATGAACAATGATGGGTTAGTTCCAAACATGGAAAATTGGTTGGTGCGGTTGAATGTGTACTGCCAACAGGGTAAAATGGAGGAGGCTGAATTGGTCTTGCAGTCCATGGTTGACGAAGGATTCACCCTGAATATTGTAGCATACAACACTTTAATTACAGGATATGGAAAAAGTTCTGATGTGCAGAAGGCAAACAGAGTGTTTGATAGCCTTGGTAGTGCAGGTTTAGCTCCTGATGAAACCACCTATAGATCGATGGTAGAAGGTTTTGGTAGAGCAAATATATATGAAGAGGCAATTTTGTACTACAGGAAGCTCAAGGGTGCTGGTTTCCGACCAAATGCATCCAACTTTTACACTATGATCAACCTACTAGCAAGACGTGATGACAATGAAACTGCAGCTGAAATTATGGAGGACATGAGGGCAGCAGGCTGTCAGTGTTCATCAATTGTTACTGTTCTTGTTCGGGCTTATGGAGCAGTAGGAAGAATGCATAAGGTTCTTCCTATTCTACAAGCTTGTTTCAACAAGAAGATTTTGTTTGATGCTACCTCATGCTCTATTTTGGTAACATCATTTGTTCAAAAGTCTTTACTGGAAGAAGCTTTGTACATTCTGCGTGAAAAGAAATGGAAAGATTCTGCTTTTGAAGATAACTTATATCATATGTTGATATGTTCTTGCAAAGAGGGTGGCAGTTACAATGATGCTGTTAGGATATACAATCAGATGCCTAAGTCTGAAACACATCCTAATCCCCGTATTTCTTGCACCATGATTGATGTCTTCAGCATGATGAAGAGGTTTGCCGATGCTGAAGCTATTTACCTTGAACTGAAGGCTTCAGCTTCTGTACTTGATATGATTGCTTATAGTGTCATTGTGAGAATGTATATTAAAGCACAACGACTAGAGGATGCTTGTTCAATTTTGGCAGAAATGGAGAAACAAAAAGAAATAATTCCTGATAAGTATCTTTTTCTCGACATGCTTCGGACTTACCAAAAATGTGGTCTGCTCGAGAAGTTGGCTGATACATATTACTGGATACGTAAGAGTCAAGTTGAATGTGATGAAGCCATGTATAACTGCATTATTAATTGCTGTGGGCGGGCCATACCTGTTGATGAGCTGTCCAGAATTTTTGATGAAATGATTCAACAGGGACACTTAGCAAACACTGTTACCCTCAATGTATTGCTAGATATATATGGAAAAGCTGGGCTTTTTAACAGGGCTGAAAAGGTCTTTATCATGGCTCGCAAGCAGGGCCTGGCGGATATCATATCATACAATACCATTATTGCCGCATATGCAAAAAGTGGCAATTTTCATAGTATGAATTATTTTGTCCAAATGATGCAGGATGCAGGGTTTCCTGTTTCTCCTGAGGCATACAATTGTATGCTGGATGCTTATGGAAAAGCAGGGCAACTGGAAGAGTTTGCTTCTGTTTTGCAGAAGATGAAGAGAGCAAAATGCAAGTTTGATCACTACACCTACAATATAATGATCAATATTTATGGGAGAAGGGGTTGGATAGAAGATGTTTCGAATGTTCTTGCAGAGCTAAAGGACCGAGGTGTTGTGCCAGATCTGTACAGTTACAATACCTTGATAAAAGCATATGGGATAGCAAGAATGCCCGAAGATGCTGTCAAACTGATGCAAGAGATGAGGATTAAAGGCATCAGCCCTGATCGGGTGACATATGCTAACCTCATTGCTGCCCTACAAAGGAATGAAAATTTCCTAGAAGCTGTTAAATGGTCACTCTGGATGAGGCAAACAGGAGTTGTAGGGTGTGGAGCTCGAGCATAATATACCTGAAGTATTGGGTTTTGTTTTGAAATTGTCCAACTCAGAATTGTTGTCTTCATGTTGCAGTTGAGTACATACTTTCTATTGTACAGAAGAGTGTAGCTGATTGTTCTGCAAGTGCTACAGACATTCAGAAACTTGTTCTCATACAGGATGAAATTCAGTCATGCAGGTAGGAAGTTTTTATCATACCTATCATACTGTTGTAAATTTACATTAACAGTGGTTTGACCATCTATAGTCAAACAATGAAACAAGGAATACAGTTTGGAATTCACTTGTTCTTCAGTCTCTCATTGGGTGAGTACAATGTTGTCATTTCCTTCGTCTTCTCTGGAAAACTTTTGGCTTTGATTTCTTTTTCACTACTAACATCATGCTAATACAATCTTTCACTTTCATTTGGATGCTTGTTCGAGCCCTCTACACTTATTATGAATGGTTTGGTAGATGCAGCTGTGCACATTTGTGACCACCCTATAAATACATTTGAGCTGCCTGAGATAGTGTAGCTTGTCCAGTCATAATATAGTTAAATGGTGGTCCTATATGTTGAATCCATGGAAGTGCTCGAGAGGATGATATTTAGTATCACCAGGTGATCTGTATGACGCATATATTGACATATTCCCCATCTTCATTTGCTGGTTAAATAAGAAAAAAGTTCTTTGGCATTAGTGGTCTGGTGATAAGTCATGCTTGTGCAGTTCTCTGGTAAAAAAAAGAACTAAGAAATGTCATGGACATGGAGTGATTGGTGTGACTTTTCCATGATTAAATTGGAATGTTGTATATTTTTTCTTGCCATTTTTGTTTCTTTGTAACAAATCTATAGATTTTTGTTAGTACCAGTTTACCTTCATATTGAAGATGGACCATTTATTTTATGATGAAACTATTTCTGTACTTTTTTTTTGGAACCTTTGGATTATCTCTATGCAGATGAAGTGTAACGGAAGCATATTTTCTTTGGATATTGACAGAAAAGGTTCACCTACATTATGTAGTTTTCCCCTGGAACACGCATGAGAGCTATTTATCATTATGTTAAGAAGAAGAATGAGAAGTCTAGGCAACTCAAACAATCCCTTAGAAGGGAATGATCAGTACATTCACAAAAACTAATACCAAGGAAAGAAAAAACAGTTATGGCCATAAGCTACGGAGCCCTTTGGCTTCTGCCATATACCACAGCTTGGTCTCATCTCTATCCTGCAATATGAGCCTACATTTAAAAGAAAAAGGCTTTGTACGAAGCAAGACAAATATGCTAGAAGTGACAGCCAAAGAAATCTAGATAGATATAGACATGCTCACGGTGCTATGACACCTGCTTCAAGACGATACTCAACTCGCTATTTGTTCCTGTGGATATGTGCTTGACATATTTGTTTACTTATGCATATTCTGAGGGTCCGATTAGTTCGCTTCCAAAATTTGCCATGCCAAATGATTTTGGCTAGTATTTAGTTTGCTACCTGAACTTGCCCAACTCTCATATTTGGCTTGCCAAATCAATGGCAAGGTTTCTGCTTAACTTTTGGCTTGCCAAATCTTTGGCATGGCAAATTTTGAATATCAACCAAGTAGGCCATGAAATGCTAGCATATATTTATTTAAGTTTCTAGAGCTAAATCCTATTGAAAGGCTAGGTTTGAGTTAAAAAGAAGGTTCAAGATGGCCATGAGACAGCATCGCAGCTATTTTGGCAGGGTTTGTAGGGTCGGAAGAAAATTACTGGAGGGGCTTTTAGAGAATTCTCTCGAAAGAAAGAGGCGCGACACTATTTGACATGTTAAAACTAAGAGCATCTCCAAAAGATTCTTTATATTCTTCCTAAACGCTATGAATAGATATTTTGGTGAAAAACTACACTCCAATAGCTTATCTAAATGCTCATCTAAATATAGCTATTTTCTATTTCAAATTTTTCGCTAGCTAAATATAGAATACGAGAATGACTCTCTAGAATGTGTATGAGATATAGAAAAGCTGTTGGATAGTGAAAAAAATGTAAAAAACAATTTTTATATAAATAACTCTTCAAATGATAATTAGAAAATGAAATTTAGACAGACTTTTGGAGATGCTCTAACGGAAGATTCTAAAACCCATCACTTTTGACATGTAAAAAGGATGGGTCTTTGCCGCGGTCTATCACTTTTGACTTGAGAAAAGTGACAGCCGTTAGGCTCACGTCACTCGCCACTTATGATGATCCTTATTCTTGGACTACAGTCTTTCGCAATGTCAGATCTATAATTCTTGTTAATCCATGATTTTTTAGCAAGTATGAAGAAAATTTATCTCCAACAACTTCTAAATCACCTCCCAATCTTAGGATTTGGAAAAAAAATTCCCCTCTTGCACACATATCCTCCATCAGCGCACTGACATATCTACCACGGCGAGCACACCTCGTGGCTGCATCCACAGGCCGCAGGCGGACCAGCCCACGGCGCCGACAGAGCATCAGCCTCACGATGAATGGCCTCTTTGATAGAGCTGCTCTCCGGCTTCGGCTCTGGCTCCTGTCAAACGTTTTTGTAAAGAAACCATTTTTAAGTAACTCTTGACAAGCCAAAGACATCGAATGTTTGGGTAGCTCGGGGCATAGATATCCTCCCTATGAAATCCCGTATGATGTTCTTTAGGATTCGTGCAAGATTTGTTCATTACCACTTGTTACTTAAGGTGGTTAATCTCTTCAACACGCCTCGCAGTTGGCTGAAATAACACCGGTACAGTAGGTAGGCATAGCTACAGGATACTTTGTATAGTGTATGCATTTATTGTTTGCATTGTTGCTTATGAATATTCAAATGCCCGTATTTACTAAACCATACATCCAATTTTTATTCTGATTAAACCTTTGTGTTCCTTACAGTTAAATCTACAGATCAAGACTAATATCGATTATTTTCTGATTTCAAAAAAATAACAATATGTGGGCCTCACAAAAATACCATAGTTTGTACACATTAAGCATTGTACAATCTTTATTAGCTGTCAACAAGACAACATGCATGGGAGTGTCTTCCTTTATTGCTAGCCTTATTCCTTCATCCTTTTATCACTATAAATATTCAAATCACTATATTTATTAAACTATACATTCAATTTATAATCCGATTGAATCATTGTGTTTTTTACAATTAAATATACAAATCAAGACTAATATTGATTTATTTTCTAATGTAAAATAAAATAACAATGTGTGGACCCTACATAAAATACACCAGATGGCTCTTCATCCTTTTTGTCACTACAAATATTCAAATCACTATATTTTTGAACCATATGTCCAATTTATAATCCGATTGAACCTTTATGTTCATTTCAATTAAATCTAAAAATCAATACTAATATTGATAATATATTGATGTAAAATAAAATAACAACATTGGATTCCACATGACATGCTCTCAATGTCTCTGTGATAATGTGCATCCCTTTTGTTGTTATGAACATTCAAATCACTATATGTGGCAGAACCTCCTAAGTGTTTGGGCCCCACCGGCACCTGCCATTGTCCTAAGGACCTCTGACGGTGATGCCGGGAGTCCTCTCACTTTAGAAGTCCGATGAGCATTGCTGGGCGCTCATT
>Ga0182004_10005070_pt1 | contig 10703 bp, 13 predicted proteins | sample Sormic07211540_1_FD_120479 | JGI IMG/M metagenome (GOLD analysis project Ga0182004, IMG submission 120479) | Endophyte microbial communities from Sorghum bicolor roots, Mead, Nebraska, USA - 072115-40_1 MetaG | ecosystem: Host-associated > Plants > Roots > Unclassified | place: USA: Nebraska...
AATACGAGTCCAAAGGTAGGGTAAGAAAGGGTTTAGCTAATGGAGAAATTGACTCTTCCGGGAACCAGTAACGCGTAAACCATGTCAAACCAAGACCAATCAATATCCGAACGGAACGGATTCAAACTTCTCCTAGAAAAGTTTCCAGTGCGAAATTCCATTCAATGAGTAATTCAAAGGATAAATGCATTTTCGGCATGCGGTCGGTAGGGTTCCCCGCACATCCAGCACGAGCGGCCAGCCAGCCGCGCACACATGACCAGCAAGGCAGCGAACCAGCGACAACCAGGCCACAGTAAATTTTTTCACCAAAATGAGTCAACCTCACGATCTAATGACTGAAGGGTAAAAAGGTCACTTTGGAAACAAATACAAGTATTTAGATAAGAAAAGATACTAAAAAGACACAAAATGTCATTATATCTTAGTCCAAATGTTTGGAGTCCTATTTCAAAGAAATCAATGTTAGCAATCCTATTATAGAAAAACCACTTGTTTAGAGTCTATAATAGTCAATTTCTCGCAACGCAACATCCCTCTAAAAAAGAATAACTATATAGGATGTGTGTAGCAAACTTAACATTAGAAAATAAAAAGATTCAAAAGTATTTGAAACAAGGTTTGCTTAGACGCCACTCTAATAGCATCAAACCATATCTCACTCAAAGTAACAAGAGGTCTAGGTTAAAGTGGTACGTCGACATGATTAACAGGAATTTATTTGATGATCTAAGGTTTAAGGATTTGTTTAACTTTGTATTTGTTGATGAAAAATGGTTCTACCTATCTCAAAAGTCTAAAACATATTATTTGCTACCTGAAGATGATCTCCATCGAACATGGAAGAACAAGGATTACATCCCTAGGCTCATGTTCTTGTGTGTTTGTGCTCGGACAAGGTTTAGGGATGAGATTTGTATTTTTTACGGTTGGGTTAGTTCCACTTGTTAGATAGGAACCGACTATGAGAGTTAATGAGAGAACCGGCCATGTATGTGGAGACTTGGTTATGAAACCCATAACTTTGATCACTAGAGACGTGATTAGAGATTTCATGATCAACCAAGTGTTGTCTGCTATTCAAGCTAAATGGCTAAGAGAGGATGTGGGCAAACCAATCTTTATTGAATAGGACAATGCATCTTCCCATTTAAAACTCGATGATCCGGATTTTTGTGAGGCTGTCAAGCAAGAACAATTCGATATTCGCCTAATTTATCAACCACTGAGCTCTCCGGATTTCAACATTCTTGACTTCGGTTTTTTTCGAGCTATTCAAGCAATTCAAAACAAGAAGAATGCAAAATAATAGAAACTCTAATTCCAGCAGTGCAAGAGATAATTTAATCAAATTGTTCACACATGTTTCTTCAATAAAAAATTTGCTCATTCATTCTTTTACAATTGTTTTGTAGGCATTCTTAGAGTACTCGGCACACAAAGCAAACCAAATGTTTCTAACACTACAAAGTGTTTCGATGGAAACTATAAAGATGAAAGGTTGCATCTATAACTTGTTGCAACATTTCGCCTTCATAGCTTCCATCAAAACACTTTGTAGTGTTTGAAACATTCCGTTTGTTTTGTGTACGAGTACTCCAAGAATGTCTACAAAACAATTGTGCAAGAAATGAATGAATGAGCAAATTTGTTGTTGAAGAAACGTGTGTGAACAATTCGATCAAATTACCTCTTACACTATTGGAACTGAGCTTCTATTATTTTTGCATTCTTCTTGTATTGAATTGCTTGAATAGATCGAAAAAAAACCTAAGTCAAGAATGTTGAAATCCAGAGAGTTCGATGGTTGACAAATTAGGCAAATATTGAATCTTTCTTGCTTAGCAGCCTCATAAAAATCTAGATCATCGAATTTCAAATGGAAAGGTGCATTGTCCTGTTGAATGAAGATTGGTTTGCCCACATCTTCTCTTAGCCATTTAGCTCGAATGGCAGGCAACACTTGGTTGATCATGAAATCGCTAATCACATCTCTAGTGATCGAAGTTATGGGCTTCATAACAAAGTCTCCACGGACATGGTCGGTTCTCTCATTACCTCTCATAGCCAATTCATATCGAACAAGTGAAAAACAATCAATCCTACCATAAAAAAATGTAATTCTCATCCCTAAACCTTGACCGAGCACAAACACACAAGAATATGAGCCTACGGATATAATCTTGTTCTTACAAATCCGATGGAGATCATCTTCTTCGGATAGCTAATATTATTTTTTAGAGTTTTGAGATAGGTCGAACTATTTTTTATCAATGAACACAAAGTCAAACAAATCCTTAAACCTTGGATCATCAAGCAAATCCCTATTAATCATGTCACACACCACTTTTAATCTAGACCTCTTGTTACCTTCACTGAGATATGGTTTGATGCTACTAGAGTGGCGTCTAAGCAAACCTTGTTTCATATACTTTTGAATCTTCCATTTGCTCATGTTAAATTTGCTACACACATCCTCTATAGTCATTCTTTCCTTTAGAGTGATGTTGTGCAATGCTTCCAAATCAACAGGTATTGCCTTACAGGCAACTTTACCCTTCTTAAGACTAGAAACCACAATCGGAACATTGTTTGCAAGTTGGTTTTACCTCACTTCCAAACACGTTGAAGTGACCAAATGTTAAGGCCGAATTGATGAGCAACAATTGTAGTATCTTTTGTTGCCTAGTTTCTCATTCTTGCTAGCAAAGTTTGATAAACTAATTTTTAGAGCACTTCAGATATTTCTTTCATTGAATGGGGTTGTTGAACTTGTTCTTCCACGGAGAACGGTTCTCCATGACATGTTCTGTTAAAAGAAAACAAACATTAGTTACCAGCAGCTTGTTCTCCACGTCATGTTCTCCAAAGCATGGTCTAGTATAGGAAAAAAAACAAGCACATTCATAGTATGCTTAGAGCAACTACAGTAAGGCCCCTACTTGAGCCCCTATAGGTAAATGTGAGGGCTCTAACAAAAAATCTTACTCTAGCAGGGCCCTATTAGGGCCCAAAAATTTGTGATGGCACCCAAATTTCTCCTCTGGCGCCGATTCCTGTTGGCCCAACACCCAGCCCCCATCCGCTCCGATGTGTTCCTCCCCTCCACACGCGTGCGCTGCTCTTCCCCTTCACACCACTCGACCCTCGCCCTGCCTCGCGTGCCCTTCCCTCCCTTCAGCGCAGTTGCTTCCTCCCCACATACGGAACTGGTGGCCTCCTTCCATCATGCGGGCATGAAGAGCACGGACGCGATGCTTCGACAGACACACTGCAAGGACGAGAGCAGCGAGCATGCAAGCCTTATCCGACAAACACAGGCGGATCTGCCCTTGTGTGGCCTGCAACAACCACTGTCCTCTTGATCCCCAACCTCAACTTTGATGCGGAGGTTGACGCTAGCGCCACCACCTATGGCCACACCTCTTCCCTAGGCGTCGTGATGCGGACACCGCCGCCAACGTCACCACCAGTTCTCGCGCCCCTTCCCTAGGTGTCACACGGCTTCGCCTCTCTGAGCTGCCATGCCTTCCCGACGCCAAGCGATGCCACTTCTTCCCCTGTTCCACGTGTGTATAGCTCAGTGGAGAGAACATTGAGAATGATGAGTGGGTCCATTTGGTCAATGTCTATTTGAATGGATTTAGGGGGCCTAAATTTAGGAGTTACTGTTGGAGAGAAAGTAAAAAATTTGGGCTAACAAAAATGGGGAAAGCACCAAAATCAAAAGAAGGGCCCTGATTTGTGTTACAACTATGGACCGGGTTGACCTCATCAAAGAACGAGAACCACTCCCGCTCTCGGACTTCCGCTCCCATCTCCCACGTTCTGTCGAACCGTCGGCGCCATGGGCAGTTTCCTGCGAGCACTCCCCCATGGCGTCCATACGGATGTATAAATACTTACGCCACAGATCAATGAGAATACACTGTTCATTCACCATTTACAGTTCTATTTAAATTCTGTTTACATTCCAGTTTAACACGTTATCAGCACTATTTGCTCGAAACTATGCTCTCGAGAGGGAGCCCAGAAGAAAGCTAGCGAGAAGGTAGAAGGAGGAGTTGAAGGCCATTCAAGTTCGTGAAGAAGCCGATCCAAAGGTACCATGCCGCGCTACGTACCTTCGGCGATTCTCATCGTGGATCTTGTTTTCCTCATCCTCCACCACACCCTTGACTTGGGGGGTGTCGTTCAACCACAGCTACATCCGCAACGAACTCCTCGACATGTTCCGCTTCCTTCTCAACGAACGCCAAGCTGTTGAACGACGGGGAAGGGAGAGGGGTCTAAGACTCCAGATGCGGGTCAGCGGTTGTGGTCATCGTCGCATGGGCAATGCGCCTGGGGGCCCTGTGCCACCACCGGCGCTGGTTTGCCTCGAGCACGCGCCTGGGTCACAGCCCCTGCGCTCCTCCTCCAACGCCAGCCCCTCTAACTAGGCCAGCCATCACGGCACTTTGATCTGCTCTGGCGTGTCGCATCATCGCCGATCTAGAGCTTGCTGCACCGCCTCCTCCACAGCCTGCTGAAGCGCCCTGTCGCCACGTGCACGCCGGAGAAGCCACCAACTGCAGCCTGGGTCTCCGCCGGACCTGGCTCTGTGTTCCCCATGGCGAATCGGCACGCAGCCTCCCCAACGGCTGCAGGAGTGGCGGCGCGCGCTCCTCCTTTGACGAGGATAGGGGCCGCGCCCACTCTCCAACCTGAACGCGCCATGGGGGAGGGGCCTCGCTTGTGCCCCCGAGTCCACTGGTGACGGCGCGAATCGGCGATGGCGAGCGCTCCTTCTAGGTGCTAGTGGCGGCGGCAGAGTTTTCAGCTAGGAAGAAGAGGATGCGAGTGTGTGTTGGACAGCACTACGTGCTTGCTCTCACATGCGAGTGTGTGGTTCATTTTGCTGGTTGGAGACAGCCTCTCTTTATGGCTAGGAGTACGCTCGTACAACACGCATGCTAGATGGGCTTGCATCTACTATCTGAATGTTTTACCTTTCTTGATGGATAGCTAGCTTCTTCGTTTTCCAATAGTTATCTACTTATTTCTGATGTATTTAGTTTGTTAACTATGCTGTTAATTACTAGTTTCGTAGTACCGTTCATTAGTGTGTTAGTCTAAATTATTTTAATATTTTTAGACCCCTGATGTATCCATGTATATGTACATATGTGTTTGTTTAAATGCAATATAATATACATGGTTGTTCATGTTCAAAGTGTTTGCTTCACGCAATTCCCAATAACATGAATATTTTTGTGTTGAGTATATTGTTCAAAGTGTTGCCTCCGACATTCCCAATAACAATATACTCCACAAATTATTGCAATTTATTTTATGCAATTTACATATTAAGTTTTCTAGCTTTCCAAACAAGCACTTAATATTTCATGCAAATGCTTTCGGTTGATTTTCTCTCATTTCTGGAATAACATTAAGTTTCTTAATTTTGGTATTGGCCATACACAAGGTAGTACCTTAGTAATACTGCGAGATTTATTCTTCAACGTGCGTACCCAATATCAAGTTTTGAAACAAATTGATCTACACTTTTGGGTGACTACCTTTATTTATTTTTCAAATTGGCCATATACAAAGTAGTACCATAGTATTACTGCTGGATTTTATCCTCAACGTGCGTACCCAATTTGATTATCAACAAGGTCTGCACTGAAGTGATTACCATATAATTCTTCTCACATTGGTCATACACAAGGTTTGCGGGATTTTTATCCTCACCGTGCGTACCCAATGTTGAGAATTGAATTAAACTAAAATTAACGCCATCTGTGTTTGACTATGTTATTCCATAAATGGAGATTGTCCCTCTATTTCAAGTTTACCTTGACTTATTGCATTTTGCACTGCTTATTCAAAATCACCAAAGGATTTTTAACAAATATATGGCCCTACTTATGTAGGCACAACGGCCACCAAAGAGTTCGAGGTTCTCGCTCTTGATGGCCACAACTTCCCCACATGGGCGATGGATCTCAAAGTGAGTCTACCGTTGCGCGGATTGTATCAAGCAATAGCATCACCTCAACGGGGTGTTGATGCATTGTCTGATCCTCACAAGTACAATATCTTATTCATAATAAGGAACCACATCCATAAGGATCTCAAAGCTGAGTACCTGATGGAAGAAGACCCACACCCTCTGTGGCTTGCTATTCAAACATGGTATGAACAGCAAAAGGCAGTCATCCTGCCAGAAGCTCTAAATGAGTGGAACCATCTCCGTATACAAGATTTTAAATTTGTGGAAAAGATCAATCAGTACTAAACTGAAATTTTGCGAAAAGGAGCCATCTGAGGTAGAGAAAATTGAGAAGACTCTATCTATCATGCTTGCTGCTCAGATGATCCTTCAGCAACAATACCGTAAAAGAGGTTTCACTGTTTATTCCAAGTTAATTAAGACATTACTTCAGGCAAAAAAGCATGGTGAGGTCCTTATGTGGAACTCCAACCTACATCCTGTGGTAACCAAGCCTCTGCCAGAAGTACATGCTAACACAGAAAACAAACAGCACTCAGAACAAATAGCCAAGGAATACCACTAACTCTGGTAATCCTAGAAACTTTAAAGGAAAGAACAAACGTAAGAGACAAAGACAGCGTAAGTCTCGGGGTGCTAACAAGGGAAAGGATGTTCCTAAGTTAGACAAAAAGAAGTCTGACAAGTCTAGCATTTGTGACAAATGTGGCTACTACAGCCATCCAACTCAGAAATGTCACACTCCCAAGCACCTTGTGGAATTGTACTTGAAATCCGTGGGACGATGACGCTCTGATCAGGGACGTTCAATTTGAAGCACACTTCAACTCTCAAGCTAGTGTCAACATGGAACAAGCATTCCAACTTGACTTCCCGACGCTAGATGCCCCTGGGTGCTCCTACACCGCTCCTATGGGACCGAGCAACACCAAGGCACTACCACCACCTGCTAGGAATGACACTGATACGAAGAACATGATCGTGGAGTACACCTCTGGCGATATCTTTGGAGACTTCAACTAGGCTCCTGCACTTCGAGATGCCTTGCTACCTTATGTAGTAATTATGGATGATGCTGTTTAAATTGTGGATGATTGTAATAAGTTAGTTCTTGGCTAACACATTGGGTATCGTAATTGTATTATGTGCAATTTATACCTATATATATAGTATGTATTCTATACATGTGTTGTTGAGAATTACATGTTTAAAATTTCTCCATTTTTGTATAGATTGTACGAAAGTCAATCAAGATGGAGCAAATGTGCTTAGTGGACAATGGTACCACTAACTCTATACTTAGGGAGATAAAATATTTCTAAACTCTCACGATGAATAAAGGAAATGCTTTAATAATCAGTGGACGCGATGTTGTAATAGTTGGCACCAGTAGGGCCACTATTATGCTCCCTATGGGTACATCGCTAACAATTGAGGATGCATTACTGTATCCCGATTCAACGCGTACCTCATTGAGTTATAGATATATCCGTAAGAATGGGTTCCATGTGGAAACTCATGTGGAAAATAAAGAGGAATTTCTTCTCATTACCAAAGATCACGGATATGGCAAAGAGACACATGAAAAAGTTCCGTCACTCCAGTCTGGATTGTACTACACATACATAAAACCCATTGCACATCTTGCTTACAAAGTAATTTTCCAGAATGTTAACGCATTCCAAACTTAGCATGAACGCCTTGGCCATCCTGGCATCAGGATGATGCGGAAAATTATAAGGAACTTTGTTGGTCACACTTTAAGTATTGCAAAATTTCCTCAATCATCAGATTTTGTGTGCACTATGTGTGGCACGAGGAAATTAATTTTGAGGCCCTCTTACCTCAAAATTTATGCCAAACCTTTAAAGTTCCTTGAACGCATTCAAGAAGACATGTGGTCCCATTCAACCATCATCTGGGCCGTTTAGGTATTGCATGGTTCTCATAGACGCATCTACACGATGGTCTAATGTGAGTCTCCTCTCCACGAGGAACCATGCATTTGCTAAGATCATTGCCCAAGTTATTAAACTTAAGGCACAACATCCTGAACATCAAATCCAATCCATCCAAATGGATAATGCTGCTAAATTTTGCTAAATTTTCCTCACGTGCCTTCATTGACTATTGCATGGCCTTAGGAATTTAAGTTCAGCACTCGGTCCCATATGTCCATACTCAAAATGGGTTGGCAGAACCTCTCATCAAGAGAGTGAAACTTATTGCAAGAACATTATTACAGAATTGTAATCTACCAACATCATGTTGGGGTCATGCACTCTTACACGCTGCAGACTTAATACAAATGCGTCCAACTGCATATCGTGCAACCTCCCCGTTGCAACTTGTACATGGAAATATACCAAATATTTCCCATCTACTGAAGTTTGGTTGCGCTGTATACGTATCGATCTCACCACCAAAGCGTACAACTATGGGCCCACACAGGAAGTTGGGGATCCATGTGGCATATCAATCTCTGTCGATCATTAAATACTTGGAACCGCTAACAGGGGATGTATTTACAGCCCGATACGCTGATAGTATCTTTAATGAAGATCATTTCCTAGCATTAGGGGGAGGAATTAAAAACCACAAACAATGCCAGGAAATTGATTGGGATGCTAAAGACATCTCCTATTCAAATCCACATACATCTTAAACTAAACTTCAAGTTCAAAAAATCATTGATTTGCAACACATTGCAAATAACATGCCAGATGCATTTGCCAATTACAAGGGTGTTACAAAATCCTACAATCCTACGAGAAATGTGCCAGAAAGAGTAGAGGTACCAAACAAACTACTCAGCTCCCAAGTAAGAGGGGGAGAAGTACGGCTATTTCCATAGATGCAGCTTCTAGCAAGCAAAGGAAAGGGAAGAATAAATCCTCCAACACAGCAAATGCAACTCAACCTCATGTTGAGAAGCACCTAGTGATCAACAGTGCACTCAATAACTGATGTTGGGACATCGGAACACCCTAATGCAATTGTATTGGAAAATAACGATACATCTCAAAGGGTACGTGAAATTTCCATTAACTACATTGAATCTAAAGAATCTTATGATAGAAAGACTACTGTTGTCGACATCTATTTCACCGAGTCAATTGCAAAAATCAACCAAAACGATCCAGATCCTAAATCCATGGCAGAGTGCAAAAAGCGCTCGGACTGGAATCAATGGAAAGATGCAATTCAAGCGGAATTAGCCTCTCCAAAAGAAAAGTATTCAGTCAACCAATACTACACCTCGTGGAATCTTTGCTATGGGATTCAAATGGGTTGTTGTCCGAAAACGAAATGAGAACAATGAGGTTGTGAGACATAAGGTGAGGCTTGTAGCACAAGGGTTTACGGAGAGACCCGACATTTATTTGAATAAAACATATTCTCCAGTTATGAGTGGAATCACATTCCAATACCTTATATCTCTAGCTGTTCAAAATCGTCTATGCAGTTGATGGACGTAGTGACTGAATATCTCTATGGGTCACATGATTCGTGTGTGTATATATATATATATATATATACGGTAGCGCTATTCTACACCGCAAGTCAAATTTGAGCAGAAAAAATACTGAGCAGTACTGAACATCGTTCAGTATCATCCAACACTACACTTAACAATACTGAAACACGGATACTGAACGATACTGAAACCTGAAACCTGTTCGGTATAGTAGTTCGGTGTAGAATAGTATTCTACACCTAGGGTGTAGAATACCCCCTAGGTATAGAATATATATATATAAAAGTTTCAGATGGAGTTTCTATATCGGATCAGAACGCAAATCGTAACATGTATTGTGTCAAGCTTCTCTATAGCTTAAAGTAGTCGGGAAAAATGTGGTATAACCGACTTAGTGAATTTCTTCTGAAGAAGGGATATACTAACAATGATGATTGTCCTCGTGTCTTCACAAAGAAATCCCAAACGGGATTTTGTATAATATCAGTGTATGTTGATGATTTAAATATCATTGGCAATCCACAGGATATTAGTGAAGCACACAATCATCTAAAGACGAAGTTTGAAATGAAGAATTTGGGTCAAACCAAATTTTGCTTAGGTTTACATCTTGAGCACCTTCCCACTGGAATTTTAGTGCATCAATCCACCTATGTCCAGAAAGTATTGAAGAAATTCAATATGGATAAATCATATCCCTCCAAAACTCCTATGGTTGTTCGGTCAGAAGAGATTTTGGGTCCTCATTATTCTTATCTCAGTGCCATTGGAGCACTTTATCTTGTAAATTGCACCAGGCCTAATATTGCATTTGCGGTAAACTTGCTAGCTCGACATAGCGCTGCTCCTACCAAACGTCATTGGATAGGAGTAAAACATATCCTCAAATATGTAAATGGCACACGGGATCTTGAATTATTTTTCCGAAGTAACCCAGACTCCAATATGATTGGATACACATTCGTGTAATACTTAGACACGACATGCTTTCTTTATGAATAGCATATGTGCGTGAAGGAATTGCATGCACATTGTATGGCTATGGTTGGCAAAAGAAATGTGATTGCATGACATTCGCAAGGTCATGGTCTTCAAGAGAGATGTGTGATCTTCGTCACACTCCTTGCGCACAGCCATGGAGTAATATTGTTGGATGACATGCATAGGCTATGAATAGTCATTTGCTCAGAATAGAGTTCCACCAAGATGACAATATATTTCATTCTC
>Ga0182004_10005071_pt1 | contig 10703 bp, 5 predicted proteins | sample Sormic07211540_1_FD_120479 | JGI IMG/M metagenome (GOLD analysis project Ga0182004, IMG submission 120479) | Endophyte microbial communities from Sorghum bicolor roots, Mead, Nebraska, USA - 072115-40_1 MetaG | ecosystem: Host-associated > Plants > Roots > Unclassified | place: USA: Nebraska...
AGAGGGGAGAACCGTATCCCGTTTGTCTTGGTGCACAGCTCAAGAGCCCGTGCTCCTCGTGGTCTGGTCATACGTAGTTGTTCTCCTTTTTCTAAATACGTTTACATTGTTTTTATTATATATATGTAGAAATAATATATACTCCCTCCATATAGAATTTAGATGTCATTTAAGACAACGGCACGGTTTCCATTTGACATCTTATTTTTATAAAAATATTTAAGAAAATAATGATATATGTATACTTTTATAAAAGTATCTTTCAATTTAAAAGTTACTAATGATTTATATTCCTAATGTCTGACCCAAACTTTATCCAAAACGACATCTAAATCCTATATGAAGGGAGTATCTAGATATAAAATAAAAAATTATATATTAAAAAACTAAGTAATTTATAATATAACTTAGAACAAGGAGAATATAACCAAAACCTTCCTACTTTATCATCATTATTTTATAATAAAAGAGATAGAATATACTAAACCTTGTTTGAATTCACTTTGCTAATAGTTAGGAACTGTTTTATCCATTTTAAATTATAAATTATTCTGTTTTTTAGATATATATATATAACTTTTGATATGTACCTAGATATATGTATCTAAAAAAACTAGAACTACTCACAATTTTAAAGGGAGGGAGTAAGAATTAACAAGAATTGTTCCATTAATATTAAGAGGTGTGCTGGCTACTAGTAAGTTTTTAGCAAGGTAAAACTTACTCCCTCCATCCCAAATTGTAAGTCATTCCAATTGAATCTTGGAGAGTCAAAGCATCTCAAGTTTGACCAAATTTATATGATAAGATAATAATATTTATGATATGAACTAAGTATCATTAGATTCTTATATTTTTATCGTATGTCTATTTGTTGCCACAAAACTTTGTAGTTTTTTTTATAATTTTGGTCAAACTTGAAATGCTTTGACTCTACAAGATTCTTAGAATGACTTACAATTTAAGAAGAAGGGAGTACTAGCTAGCAAGTGCCAAAAATTATTAGGATATAAGGTTTGTTTGGACCTATCCAATTAATCGTTTGTTGTGTTAGCTAGGAAGAACTAACCAATAGCTAATTACTAGCTGAATAGTAGGTAAAACATTATTATTAGCTAAGGTACGAAACAAAGACTTCAGCTAATTTTTACTAACCAACTGTTAGTTGAATTCAAACGGGTTGTAAAATTAGATCTACATAGGGCCTAGTATACTACTCTTGCAAAAGACACTACTATCTCCATCCCCGAATGAAATTCTAGATTTGATCAAAGTCAAGTATCAATATTTATGGTTCCAAATAGATATAATGTGAAGATATATTCATAACAAATCTAATTATACGTATTTATTGAGATATATATTAGTATATTTCATATAAATTTAGTTTGATATAAAAGATCTCTGAATCAAAGCTAGGATTATACTCCCTCCATCCCAAATTGTAAGTCATTCCAAGAATCTTGGAGAGTCAAAGCATTTTCATGTTTGACCAAAATTATAGAGAGAAATACTAAGATTTATAACGTAAAGTGAGTATACTATGAAAATATAACTAATGAAGAATCTAATGATATTTAGTAGTTATCATAATAATAATTATTTTATCATATAAATTTGGTCAAACTTAGAAAAGTTTGACTCTCCAAGATTTTTGGAGTGACTTACAATTTGGGATGGAGGGAGTATTATTTTTGAGATGCTGACGTTTTAAAGTATAGGAGTAGAAGGGTCGGAAATGATGGGATGGTACGAGAATTTAGTGCGGACAACCGACACAGTACGTGAGAGCTACAGTATGCTGACCAAAATTTTTAAGGGACACATTAAATTTTCAGGGCTCCCCGTCCGTCCTGGTACTCCTACTTGTCAAATCCTAACTCGTGGATCATGCGCTGAATATAAAACGATGCTTAACATTCGCGCCTACAGGGAGTAGGCGAGTAGGATCATCCATCGTTAAGCTACTACGTTCTTTTCCTACTGTCTTTTACTCGTCGACCACATGTTTCGTCGTCAGTATATCAAAAAAAATAAAATAGAAATATTTTTGTTAAAATTCTACCGCATATATATACTTGAAGGAGTTATATATTTGAACATTATTATTAGCAAACGGGCTGTATTATTAACCTTGCTCTAAGCTAGAAAACTAATACTCCCCCTCTTTTAAGTTATATGATGTTTTTGTTTTTTTGATACATAATTTTTATTATACTTAGATATAAACTATATCAATACATACGAAAGTAATATATTAAAAAAGTCAAAACATACAATTTGAACAGAGAATGATAACTAGCAAGTTTCATTTACAAGGTTGGCCCTGCTGCAGACACACTCGGTAACTGGGATCTGACCGAGGAAGCTGTGACCGGGTGCTCCTGTCATTCCGTGCAAAAAAAAAAGTATAATGAAGCTTCCTAACCATCAAGATTTAGTGGCGGAGCTAAAGTAAATCTGATAAGGGTGCGTTTAAAGAGATGTGACATCTAGGTAGATAATAGTTAAGAAAATACATATGACAAAAAAATATTCTAAAAAACCATCCATTAAGGGCAGTGGCGGAGCTAGAATAAATCTGATAGAGATGCGTCTGTCTTTTTAGGTGCATGAGTTTATACTATGTGGGTGCATATATGATTAAAATTTAGATTTTATTATTGTTTTTTAAAAATTTTGTGGGTGAGTACACTGTAGCTCCGCCCCTGCCAAGATTGGAGGCATTCGTGTGTTGGACGTCAGGGGGTATATTTTTTTTTGAATTATGCAATACAATGCCGACACTCAAAATGTATGTATACTCATTCCTAAAAAACACATGCATACAGACTCTATCTCTATGAGCATATCTGAAAGACCGGATCAGCAGATCTCGATATTCACGAAGTCACTACGGACGTCTTGCTGTTGACAGGGGACATCGCCTACCGTTGAAAGCATAATGCCATTAAATTTTAAAATAAATTTAGAAAAATATAAGCACTCGTGCTAAATTAAGGACTTGAATATGAGTAGATAGTTTTCACCGCAAAGAAACCCATCCAACTGATGTATGATCAGTTCGCTGGGTGTATATTTCTTTGAATATGGGGCACGTGGAATGCCCGTAACTTTTTTTTTATAAGAAGGCTCGTTTGTGTCCCATCCTGTGTGATTAGAATTTCAGCTGGTTTATCAAATAAAAAAACAGCTGGTCGTGCTTCAATTCTTGTGATTTTTTAAGGCTCTTATATATAGCTACGACCGACATGTATGCACTTTGCCAACCATTTTACCAACGTAGATTTTAGTTCGTTTGCTTCGGAGTCTAGTTATTCAAACTGGCAGCCAATTGTACACTTATTAGGTGAAAATATGAGAACCAATTTTAAAAGTATATTTCAATCATTTGAAACTTGGCACACATCCATAGTGCATACACATGTCTCACATGCAAAAGCTGGAATTCAAATTTGCACGTGAAAATTTCATAAAAAATGACAAATTTTAGGTTCATGTTGTCTTTTAGTGCACATGAACCTCATTTTTTTTTTCATTTTTGTATGATTTTTTTCTAGTCTGAGTTTATATCTCAATTTTTCCTTATGAGTACATATTTATATGCACTATGAATATATCAAGTTTCAAAAAAATTAAACGACTAAAATATGTTTTTAAAATTAATTTTCATGTTTCCATCTAGTATCTAGTAGGTGATTTTCACCACATATTTTACCATTTGTACACACATGGACATGCCAAGCAGTACAAACTACTTTCAACCTATTCGTTTGAGCTTATCTATCGAATTTGCCAGCCATTTAGCAATGTTTTCTCTTACAATAAATCAGCGAATAATATTTTTAGCCATAACTTTTTGCCAAGGATCAGTCACACACATAAGTCACAAATTACATATCATCATTGCAGTGTTTAAAACAAACGCAATCATAACATCATAGTCTACTACAACAGCGGATTAAAATAAGATAGCTCTCTCGGGCCTTCACACAAGGAATGTTGACTGGTGAAGCACAAGCCTAAAAATCCTCCAAATAGTCCTCATAGCTACCTTCATCTGTTACCTGTTCAGGATTTTTATCCAAAAGAAATATAACAAGCGTGAATACCTGTTGTACTCCACAAGCATATCATGAGGATTCATGAAGCTGAAAAGGTTAGACTAGGTTTACTGTATTAGCATTTTAGTAAGTCAATATTTTAGCAATAATTAATACTAAGTTATGCTTAAGCTCCCAAATAACCCATATGATTAGTTATCAGAACCATAGCGAATCATCATGTCACGAATCATCAAATCACATTATAGCATGATTATTATTCACCAAGTACAACATCATTTTAAGTAACCAGTTATTCTGTGAGTTTTCTAGGCCGCTTGTGACCGTCAGCACGACTATTATAACAGTTTTACACTCTGTAGAGGTGGTGCACTTTCACCGTGAGTTGTGTTGCCCATATGCCCGAGGTCCGTCGACCCTCAAACACTTTCAAGGTGAGCGAGCAGGGTACACTATGAAGCCTTTCATAGGCCTATTCTAATTAGTTAAGGCGCAAGGTTTCCTCGACAGGCAGATGTAGAAAACTCTCCTTTTCTATGGCACAAATCCATCGCGGCTATACTCATAATAACAAGGGCAACCCTACACCCAAAGTGGCAAGCCCCTCTTGCGCCCATTTGGGTAACCTCTAACGAGTTAGAAGAGATCCTATTACTGAGCCAAAGTCAGATCCATGTGACTCCCGGTTGCACTGTAGATCCAAGATTTTGCCGATAGATAAGTCCTTATGGAGGGTCTAGGACAACATGACCAACAGTCATCTGTACCATAGCCCTAGGTTCCATTTATTATAATCATATTATATTAGTTAATCCATGGATCTATAACTAAAGTATAGATCATATATGTAAGGTTAGAGCACTAGCATTTCTACCCATATGCAATAAAACCATTAGGTATCAAAGTGTTATATCATCAACAACTAGGATGTCCTTATAGTTGACAAAATTAGACACATGCAGTATGAAATGTTTAAAGTGAGTAGGATATCAAGGTAAGCCCATGTTATACTTGCCTGAATTCACAAAGTCTTGCTGGTCACGTCACAACAACACGCATTCCAAAGACAGACATGCAAACAAACATTCCTAATGTTAGAATAGTACATCATCAATAAATAAAGATAAATAAAAGGTTTACCAAAATTATCTACGCGCTGATCATGTCAACATGAATTTCACGGAAAACGAAGTCGACGCGAAAGTTACACATTAAACTAGACCACAAAGGAGATCTATGGACTTGAAATTTTCTAAGGAATGTAACAATGTAAAACCTATACAAAAGTGTACCAACACATAGCTTACGAAATTATGAAACTAACGCAAGTTGAATGGATCAATTCAGAGCTAAAACAACGGTTTTATAAGTGATACAGTGCAGTGGCAATTCTGAAATTTTTGCAAAGATTAAACAAATTGAAATAAATCAAGAAAATCCTGGAAATCCTCCTGGCCGAGGACTGTGAGCGCGATTCGCAAATTTGGGGGGTTCTTTAACAAAACATCTCGTGAACAGGTACGAGGCGTTCCTAGTCGTCGATCTGACGATGGACGGTTGAGATTAGAAGAAGGGGGAGAGAGCGGCGCCGGTGGCTGGAACAGGGCTCCCATGTGCGGCTCGCCATGGCCGGCAGCGAGAAGCTCGTCGGAGTTGGCTGCGCGGGCGCTACAGTGCATGGTTTTCTACTCCGTGAGCATCGGGAGAAAGAGGAGAGCAAGACGAACGCGATCATGTCCTTTTTTGCGGTCGGAGAAGGGCTCATTCCGCGTGCGCCATGGCCGGCGGCCATGGATTCCCGCACTAGAGTGCATCAATTGTGTGGGGAAGGGTGTGGGAGAGAGCGGGGGCGTTGGCAAGCTCATCGGCGTGAAGGAGGCGGAGACGGCTCGAATCATGGGGACAATGTGCGGTGGATCACGGCGGCTCCGGTGACAGTTTACTGGAGTGTTGCGCGCGGGAGCAGTGATGAACTGGGAGCGAAATGGGAGGCGAGGCTACGGCTCAGGCTCAAGCGCTCTTCAAATGGGGCCAAGTCGCAGGAGAGCGTGGGGAAGTGGGAGTGGGGCGTGGCTTGGACTCGGTGTCCGTGCGTTGCGCGTGAGCGGTTTGCGGGAGGAGAGGGGAGAAGCCGACGGGTGGGTCCCGCCTATCAGCAAGAAGGGAGGAGGGGGCAACCGCCCGGGCGCCTGGGCCTCAGCCCAAGAGGAAGAAAGGGACGACACGCGGGCCGAGAGAAACTAGGCTAGACAGCCCAATCCAGGAGGAGAAAGAAATTCTCTTTTTATTTTTCTAATAAATTTTCAGAGCCCTTTTCAAATTGAATTTTGAAACAAATCTCTTTTGCTCAGGACCACATATTACATAAATAAAATGTTGCAGCATGTATGCATCAACATATTTCTAAATTTATATTAAATTTTAATTTCCCAAATTTTATTATTTTTCCTATTTTTGACACTCATAAAATTGTTTCAATAAATCAAATTTAACTATTTTGAAAAAAAAGCATTTTAAGGGTGTTGCAACAGATTGCCACTTTGCTAGTGACCAAAATATACCACGTCAATTACAACGCAACACTTGGCGTAACAAATTCTATGGAAGTATAGCTTATAAATAATTTGTTCTAAAAAAACATTTTGTGATGAGAATATAATCTTTGCAATATCTAACTTAGTGGAAAATCTATTGAGGATCATTGAACTTATCTCGTATTATCAAATACTCCCTCTGTCTCACAAATAAATATATTTCTTTAACTTCTATAATTCATGTTTGACCGTTTGTCTTATTCAAAAAAATTTAATAAATATTATTTATTTTTATAACTTATTTTATTGTTAAATATATTTTTGTAATGATTTATTTATTTTATTATTTACACAAAAAATTTAAATAAAACAAATGGTCAAACATGAATCGTACGAATCAAAAAATACATTTATTTGTGGGACGGAGGGAGTAGCTTCGTGTACTTCTAAAAACCTGATTTTAAAACGCCTAAACTTGTTAAATGTATCATTAGAGGTCAAAACCAGTTTTGATTTTGAAATGCCGGTTTCGTACGCGTGGCTGCCACCGTTTTCATCACTCAGTGCAAAGCCCCACGCCGGCTGCCGGTCCCGTGCTCGCCGGCTACCCTGCTCACCGTGCCCAGCCCATGCCAGTTTTTTTTACCATTAAAGCATATGTCCTCACTCTCCTACCCATTAGATTCGCTTTGAGAAGTGTACAAACACACATCTCAAAGCAGTTTCACATTGAGATGTGTGTTTGCACACTTTGAATTCAATGGGTAGGAGAGTGAGGGCATATGCCCTCAAGGGCAAAGAAAACTTTACCCCGGATACACGAGTTGCTCCTTGTGGCCACCATGATGAGTGGCGTCATCATTTCCGAGGGCTAGCGCCTAGAGTACGCGACGTATCATAGAGCGGTACCACAAGCAGTGGCGGAGCTAGAATTTTAAACTTGAGTATTCCTACTTTTATAAAGTTGAATCTATAGGTTTAAAATATAGCCAATCGTACTACAAGTTAGCAACTTTAAACTAATATTTGTATTCTAGAATATAGACTTCTAATTGGAATGCTAGTTTTTTATATGTTTTGAGCTCAAATGTGCAAAAATACTATATATTATAACATTATATATTTATATATATAAGTATATACACATATTTATATGAAAATGTACCAAAATAGTTGGGTATTCCTAGAAATACTGGGGAATACCCATAGATCCGCCCATGACCACAAGGTCAGCTAGGCTTCGTGTTTGGTTCCGTCAGGGCGTCCCCAACGCACCACGCTGTCATTAGCCTCAGTCTCCACGTTGGATTGATTTCTCCAGCATATGCTGATTAGTAGATCCATAACCAGCAGAGTCTCCTGCAGAAGCACCAATTGTCTGGTCTGACAAAATGTTAGAACCACTACTTTATACGCGTTGTAGCAAGTATGGATGCATGCTTATGACATATTTCAGAGAAAGCTATGACAAAAGCTGAAGTTAGCAGTTGTACTGAGTGTTAGCTTGCATTGGGAGTACAACAGCCCTAGCTTTGTTCATGTGTAGGTGGCTGTCACTTTTAGGTGAAGCTAACACCTTTGACTGCCCGTATTGGGGAAGCCCTCAAGATTATAGAATCCAAATTGTAAAAGCTGAATAGTTAAAAGCTAGATTCTAAATACTATTATAACTGTTTGGATTCTAATAAATTGTGAAAGCTAGCTTCTAGAGAGGCCAATTAGGGATCCAAGCAGGTCCAACTTCTAGCCAAGATTCCACAATCTAGCAAGCTAAATCTAGCTTCTATAAGCTTCTGGATTAAACTGACCAATTTACCCCTCACTTTTTAACCTATAAATAATATAGAAGCACAAAAAAATGATGGCATTTTGGTAATTTTCTCTAAAACAGTGTATCCTAGCTTCCATAAGTTATGGATCCAAACGGTCTGTGAAGTCAAATTGTACAATCCAGCTTTTAACATCTGACTTTAAAAATCTAGCTTTCACGATCCACGAGGTATCCAAACGCATCCTAAGGCCAGTCTCAGTGGTCCGTTTCAATGCACTATTTCCAAAACAAATTTCCATAAGTTATGCACTATCAATGAAACGAACAATAAAACAACCTCCACAATGCATACGTTTTCTAGGCTGGGCAAAGCATTTAACTACTGCAAAATGATTGGATCACATGCAAGATGATGAAACAATTTAGTCCTCAGTGGGGATTTCATCCCGTTTCACCGCGTGGGAAACAACGCTCGCAAACTACTTTCTTCTCTCTCCTCTTCATTTCATGCAAAAAGTGCAGTTTTGCTGACATGGCGCTCAGGGATGAAAACGGTACGGATATTTTTCGATCGTATTCGGGACCGAATTCGTTTAGAGAGGTTCAGATCTGTCCGTATCCGAGTCCGAATGTTTAACATCCGATACTGTATCCGTATCCGAATACTAAAATCGTATATTTATGATGTCGACATCGAATCATACCTTATCCGATATGATTGACATTATCCGTATTCGAATCCGAATCCGACTAGAAATATGAAAACAAATATGATATCGGTGATATCCGTCCGTATCCGATCCGTTTTCATCCCTAATGGCGCTCTAATAAATGTGCATGACATCCTGGTGAAACCTCCACTGAGACCGGCCTAAGGACGTCCTCAATGTCAAATTATAAATAGCTAATTGGATGAGACTTAGAATAATTTAAAAAAAAACACTATAGTAGAGGAGTTATGTGAGCTGTGAGAGAGTTGTTTCTAGGAGATCATACTAGACTAGTTATTTAGGATTCGCTAGCTATTTGATCTTTCTTCTTGATAGCTAATATAATTTTTCAAAGACTAGCTATTTTGCAACGCCTTAAGTGGTTAGTTTGGATTCTGGATAGTAGGAACTGCTGTGCACAGACTGTTTTTCTCTTCTGGACTCTTCACGTCTCCTAGACAAGAGGTACATAACGATGCGGCTCCTTGGTGTTATTGGCAAACGTAGATAGTATCTAAGAAATGACGAGGGCATTTTTATCTTTTCTCTACTATTCTTTTTGTCTTATCAAAAGTGTCGTTTTGACTTTTCAGTAACATATCTGACCATTTGTTTTATTTATTTTTTGCAAATTGTAAAATAAATAAATAATTATTAAAGTAAATTTAATGATGAAATAAGCCATAATAAAATAATTAATTTTTATATGAATTTTTTGAATAAGATGAACGATTAAATAAGATAGTACGGAGTCTAAAATGTTATTTTTAATGGGACGGGGTAGGCTTGTGAGATTGTGGAAGTTGAGAAAATTGGATTGTACAAGCTGTGAATAAAGCCGGAGCGTTTGGATTGCATCTGAGATTGCATAAGCTGGATTGTGCAATCCAACGAATGCCACCACGAGGACATGAAGCAGCCGGACCGGCCGGCACCCTATTTGCAGCTTCATCGGCCGTGCAGTTGCGCCGCGCACGCACGTGCAGACGTGCTGAGCCACGTCTTCACGTACTTTATGGTGGCACATCTCCACCTACTCTTCAAAAGTACAGTGGCCGTCTACCTCGCATCGTGTATCACAGGAGGAGATGCCGTCGTTGCATGGGCTGTTCCCCTACTGCAGAAAGAATAATCGAGGCGGGCATTTTCCCTTTTCCGTAGCGGGCAAACGTGTCCGCCACGACCATAAGGCTACGGTAAATCGTTGCCACTTCCGTGGCGGGCGCCGCTGACCGCTGCAGTTAATCTATTAACCGCAGCGGGCAACATAAAGCGCCCGCTACGGTTAATTCCCATTTACCGTAGCGGGCGGTTTACGTTGCCCGCTACGGTTAATGGATTAACCGCAGCGGGCGTTTTATGTTGTCCGCTACGGATGCTGCTATTAACCGTAGCGGTCGAGTTATGTTGCCCGCCACGGTTAAATGTTTTTAAATAAAAAAACACACTGCAGAACCATTGTTGCATATGAATTTAAACAATTTACAAATTCTAGAATCTAGATTTCATTCAGAAACAGAAGATATATATATATATATATATATATATATATATATATATATATATATATATATATATATATATATATATATATATATATATATATATATATATACATATATAT
>Ga0182004_10005072_pt1 | contig 10703 bp, 11 predicted proteins | sample Sormic07211540_1_FD_120479 | JGI IMG/M metagenome (GOLD analysis project Ga0182004, IMG submission 120479) | Endophyte microbial communities from Sorghum bicolor roots, Mead, Nebraska, USA - 072115-40_1 MetaG | ecosystem: Host-associated > Plants > Roots > Unclassified | place: USA: Nebraska...
CACAAACTGCAACTTGTAGGCTGACCGCGCTGAATACTGACCATCCGCCGTGTGATTCCAAGTGATCTTGTCTTCCACCGCAGGCCTGAGGACAGTGCCCTGCAATCGCACCCAGCAAGCCGTGAACTCACATATGATCTGCTCAGTCATGCTGTAGTCAATATCAGCTATCCAGTTGTTGTCAGTGATTGCCTCTTTTACCGATCTGTTCTTCCTTTTTGAATGCTTGTAAAGGGCCAGGTAGGCTACTGCTAGGGCTTGCCCCTGATGCCACCGAGACAACCAGAAACTAGCCCGTTCGCTATTCCCCACAGACACAGAGGTCGCTGCATTGAAAAGTGCGATATCATCTTTGTCAACTGGAAGCTGTAGTCGTGCCCATGGCCTAGCTCTGCTGTCCCAAGCGTGCCAAAGCCAGCGAAGTCTGAGTGCTCGGCCAAATCTTTGTAGCTCAATAATACCTAGCCCTCCATTGGCGGTCGGCTTGCAGACATTGGTCCAAGCCACTTTACATTTTCCTCCTGTCAGCTCTTTGTCTCCTGCCCAGAGGAACCTTCTACGGAGTTTATCTAAGTCTATTAGGAACTTCTTTGGCAGTTTTAAGGCTGTCATGGCATAAACTGGGAGAGAGGTTAGAACAGATCTCACTAGTTCCCGCCTTCCTGCCATGTTTAGAAGACGACCCTGCCAGCCTGCAGTCCGCCCCTTTGCTCTGTCTTGGATGTACTGCAGGTGTACAGCCTTTTATCTTCCTAGCGTTAGCGGTAGCCCCAGGTACTGAGTTGGGAAATTTACTCGCGGTCCAGGGAAGTCTTGTAACACTTCATCCAAATCTATTCCTTGGCATCTGATCGGCGCTATGGAGCTTTTGTGGATGTTGATCTGCAGCCCCGAGGCATCACCGAAAGCTTTCATGATTGCCAAAATGCATGATATGTCCTCTCTTTTTGGATTTGTGAACACTACCGCATCATCAGCATACATCGAGATGCGTAGGCTGGCCTGCCTACCTCTGAGCGGAGTTAAGAACCCTTGTTCAGTTGCGAGGTTGAATATGTTATTTAGGGCGTCGATGGCAAGGATGAAGAGATACGGTGATAATGGGTCTCCTTGGCGAAGGCCTCTTCGGTGAGTTATGCTCTGTCCCGGGCATCCATTTAGCAAGATGGACAAAGAAGATGACCGGAGTAGGATTGCTAGCCAGTCATTCCATTTCTGCGGGAAACCTCTAATGGTGAGCAACTGCAGTATGTATTCCCAGGACACAGAGTCAAAGGCCTTAGTTATATCGAATTTGATGAGGCAGGCCGGTGTTTTTGATCGGTGGTAGTGCCTTGCCAATCCTCTGACATATAAGAAGTTATCCTGGATACACCTCCTCCGTATGAACGCACTCTGCGCCGAGGAAATAAGCTTGTCAATGTAAACAGATAGACGCCTCGCCAACACCTTGGTCAGTAGCTTAGCGAAAGAGTGAATAAGGCTAATTGGTCGATAGTCTTTTGGTTCAGTAGCCACTTCAAGCTTCGGGATGAGCACTATCTGCGCCCGATTTAGGCAGTCCAAAGCCCCGCAATGTTGGTTGTAAAAAGCTCAGAAAGCGCTGAGGACGTCATGTTTAATAATCGGCCAGCAGCTTTTATAGAAATCATTTGTGAATCCGTCTGGCCCCGGAGCCTTTTCATTAGGCAGGCTCTGAACTGCTTGTTCGATCTCCCCTTCAGTGAATTCTCTATCTAATTCCAGGCCCGGTATCTGCTGTAACGTTTTAGGTTGGATCTGCGGCCAGTTGAGATTCCGTGTTCTGGTGACCTTTTTGCCAAGTAAATTTTCAAAGAAGGACTGCATAATCTGTTGCTTGCCGTCATGGTCCCAAACCACGGATCCATCACTGTCGCGGAGCATTGGGATCTACTGTCTACGCTTTCTGGCCGCCATTTTCAGATGGAAAAACTTTGTACATGCATCCCCCGCTCGAATATAATTTATTCTTGCAGCCTGGCGTCTCCGGCTTCGTTCCAGAGCTGCAAGGCCAAGGATCCTTATCTTCAGGTCCAGCCTAAGGGTCGACTCTGGTGGTGACAATTGCCTGCAATCTTGGGCCATATCCAATCTGAGGATGATCTCATTTGCAATATGAAGTTGCAGCCTAGCATTGCTAAATAGCGGTTTACTCCAATCCCGCAGGGCACGCGCTGTCTCAGCTAATTTCTTGCTGAGAACAGTATGCGCCGACCCTGTCTGAGGCTTTCCCAGGCCGACAGGACTGTCTCCTTGAAACCATCAATCTTCAGCCAGTGGTTCTCAAATTTGAAACATTTCTTTCGAATCCTTCTGTCCTGCTGGTGAAGGAAGAGGGGGCAGTGATCAGAAGCTCCAGTTGACAGGGCGCTAAGGGCGAAATTTGGGAAGGAGACCTCCCATTCAGCATTGCAGAAAACACGGTCCAGCCTAACCAGAGTTGGGTTTGACCTCTCATTTGACCAGGTATACCTTCTGTTCTGCAAGGTGAGCTCAAACAGTTCACAGTCATCCAAAGCTCTTCTAAACTTGCCCATCATTCTCCTGTTTAGATTGAGGTTGTTTTTGTCATCAGCCTGATATATTAGGTTAAAGTCTCCAGCTATTAGCCAGGGAGATTGCGGCCCCGGGTTGCACTCGAGCAGTTCTGCAAGGAAGTCCTCTTTTCGTCCATCATCAGCAGGTCCATAGCAAGTAGTCAACAGGAAGGAGGTGCTGGATGATGGGACAGAGACGGTTGCTGATATAGTGAAGACTCGGCTTACAGGGTTTGAGATTGAGATCATATCCTTATTCCAGGCTAGCAGGATGCCTCCCCGGGTCCCCTGCGCCCCTAGCTCAGCGTAAGTGTTCAGCTGTTGGCCTACAGTTTGTGTTACCAGATTTGTTTTTATATGGGAGATCTTTGTCTCTTGGAGGCAGACAATTGTAGGCCTTGAGCAGGCAACCGTTTCTCGGACCAGCTCTCTGTGCGCCGCGTCGTTCAGACCACGGACATTCCAACACAAAACTGACAGACCAGAGCTATCCATAAGGGTACCCAGTTTCAACAACAAGGAAGGCCAGGATTACTAGAAGAAGGTGAAGATTACACGCAGCCATCCATACACAAGCATGGCGAAGGTACATCTTATAATCGACTGAGATCACCTTGCCACAAATTGGGATCCACAACAACATCTTGCTCATCCATTGAGCACTGGGTTCAACTAACACCTGAACTACCTGGGACTCCATGCAAGCACGGTCCTTGATTGACATGACACCATGACACTTGATGGTGGGGATGAAACCCCGAGCACACACACCGGGCAACACCAACACTAAGTAGCTACCACCAACCATAGAGAAACTTGATCATGCTGGCCACCCTGGACCCCACTATCACACTGCTGCTTGATCCATCTCTTCAGCCCCCACAGCGGCCGCCATCTGCGCCGAAGCTGCCATGATGCTTTCGCTGTCCAGGGAGGTGAGCTGCCTGACTGCCTCAATCTGCGCTGAGGTCATAGGGGTGTCAAAGGACTTTGCGAAGGCTGCAAGGGCCTCTTCTCCTATCGGCTCATTGGAGCCCACCATCCCGAAGGCCTTGATCAGACGATGTGTTGCTCTTTTGGAGACAGGCACCGAGCAGACCTTGGCCATCTGCCTAGTGCTCCTTCTCAGGGACACAGTTGCACCCTTAGCTGGCTTGGAGCGGCCTGTGCACTTGGTCTGTTGCTCCTGGACAGGAGTCCCCAGGATCGGCTGCTCACAGGGGACGAAGAGGCTGTCCACGACGCTGTTCCTGCGTTCCTCAAGAATCATTTCAGCAACTTGCTCAGTGATGGCCGTTGCGGCGGCTTGAGCTCCAAGGCCTTGCTGCACCCCCGGTCCAAAGTGGATGACTCCACTGCAGCCCAGGGCTGCCGCCTCTTCATTGAGTTCCGCAAGCTTGTCCCAGTTGGGGGTGTAGACCGGGGACTGCCTGATTGTCTCTCTGGGGGATCCGGCAGGGGAGAAGGAGAGGGGTCTGGTTACTGCCGCTGCACAAGCTGTCCATGCCTCCTCCACCATTGGGTCATACCCCCCGGCACTGGCTGAGAGGCCTGTCCAGATGTCGCCTGTGTACAGGCCCTTGTAGAGGTCCATCATTGGGTCAGGGTGCCCCGTCTGCAGCTGGGGAACCCCTGTAGGCGCTTGGACGCCACGTTCCCCCACGGCCCCCGGCGATCAGGACCGGCGGCGCTCCCAGTCCGAATGTTCGAGGCGCATTGGATCACGCCGGCGCGGTGAGGGGGTGTCTCTGGAGAGGCGCCTGCCCCTGTCTTCATTCCCCGTGCCGTCAACGGGCACGGAAGTCTCCCAGCGTCTGGAGGTCGAGGGAGAGCGGGAGCGGCACCTTGGCCCCACATTGCCGGAGGAGCCGGCGGCGCTCCTGATAGAGGCGAACGCCTGCTTGCCCCGCACCAGGAGGCTCCGCGGTGGCGGGCGGGGGGCATCATCATCTGGGCCGTGGTCGTCACGGTGCCCTGCGCGTGGATGAGGACGGCAGGTCTCCGGTGGCGGCCTATGGAGCTGGCGCACACCGTCCATCACCCCCGGCGTCCAGTCGCTGAAGTTGTAGATCCTGGGTAGTTCATCCTCCTCTGAAAAGACAGAGGATGGCACCCCACTTTGGCCAGTGCTTGGAGTGCGTTCCCGGGCCGGACTCCAGTCTTCAACGATGTCGAGGTGGATGAGGACGTTGTGGGAGTGGCCCAGAGGGGGCGGGGCCGCCTCGCGCGGGAGCGCAGAAGCAAGCAGAGGCGAAGCCTGGCCCGCACCCGGTCTGAAGAAGGTCACTGTCTTCGCCCGTGGAAGGAGATCAGGGAACCACATCCACGCCCAACAGTAGATGATGTCGGAGGCCTGCTGGCGAAACGTGGCACGGTCGATCTTGTCAATGAGGCAAACCTCCCCCAGCACTTCCTTGAGCGCTTCGAGGTTCCATGCGTGCGACGGGAGGTTCTCAATCGCCACGCGAACGTGGTACCACCAATGGACCTCCCCTCCATGGCTGTGCTCTGTCCAGGGGGTGATGGCGAAGGAGACCCCCTTGACTCGCACAGCACCGACACGGAGGGCGAGCGTCCTCTGCTGCGGGGAGTCAAAGATGATCATGAAGTCCTCAGGGCGGTGACGCGTCGTCCGCATCTCATTGGGCGGCATTCGGACGCACCCTGCAACGACGCGGCTGACGTCTCCAATGCCGATGTCGACGTGCTGCGGCCTGCCCCGCGCCACAAGCAGCACAGCACGCGTGCGCAGCCTGGTTGCCTCCTCAGCCATGGCGATGGACGAGATCACCACGGCACTGCCAGATGCTGGCCTGTTCTCCGGCATCCCCGGGTACCAGGTCATCTCCTTTTCTTGACTTGTCTCTTTGGGATCCGGGAGCGGCGGGAAGGTCAGCCGACTATGAATTGGAGGGGCTGAGGATTTGGGGGAGGCGAGGCGGGAGTGAATGGAGGTCTTGGGGAAATTGAGGCGGGAGTGTATTCCTGGGCGGCGAGCCCCTGCCCGCTTCTCTGGGCAATGGCGTGCCAAATGACCACTACGTCGGCAGGCCAGGCAGCACAGAGGGTCTCGGCACTCTGCTAGCTTGTGGTCGGTTGCTAGGCAGCGAAAGCAGCGGCCGGCGAATGGCGTTTTATAGACGGCCGGGGTTGCTTGGTTGCCACCAAGGAGCAAGGGTCGCCACTGCGCGCGTCTTCGAGGGGCATAAGGTCGAGCAGTTGGCGGGCGCGAGCGCGCGACCTCGCAATAACTACGTCCCTCCCGCACCTTGGCCCGAATCGGAACGTTCGGCGCCTTGGGATGGTAAAGCTCAGAGGCGAGGGAGGCATGCTTGGAGGGGTTTCGCCGTACCTTAGTAATGGCGTGGATGCGCGTGTACGCGTCTGTGTCCGCGCCTGCTGCCGGAGCGGCAGGCGAGTAACTACGCCTGGCCCGAGAGCCAGCCGCAGCAGCCACCACATCTCCCCGGCTAACCTCCTGCGTCGCAAAGGGTGCCGCCTGGGCCTTGGCGGCGTCGTGAAGCCGCTTTGGTGAAACCGGGGAAGCCGCCGGCAGCAGCACAGCGTCGCTCTGGTTACGCGTTCCGTCTTCGTCGTTGGGCGTCGCCGAGGCGCCACCCGCACCGCCTGAGAGCTCCCCCTCCCTAGGCGGAAAGAGAGGGTCAGATCTGAGCGGCAGGGAGGCAGCCCGCACTGCATCGCCATTGATGACATTGCCCCTTCCTGCTTCCTGGAGGTCTGGTGAAAACGGCACCCCCTCTTCAATCGTAGCAGCAGCGGTACTGAGTTGGCCGAAGGCACCATCCTCGTCGTGGATCGAGCCCCAATCCAGTTGCTCCATCGTGGGGTCGTCATTAGATTGGATCTCACCATTCGAGGTGGCCAGCGACGCAACAGGTTTGGGGGGCAGGGGGCAGATGAGGTGGGGTTGCGGGGTCTGGGCTTGGGTAGCGAGAGCTTGCCCCGGGGGGGTGGACGGCGGCGCCGTGGAGGGCGCCGGCGGCGGGTGGGGGTGGGGGGCGCGTTCGCCTGGTGCGTCTGGCCGCATGGTGGAACCCATTCCTAAAATATCTAACCGCATTGATAGATATAGTGGGCAAGCCGGATAGTTGTGAATAAGGCAGGGTTATTCAATCATTTCCTCTCCCATTCTTGTTTCATTATTTTTTATTTTAAAATTTAATATTTAAAGTTGCTCCATTATCTTGTATTACCCATGTGAAAATTGGCTGGAGATTGACCCATGACAGCCTTGGCTTCCAATTTTAGATTTTAGATCACAATTCCTCGAATAATCAAATCAATTATGAATGCAGGAAGAGAGATATTAAACACCTAGATGGTGATAGATCAGATATTATATTAGAGCATGTTTGGTAGAACTTAGGCTTTGTTTAGATCTTTTTTTGAATTTTGGTACTATAGTACTTTCGTTTGTGTTTGGCAATTATTATCTAACAATGAACTAAGTACGCTCAAAAGATTTATCTCGTAAATTAATTAGTTGTTATTTATTTATCTATATTTAAAGCTCTATACATGTTCCGCAAGATGTGATGAAAAATCTTGATTTTTTTTTTAAATTTTGAGTGCAACTAAACAAGGCCTAAAACAGCTAGGCTGAACTGCTGAACTCATAATTCTGCCGACAGTAGTATGTTGATCCTGAGCGACAAGACAGGGAGAAGCGTTGATTCTTGCTAGAAAAAATCTTTCTCAAACAACAATAGTACAATAGACATATTGGGTGGTGGCAGCCCGTTCTCTCTCGTTTTATTTCGACAGAGCAGAGCAGAGCAGAGTTGTGTTGATATTCATCAGAATTCGTGGCAAATGTAGGCGGCCAACTCGGCTCCAATTCCAGTCAATCCTTGGTGGTTTCAGCAGCCGTGACGGACGCCAGGAACTCCTTGAGGAGACGGTTGTAGACGCAGGGCCTCTCCAGGTGCACCAGGTGGCCTGCCTTGCTTATGCTCTGCAGCATCGTCTTCTCGCCGAGCTGCCTGAAAATGCAGATCCGGAGATGTTTCAGTCATCTTCGCTCATATATGATGTGCGCGCGGTTTGTTTGGTGGAATAATTATGGGTTCAGACTTACTCTTTCATGGTCTTGGCGAGCTCAATGTTGAAAATGTTGTCGTTCTCTCCCCACAGCAGAAGTATTTTCTGCAGAGCAAGCGGAGATTTCATCTTGTGACTTTGCGAGGGAGAAGTGGACAAAATGAAAAAGAAACTCGGATGTACTCTCCCCATTCCCATTCTTAGAATCTTGAAGATCTCAAATTTGACCAAATTTATATAATAAAATAATAATATTTATGGTACCAACTAAGCATCATTAGAATCTTAATAATTAATTATATTTTTATAGTATACCTATTTGATGTTATAAATCTTTTTAATATTTTATATAAATTTGGTCAAACTCGAGATGTTTGACCCTCTAAAATTATTAGAATGATTTATAGTTTAAAATGTAGGAAGTAACTTGGTGAAACGTAATTTGTCAACAAAAAATAACTTGGTGAAACGTAAACCACTTTAGATAGCGATTCATAATTGTATTTTTTTAAAAAAAACGGATGGAGTATATATAGGTCATTAATTTCTACTCCTGGCATGCCACTTGCAAGGAGTGATTGGGTCCGCTCGTTTCATGCCATCGCGAATCTGATTGCTTGGCAAGTGCAGTGCAGCCGAGGCCGGCGCAGTAGCCTTTCCAGATCTGTAGCAATCACTTCACTTGCGCAAATAAGGAAGGCACGCGGAAGCCATATTGGCGTTTACGCCGCAGACTGCACCGTGCACTTGCTGAGGAAAACTCCACTGTTCCGCGTACAGGGATTCGTTGGACACAATCAATGCTTACTTGATGAGCCTAGCCACTCGTAACTGCTGGCTACTTCCTTCATCCCATAAAGAAGGCAACTCTCGCATTCTTTTAGTTGTTAATACAAATTGCTAAAATTTGGTCAAACTTTAGCAAATTTGACTGGCACAAATCCTTTTTGGGACAGAGAGAGTACAAGCTAATCAAATGTTTTTCACTGTTCAGGCTAAGATTGTTAATGGAAACCCATGACCAATGCCATGAGTAGGGCATCCATGTTCCACCAATTTCGTGGAAAATATGACCGACGATGCGGGCGACATGGCCACACCCAGAGAGAGGTTAGTAGTAGTAGAACGGGAGCGGTGGCCAAACCTGAGACAGGACGGGCACGGTGGCGTCTTTGTTGCTGACCACCAAACCTTCCAGCAGCTCGGCTCTCTCCTTGCGGTTGGTGAACATCACCTGCGACGCCGATGCCGATGCGTGCACAAACCACCGCAGATACGATCGATCAGAGGCACAGCTTCACTACGTCACTCGCTGATCCGGGTGATTAATATAATCTCGGACACGACAAGAGTATATATACCTCGAGGAAATCCCTGTGAAGGCGGTCGGGGAACCAGAGCTTGCGGTAGGCAGCGACGGAGAGCAGCGCCTTGAGCCCCTTGACGGACTCCGGCAGCAGCAGCTCGGCCGACGACTTGACGCCGATCGCCTCCAGCGTGGTCTCGCTGAGGGAGTCGGTCATGGCGAGCACGGAGCCCGACACCACGAGCGACCGGACCAGGTCCGGGTGCGCCTCCGCCATCTTGAACGACACCATCCCGCCGTAGCTGAACCCGACCACCGTGCACGGGCCCACGCCCAGCTTCCGGAGCGCCGTCGCCAGGCACTCCGCCTGGAACCCCGGTGACCGGTCCGTCGACGGCGACGTCGACCCACCGAAGAAGAGCAGGTCCGGCACGTACACGTCGTAGTGCTTCGCCAGCACGCCCACCTGCGCATCGCATCGCATGCATGTATTGATGATTTTTGCAGTTTTGCACACAGCACGAATACAATGAACGCGAACAACGTAATGTACAGTAGTAGCGAACCTGGAACTGCCAGGTGACGATGCCCTCGGCGGCGAAGCCATGCACGAGCACGACGGCGGGCCTGCTGCCCTCCTTGGCCGCCGCCGGAGCCGCGGGCGTCTTGATGTCCTGCACGGTGCCCTTCTCCTTGGGGACCTTGTCCTTGGGCACCCAGAAGGTGATCACCGTGCCGGCGCCGTCGACGTCGACGGTGTGCTGCCGCAGCCCGGCCATCCTGACCAGGAAGTGCAGCAGCGGTTTCTGCGCCGCCACCAGGTTCACCATTGTAGTCCTTGACCTTGCAAGCTCGAACAATCGCAAGATCGTTCGAGAAGGGACGCTACCGGGGCGCAATCTCTTTGTGCGTGAAAACACAGAAAAATCTCTTGGGTCTTGGCAGAATGCTGCGCTGTGGTGTAGTATGTATGTGCCGGTGGCGATGTTGTTATATAGGCTAGGCTAGCTGCTTGGTGAGTGGGTGTCTGCGTCGGTGGACATGGCGAGGGAATGCTGCCGCCTGCCCGCCGCCCGCGTACTAGGATCAAGGGAGGAGTATTGAATTGTTCCGGGTGGTAGTTGCGAGTTGTTCAGCTCAGCTCTTCTACCGTTCCGTTTGAGCGGGAGAGTAAACATTTTCTATTTTTCTGCGTGCGGAACGTGAGCCTAAGGTCTAGCACTCGTAGCCTAGTTTGACTTTGACTACCGTGTTTAGTTGGCTTAAAAGTCACGACAGAAAGTTAATTTAGTGTGAGAGAAAAATATTATTAAATAACTAATAGCAAATTCGGTAGATAAACTCAAGAGATAATATCTAACATACAAGTTAACCTCTTCAATAATCTTACTCTATATCATCCTGTTATGGGTCTCAATCTTCTTTTTCCCTCCTACACAGCACATGCCCTACCACGGAGAAGGGAGAGAGAGAGGACAAGTGGGGACCATGCATGACCATGTAGTCTATGCGAGACTAGCACCACATGAAGAGATAGACTTTTCTGTCTTCTATCTTCTCTCTCCTCCACATAGGCAAAATGATGACATAGATTGCTATGAGTTAGCTGAAGTGGCACTGTTGGAGACGCCCTAAGGGCGCTCACAATGGTGTTTAAATCACTAGCTATTTGATCTCTAGAAAGAATGTTATTGGCTCTCAATGGCAATTTGCAAATAGCTAGCTTAAAAAGTCGCTAGCTATTAGAAAGTCACTAGCTATTGTGGAGAGTATTGTGA
>Ga0182004_10005073_pt1 | contig 10702 bp, 8 predicted proteins | sample Sormic07211540_1_FD_120479 | JGI IMG/M metagenome (GOLD analysis project Ga0182004, IMG submission 120479) | Endophyte microbial communities from Sorghum bicolor roots, Mead, Nebraska, USA - 072115-40_1 MetaG | ecosystem: Host-associated > Plants > Roots > Unclassified | place: USA: Nebraska...
ATATTTAGCTTTATGTAAAAAAATATTAATGAATGGATGAGATTTTATATATGTTCTACACGTGAGGTTATCTATCATGAGATTCTATATATACCCGTAGCAACGCACGTGCACTTAACTAGTAAATTAAGAATACGATATAAGCCTGACCTGTACTATTTCTTGGCCCAAGTCTTACTGATGCATCACACAGGCTAAGCCCAAAAGCAGAATTGTGCGGGTGCTGGGTAACTGGGTTGGGCTCCCAAATCCCAATGAACCATTCTGTACGTCGAGACTTTTACTTACGTGACATTATAAAAGTTGATAACTATTCAATAAATTATTAAAAAAAGTTAAGTTCTCGTGGATACCATTGCTCTAAATTTGTTTTGCTTTTTATGCCATTTTTGTCAGATTTAGCGCTAATAATGTTGAACCGCGAGTGTGAAAAGTCAAAAATATTCTCAAGCCTAAATATGTAATAATTTTTTTTGAGCATCTTAATGACCTTAAATAAAAAAACTCAGAACTAAAAAGTTGCAGATCTCGATAATATCTATAATTTTTGTATAAAAATTATTTTTATTGAATTTCTTACAAAAAGATATGATTTGATATGATTATTATATCTTAGAAAAAGCATATTTTTTATACAAAATAAAACAAAAATATTTTTATATAAATATTGTAGATCTCGACGAGATCTACAACTTTCTAGTTTTGAGCTCTTTTATTTGAGATCGTTAAGATGCTCAAAAAAACAATTAGATATTTAGATGTTTTTATATCTGCACTTTAATACCGTTAGAGTCAAATCTGATGTAAGTGCGACAAACTCAACTTTTTAATAACTTATAAATAAATATTATCAAAAAAATAACTTATAAATAAATAACTACTAATGTTTATAATTTTTATAATGACATTATATGTAAAGGCCTCCAGCAACTTCCCTTCCACGAGACGGACCGGCAGAGGAAGAAAAGAAGCGAGCCAACCAACAAGGACAAAGCGGCCAGAACCACGCGTCACGCGCGGCACGCGCCGGTAGACCCCCAACCGCCCGACGGCGTGCTCTGCGCTCCGGCGGCCTGCGCGACTCGAGCCTTTCCATTCCATTTGTTCCCCCCACGGCACCGGCTGGTTTCACTCGCACCCACACATGGCCACATAATCGCTCGCTCCTCCGCTCTCTAGAATTCGGACCCACTAAACCCTCACTCACCCAGACGGCCCGCCCTCCGCCGCCGCCATTTGCGCCGACCGCCGTCATCCGGGCGAGGATCGCGGAGGCGAGGGTGACCCCGGGGTTTTGCGGAGGGTTTTGAGGGGGTTTAAGTCCAGGCCGCTCCGTTTGCGCGTCCAGGGGAGGAAATGATGAGCATGAAGAGGCAGGGGCAGGAAAAGGACAAGATGGCCGAGGAATGCTGCTTCGTTTGCAAGGACAGCGGGCACGACCTCCGCGTATGTGACTCTAGGTAAGGTATACGTCTGATTCCGCCGCCCCGATTAGCTGTATTGATGATGAACATGCGGGGTTTTTTTGGGGGTTTTCTGTGTCGATCGGTTGGCTCTTTTGGTGCGAAAAAAAGAAGAAGACTAGAATTCATCGCGATTGCTCTTTAATCGGTTGCGTGATTTCGTTCTGCTGTCTTGTTCCGGCGTATTTCATATTTGGATGGCTTGCGGAATGCAGCTGGGTAGATGTTGGTGCAGCGATTCTGCGTGGTGAAACCACCCAGTCCCCTGAATCCACCTGCTTATGTCTCTGCTGGCTTGGGGAAAAACGTCGCCTGGTTCATTTTATTTTTCAGTCCAATCGTTGCCAACAGCTTTGCTTTGCTAGCTAATTTTGCGTCCTGGTCCTTTCCAGGAACTGCCTCAAGGCTTACCATCCAGGCTGTGTCCAAAACAAAGATGAGGGGTTCATATGCGGTGAGAACTTGTACGCTGTCCATTTTACCATTCCTGTCCTGAATGTGTGGATGATATGTTAATGTCAAACAATAGTTTTGATTGGCGTTTTACATCACACATGTGCTGCACGATCATGATGACCTACCCATTCGTTGAACATGACCATGCATCCTAAATGTGTGCCTGGTTTTATGAATCTGTAATGGTCCGATACAGGGAAAAGTGTTTCTGGTCAATGACTGCTATGAAAAGACAATGTCCTTCAATAGCTCTGCAGATGTTGATGCTTGAGGGCTGGTATGATCTGTTGCAATTAAAATCGTGCACCCTTCAGTCACAAATACTTGTACTTGGATAACATCAGTCTTAAGAAGATGTACTTTTCACGAGTATTTTATATTGCGGTAAATTTGTAGAATCCATAAAATTTGTACTGTGGAAGTTTTTTCCAAAAGAAAAACACCATACATATGCTTTTTGTGTTCCTAGTATGCATATTTTGGAATATATTGATAACCATTGCTTTAGAAAGTTTGACTGGAAGCTTGTCCAAAAATTGGTTGTCACTCATGTTCACTTGTTCGTTTCTTGGTTACGGCCACCTATCCTGAAGTACAAACCGCCTTATGAATTTTTTTTGAAAGGAACCGCCTTATGAAATTATCCTTGTTCTTTTCTGTGCTTTCAACTGTTTGCTATTTTACGGAGGTACCTGTTCCAGCATTATGCAACATGGAACAGAAATACAACTAGCATTTCAGTGCCTCCAATAAAAACTTGTAAACAGTAACTATCCAACTTCTTTTGTCTGACAACACATCAAGCTAACCAGGAGTTAAATAGTTGCACATAATGAGCATTTTGCACCTGACATATATGATCATGAAATGTGGAATGTCTGTTTTAACCTCTTTTATGAAATATCTGTTTTAGCTTCTGTACTCTTGAAATCTATTGTAATTCATTCGTGAGCCTAATTTTGACTTTGTACAGATTGGCACATATGTGTCCAGTGCAGAGGATGTTCTGATTATCAGTGCCTGTGCTGTCCACTTTACTCTGTTTGCTATGCCTGCCTTGGAAAACAAGAATTTGTGCAACTGAGAAAGCAAAATAAGGGATTCTGCAGCACCTGCTTGAACCTGGCTATCGCGATTGAGAAGAATGATCCTCATGTGGTAACTGCATGCATGTACCCAACTATTTTTCTGAATCATTATACTGTTCTCAAATGCACTAGAGGCTGCATGCCATTTCACTAAAGAAAAAAAATCCATGTATTATCCACACAGCCAGACTCACATGTGCCTGACACGCTCTGCTCTCCTGCATTTGCTGCTCATTATGGCTTTCAAGCATTTCTCTATTCTTAAAGCATCAACGGCCGTTGTACTGAATGATGTAGGAGCTCATACACAATGCCATCAAACGAGCTTTACATGCACAAGCACGTCATCTCATTTTTCATCTTACTTGCTGGCTTCTCTTGCTCATGGATAAAGCACAACCTGGAAGATAGTAACAGCTAGCTAGGTGTAGCATGAGCATATGGCATTGGCCCCCTCTTGATTTTAGCTCATGCTCTGCCACTGATCACACACCCACAACACTCCTAGAACAAGAATGCCACAGTCTAAGTGGATAAAACAACCCAGATTCCTCAAGTACAATATTGGGTCTTTACTAGTCAGTTCTCGAAAAGAGTTTGTTGCTTGCTATAAAGTTCACCTTTAGTTCTTCCCCTCCATAACTTTGTTGGATTTCTTTGTGGAAAGAATTCCAAAGTTGTTTATACTATATAAAAAAAATACAATTTGACCTCTGCAACATGTTTTTTTCTTCTTCTATCTTTTCTGACAAGTGTTCATGTGCATCTCCAGGCAAAAACATATAATTACGAAATTTTGTTTAAAGACTACTGGGAAGGAATTAAAGATGCAGAACATTTGACATTGGTTGACCTGGAAGAAGCTAGTTATATTCTGAATAGAAAGCTTAACTGTAAAGGAGTGAATTTAGAGAGATTTCCAGCTGTTGATCACAAGTCAGATGAAAATACATCTCCTGATAATGGCGCCAATGGTACAATTCCTTTTGACTCTAAGGGAAAACAGATTAAAGCGAACACATCACAGAAGAACAAGTCAAATAAGAGAACCTATGTTGGGTGGGGTTCCAAAGAGCTAATTGGGTTCTTGTCAAGTTTTGGAAAGGATACGTCAAAACCTCTTGATGAACTTGAAATTATTGGAGTTGTCAAAGGGTACATCAAAGAGAAGAAACTATACCAGGACAATAAGAAACTTCGTTTCTTGTGTGATGATAAGCTGCAACCCCTGTTTACGAGAAGAAAAGTGAGATGCAAAATGATCCGTAAGTTCTTGGCAGTTCATCTAGCTTCAAATGCTGTTTCAGAGGATGAAAGTTTTTGTAGTTCTGAAGATGATGATGACACCCCAGTTATTAAAAAGAGACCTCGGAATAGTCTGGAGCCAAAGATTGCTAAGAGGGTCTCAGAAGGAAGCAAGAGACATTTTGCCGCCCTTACTCAGAATAATATCAACCTAATCTACCTGAGAAAAACTTTAGTTATTAGTCTTTTGACGAGTCAGCCAGACACATTTGAACAGAAAGTTGTTGGCTGTTTTGTTAGAGTCAAGTGCGGAAAAAATGTGCACAGCTATGAAATACCTAGAAAAGCATACCTTCTTGGACAAGTAACAGGTATAGATCATTTGCAATCATTCTTTATTAGGTTTGATGGTCTAGTTCATTTGTCAAGAAAGGAAACTACTTTCTCACGTGCTGTTGGATAAACCTGTAACAGGCATCAAGAAGTCTGAAAATGAATACAAGATAAATGATACATGTACAAATATTCTCTTATGTGTTACTGGTTTGTTGGATGATATCAGTATATCAATACTCTCAGATGAGGACTTAGCAGAGGTACTATCTTTTTTTTTTAATCTAGTAGCATTTTAATGCTATTAAGTTAGTTGTTGCTGATAGGAAATTAAATTTAGTGCTACATTTGTTCTAAAGTAGCTTGTCATTACTAAGTAGTTTGTGCAACATTGGCTCACTTATTCAATATTTAGCCTTTTTTGCCTGAATAAAAGATGTGTTGGAATAATTATGCGTTTTCCCTTGGTAACAGGATGAGTGTGGTGATCTTATTTTTTTGGCCGAGAAAGGACTACTGAAACGGGCTACTGTTGTAAGATCATATTCTGAATTTTTCTTCTTTTTAATGTAGTGGCAGTGCATAACCATTTGATGATTTGAATATGTGGCACTGGATGGAGTAGACTTATCATGCTGTTGAATAAATGATTTCTTTCTTTCACCTTTGACGTCCATTGCTCTAGTGATGAGAATATTTTGTATTTGCATGTGTTGGATGTATGTGTACATTTATTGTGAATCAATATTATGGCTCTCATTCTAACATATTCACATTGCCAATTACTAACGCAAATCTGTGGATGTATCTCATGTCATGTCAAATAAATCACAGATTCATCTAGCATACTCCAGTGCTAAAGTAAGATAATTCCTATACAAATTCAGTAGGGGATCTATGCTTCTTATGCTCTAAAGAACGCTTAGTACAATACAGAAGGGCGCTTGATTTGCAGGGGTAGACTGGCCTTGTCCGTCACTCCAGGGACACCTTTATTTTTGGGATGTTTCCCGGGAGTGTGGTTTGTGAGGGGAAATATCTGTGGTCGGTTGTTAAGCCGCAGTCTTTACATAAACTCTATTCTGCTTAATTGAAATGCAGAGCTCCTGCCAATTCGTTAATACGGCCAATCCAGCAGCAATAACGGAAGCAGCAGCAATTAGTGGATTCATGGTGAAAAATGATCTAGGCAATTTTCCTTGGTTGCTCTTCCTATTGGATGTTTAGAACACTAGCAAATACTGAGGAGTTATGAGGGTGTACAAACCAGATTGTTTTGTTAATAGAAATGAAATTTACTAGTCCATAGAGATAAAGGACCACAGTAATATTTTCTATATGTTATACGCTAGCTAGTTAGAATGATGGGAAATGTTTTGGGTATGGCGTAGGTGTTACTTTATTTGTGCCAGGTCATGTCATGGACGGTTCATACTCTGTACTTGTTGATAGTTGAGGATCAACCGAAACTCTAGATCACATTATCCTGGGATGTGTCTTCAGCAGGGAGGTTTGGACTGTCTGTCTCAGGGCGTTCCGCCTGCTTAGGCTAGTCCCGGCGCAGGAGGAACGGATTATGGTTTGGTGTACAGCGTCGCGCAAGCTTCTTCCAAAGGAGCTGAGGCGCGGTTTTGACTCCTTATTCTTTCTGGTTGGCTGGAATTTGTGGAAGGAGAGGAACAGACAGACATTCGATTCAACCAGCCGGCAACCGCTGCAACTTGCCCAACTCATCTTGGAGGAGGCTGCTCTCTGGTTCGCGGCAGGGTACAGACCGCTAGGGGTTCTCGACGGTCGGCGCTCTGGTTGATCTGTGTGGTGCTTTTGTAGTGCTTTGGTCTTTTTCTCCTCTTTGTTTTTCTCTCCTTCGCTGTCCCTTTGCTTGTGTGAGTGTGTGTCTGGTAATCTGGGGATTACCTCTTGTCAACTCTGAACTCTCTGCTTAATGAAACACGTGCCATTGCATGTTCTCGAAAAAAATTTCCGTTTCTGGTTTTCCACTACTCCCTTCAGCTATTAAAGAAAATCATTGGACACTGGCAGTCTTGTAAGCAAATCTGCAAATACCATTTTTAATACAGCAAGGATATCATATTGGCAATATAAACTTCAAACTCTTTGATATTTACCAATTACCATCATTTCTCATGGTGACACTACGAACAAGGGAAAAAAATGTCTTGCAGACATAAAAGCCAGCCTGTTTGCGAAAGGGCCTCTAGCTGAATTGGTTAGGTGGCTTGAGTAGTACTCCTTGGATCCTGAGTTCGTCTCCTCGTGGGAGTGAATTTTCCGGCTGGGTTTAACAAAATCCACTCGTTCTCACATGGGCTACGTCCCCTGCAGCCCGATTTTTTTTAAGACAGCCTGTTTACCTAAGGTTGCACCTATTAATATGTGTCAGCTGTAAATACTTAAAGATAGAGTGTCTCCTGTTCTACTTGAGTTTATAATATGCATATGCTAAGCTCCTTTGTTAGTTTTCTGAGTTCGCTCTTTTTGGCAGGCTGACTTGGAGGAAAAGGTTTCAACTGTGTATACAGACATAGTTAATCATGTAAGTGCACCTGGCAGTTCAGTGAATGCCATTGGTTTGCTACTTCATGCTTTTGTATGTTGGATGGGAAATGTATGCAGATAGATACAAATTAGAAGTTTTACAAGTAACTGGTTGTCTGAATCAACTGAAAAGGAGTACTTTGTAACTCGTACCAAGGACATAGTGATTTTCATGACATAGTATCAATATCAGCATTTTTTTTGCTTTGAAACTTGTACACAATTGCTGTTCTCCTCTTTTGCTTAGAAACTTGAATTATTTGTCCACCATACTCTAATTGATACAGCTATTTTTTGGAAGTCCTGTAGGTCTGAATGGCAGTATTACCTGCATCACATACTCTAATCTTTTGCATCTATTAGACAACATTTGATGTCTGAAGGCAAAATTTTAAATTCTCATGGTAGATTCAGCTCTTCATTGGTCCTACTATTGTACTGATATATCTTTTCTTTCCATGTGTTATGTGTGCATCTAATATTATCGATGACATTGGCATTTTCCAGTGGATTGAAAGAGAACTTGTGAGACTAGAAAGAAAGATCAATATTGCGCAGATGAAAGGGTTACAAGTAGAATATCCTTTCTAGACTGACTGTGATCATCATGTATTAGTATTAGTATAGTGTTTCATTTTGTTAATGTCATCTTGCTTTCATATTTCACTGTTAGTAGTAGTACATATTCTTAGGACCATTGAAGAAACTTCCCACAGGATTTCTTCCTTGACCCATTCTTTTCTACATTGGTGGAACTACTGGGCCAAAAAAAACTTTTAAACACACCAGCTGAAAGAAAGCGTCGTCTTGAAGAGGTTCCAGAAATTGTTCCTGATACAGAATGCGGAGAAAAGGAAACTGAACTCCAAGCTGCAGCAAGCAACTCTTCTCAAGAGAATAGAGGTGCTAACACTTGAAATTTTGGTTTCTTAAAGCACCTTTTCCTTCCTTTGCATCTGTTTCACATTCCTAATGGTCCCAAATACCTAAGCTGTTACATGCTCGATCCAAATCGCGCTTTTGAAGCCCTGTAACTTGTACCGTTTGTCATATAATCAAAAAATTTAAGTAGGGGCCTCCCCTGCTTATCCTTCAAAAAAAATTGCACTGTGAAAAAGTAAGCACAGTTAATTTATACAAAATGGAGCTAATTATTTTGTCGATGCGTCATTTTGTTGTTAAGTAACACCATAATTTCTGTTGCAATTGAGATATGCATATATTTGCCCTTGCAAAAGCTGACTACCTATTACTAAATGGAATTCCGTTCCTACAAGTTTGCAGTTGTTCATTAGCTATATTTAGAATGGAAGTATTCAGATGAGTTGATTTGGAGATGATACAGCAAGCCATGTATCATCTGTTTTGAAATATTAGAAGTGATATTTAGTTATGAAAGTACATTCTGAATGGTCAATGCAAAACCATTTTCAGAAATATTACTGAAACTTAAGTTTAGCATGCTGTGAGTTCGATTCATTTAGATTTTATACTCTACTCCAGCGACCTATGCTCCCGCACAGGCTAGAATCTTAGGAGATAGAAGCATTTGATGTTACTGTTTAATAACTATGACCAATAAAAAAAATTATATTGATTAGCCATAAGCATTCTGCATCTCTCGCCTTTTTCCCTTTCCTACAAATTATTTTAAATTTTGTATAGACAAAAGTGAAACTAATGGTAGTTTTCCTCCTGCTTGTCTTGCTTTGTTTCAGGTGCCGCTCATCAAGTAGTTGATTCTTTGAATGTTCTTAATGGGGAACTGTCAAAAGGTATGATTGAAATCTACATTTGTTCGCTTTACACCCTTTTATTTCAAATTTTATATTTTGGGAGGACCAAAGGTTCCGTAACAGTTCTCTGTTCTCCACCTTTTCCTTTTAAGTAATTTCTATTCTTAACTTGTACTGCTAGATGGAACTAATGTCAAGTTTGGTTTCTCTTTCTACTTGCTAAGGGCTAGGCTGTGGTTGGTATGCTGTGCTGGGGAATCATGATTAATTGTAGTATGTTATACTGTTGAAGCTCCACAAAAGTTGCTATCGACTGATTACTACATCCAAACTTAGAAATAAATTAGTGGTTTTGGAAAGCCATTATAATGCCATCGGAGGCAAAGACCTGCTTATCTTGCTTGCTCTCCACCTAATACTAAAGCCTACTTGCTTGTTCCAGGTGCTACGGAGCAAATACACGATTGTTTGAACGTTCTAAACAAAGAATCATCAGAAGGTTTGATTCAGATATGATGTTTTGAAAATTACACTACCTGTTTTCTTTTGTTTACCTTATAACTTCCATTATGTAACTAATTGCTATCTATGGGCTATTTTGGTGATTTCGTCTGCCATCAGTTGCATCTAAGCAAGGTGATGCTACTCGTGAAGCTCCTTCTGAAGGTTCTGTACTGTGATTCTTATCTAGTGCTAACACTTTTCAGACAACAATTTGATTTGTATGTTCATTCAACTTGGAATCAGTCCAAGATATATTTTATGCGCATATAAATTTTAATTAGAACTTGATTGAAACTAATAAGGATAATAAATGATGGAATGCTTAAATGTTTTAGGGTCGTTATTTATATTGAGTAACTGGAATTCTGAAACCAATTGAACACCAAAACCATAGGATCACTTAGTCATGTGGGTTGCACTAGATACTAATAGTCTAGCATGGTGATGCCAAGAAACCCTGATAGACCACCAAATGCTACATTCAATAGCAGTGATAAGGTAATACCTCCGCATGTATAACTCATTTGTGTGCATGCGGGTATGATGTTGATAGAAAATTGAATATATTGTTATGCCCAAAGATCATGTCAGTTATGAACTGCTTGATCATAAAGCCATTTCTTCTGATATATTGATCCTGTGGAATTAATGCTGCTAGTTTTGGATCTTATGTATTCATTTTATCCATGTAGCTCATGAAGCCTGCCTCAGTGGTGTTACTCATGATCCTGCACTACATTCTCAAATGGACGATGCTCAAGGTTTGCTACTCAACACCTTTGCTAATGTGATGGATTCTTGCAAGAGCTTCTAGAGGTTTCTAATATTTGCATGGTTGGCTCCCATTTCTTAATAATTACAAGTTTGGTCATATTGGTTTAGTATCAAATGGAATCTAGATGACTGGGCATTTGTTGCATTTTCCCCATTCAAACACATGGATTGCTATTCTGATTGTATTGGTGTTTATCGTATCCTGCTGCAGAAATAGGCATTTGCTCTTTGCTGTGAAGACATTGCACAGTGATTTATTTCAAATAAAAAAAAAGACATTGCTCAGTGACATATTATTCTCTATCCTGTCGTTAACCTCCTAACAATTTTCTCTTTTTTCTGCAATCACATTTAACTTTGGCCTTGTTTAGTTCGCAAAAATTTTTAAGATTCCTCGTCACATCGAATCTTTGGTCGCATGCATGGAGCATTAAATATAAACAAAAATAAAAACTAATTGCACAGTTTATCTGTAATTTGTGAGATGAATCTTTTGAGCCTAGTTACTCCGTGATTGGACAATGTTTGTCAAATAAAAACGAAA
>Ga0182004_10005074_pt1 | contig 10701 bp, 10 predicted proteins | sample Sormic07211540_1_FD_120479 | JGI IMG/M metagenome (GOLD analysis project Ga0182004, IMG submission 120479) | Endophyte microbial communities from Sorghum bicolor roots, Mead, Nebraska, USA - 072115-40_1 MetaG | ecosystem: Host-associated > Plants > Roots > Unclassified | place: USA: Nebraska...
AAAAACAAAATATATATATATATATATATATATATATATATATAAAACTTATTTTATAGCCACTTTAAGTTACGATAATTACTATATTAATTTACAAGATTATATATATAGGACCTGCCCACGCCTCGGCCACGATCATGCATGATCACCAAAGATGGCGCATCAAAATGGTATGTCATCACTGAGAAACCATAATAAAAACAACGTAGTATATCATCACTTCAATCTTATACAGTCTAAGCTCAGAGTTCCAGACCTTTACACATGCTCCAATGTTTCCAACCGATGCATGGCGGCATCAAAATCTACACCCCTTTGTAATTAGTGGATCCTTCTTTACAAAAACTAGAAAAAGAAAAACAACCAACCTAGCTATAAGTATACTCTTCCTTAACTAATTTGCACATGAAATTCTGCACATGTACATATACAGATATATTTCAGTCGTAAGTAGGGAGCATCTTGTGGGGAGCCCTAATTCGCACGCACGGGTATCTGATAAAAAACTAACGCTAGGTACGTACGTACGTACGTACGTTCATCCCCAATTAAAAGTAGTAGAGTAGAAAGAACATGCTACGAGCTAGATATAGATGCATCGGTGCATCATCATGCACATACGTTTCTTCATGCTTGCATGCGTGGTCTCAAAACTGGAAGCGCCCGTTCGCTCCCGGAGGTGGCGCGAGCACCATGCCCACGTGTGGCAGTGCCCGTGGCAGCTGCTTCTGCTGCTGCTGCGGCGGCGGCCTCGGCAGCGGCGGAAGCGTGGTGCGCTTCACGAACCGGCCCTTCATCCGCGGCCGCTTCTCGGCGTTGACCTTGCGCACCTCGTACCGGATCTTCTTGGCGAACAGCCGCGTCCGCCGCTTCTCCCTGTACCGCGACACCCGCGCCTCACGCTCGCCGCCGGTCACAGCGGTGACGGCGCCGCCGAGGAGTCCCCGGCTTCCCGCCTGCACGCGATTCATATGGCAAAAGGAAACCGATCAGTTATTTATCCCAAGACAGCGCATGGGAGTGGAAGAAATGTGTAGATCCCGGCCCATCTCTGAACCGTGTAGGTACTGTAGTGCTTACCGGGAAGTCAGACCATAACTCGTAAGGATCGAGGTGAGGACGCTCGCCGTGGAACCACGGCGATCCGCCGTCACGGACCCACGAGGCGATGACGCCATCGTAGTTGAGCTTGAGTATCATCTCCGGCCGCTTCCTTTTCTTGTCCTCTCGTTCAGGCACCGGCGCCGCCATGGCCTCCAAGTACGCGTCCGCATTCACCTGAGGCTTCTCTTCGTCCAAGAAACCCAGATCATCAAACCCGTCGTGGACTCCCATGAGGAGGCTCTCCATGTCCGCCGCGAAGCTAGCGAGCTCCATGTCCGGGACGTCGAACCCTGAGAGCCCGTCCGCCTCCGCCAAGCCGCCGGAGGCGAACTCCGGCGATGTTTCCACGAGAGGCGGCATCAGGCAGGCCGGCTTCTGCTCCCCTTCGTCGGCCACGAGGTTGTAGAACTCGGCGAGCGGCTTCTGCTCCCCCTCGTCTGCCACGGGGTTGTAGAACTCGGCGAGCATAGGGTCGAACACCGGCACGCGGTACAGAAGGTCCTCGTCGTCGTCCACCAGGAACCCGTGGTCGTCGTTATCGCCCACGATGCCGGAGCCAGACTCCTCCGCCTCGAGGTCGGGGACCGCTGCCGACGCAGCCGCGGCCATAGAATTGGGCGTCGTCGCCTCATGCTTGCCTCCCCCTGGCTTGGACCGCGGCGTGCGCGGCCGTCGCTTGAGGCCGTGGAGCCACGTGGGCGCGTCGGGGTCGCACGGTGGGGAGGAGCACGACGCCGAGGGGAGGCGGACGCGGTGGTGGCGGCGCGCCAGCGGGTTCGCCGAGTGGACGGAGACGTCGCAGGTCTGGCACAGGAACGCGTCGTCGGCGGGGCAGTGCCAGCGCGCCCGCCGCCGCATGCATCCGTCGCAGGACCGCGCCGTGCGCGCGCCTAGCGCGGCGCCTGCCGCCGCCCCAGCGCTCGTAGTCATTTCGTCGAACAGTTTCTGCTCCCGGCGGTTAGGTTAAGCGAGCGCTTAACAAAACCGGGAACAGTGTGGGGGCGAGCTCGGAAGCCCTTTCCTTTATAAAAATTGCGAACTCCGTTCGCGAGAGTCCGGACCCACAGGTCAGTGAGGGTTGGCGTCCGCCATCGTGATCGCGTAGCGGGCACGTGGGGCCCTTGAATGCGCTTTTGGGCTGCGTGGAGCGACGAGGAGCGAGCAGCGCGTGAGGTGGGCCCAGGAAAAATGCTTATCTCGAAGCCGATTGGCTGGCGCGGCACGGGGAATCCGCTGGGCTGGAATGCTATTGGGCTGCCTGTCACGGGTTGGATTTCCGGCGGGCCCCATGAGGTATGGATGATGACGTGGACGCCTGTGCTGCTACTCTCTCTCTCTTCTCCTCTCTCTCTCTCACTTGCCTCTATGGGCATGCCGCATGCGATGAGGTCCAGAATGCATGGGATATTGGCCTATTGGGTGACTCAGCACTCAGCAGCTCGATTGTGTCAAGGCAGTTTTTTTCCCTTAAGGTCATATGATCTTAGCACATAGACTATTAAATTTGCATTAAGAAAAATATGTGCACACATCTCAGTGCAGATTCATATTGAGAAATGTGTGTGCACATATATCTCAATACAAATCCTGTAGTTCATATGGTAAGAGCATATTTTACTTTCTCCGATCGTGTACAATTATGTGCATAGGTTGAATTGTCTTCGTTGTTGTTTGCTCTCATGATCGTGTATATGTAGTACTTTCATCCTAACTTCCTTCAACTCAGTTGCATGTTTTGTGTTAATTTACAAACCGTGTTGAGGTTCCACCTTTAAATTTTAGTCAGGAGAAAGCTAGAACAAAAACAAGCCAAGTGACTACTTATAAGTAGTGGAGCAACATGTACAAACTTTTAGCAAAATAATTAATCTTGAAGTACAAAGTTTTGAGCTAGAGAAACATTACTCAAATGGTTTTGTAACCACGATCCAACCTTGCGCATAGCTAGTAGAGGATCTCCACCAGATATCCTATCCATCTCCTATACTTAAAAGTAGCATTTTAGGAGATGGAAGTGTTGCAGCGGATGTTCTATCTCATCTCCTATACTTTTAACATTTTAAGAGATCTAAAAAGCATTCTTTGACCTAAATCAAGGAGATAATAACCCCTATCCCGCTATCATTGAAGAAATAGTAGACAAATTTTAGGTAATCTACTATAGCAGTGCTCTCTTATATTCTAAATTGCTTTGAATGTACTCTCCTAAAACAACTATATATAGGATATGTAATGTACTCTGGTATTTCACGCAATGCAACTCAGCTAGCCCATTACTCTAGAAATTCTTGGAGCCAGAGCTATAAGTAATATGAAGATATTCGATCAAGTAATTTTGTTAGAAGACACATGCATAAAATCAAACTTATGAATCCTACTACTTTAGAGCTAGAGCTAGGTCAAAAAAGACTTGAGCTTTATATTCGATATTGTAAAAAAATGGTTGTCCCACAAACCTAAAGCTCTCTAATCCTAGTGCAAAGGATGCCTACTAAGCATGCACTATTTAGCTCTATTACTATATAGTTTGTTTCCTAACAACTTAATCATGATTTAGTATAAAATCACAATAATATATGCATATTCTTTCATAAAGTTTGTATTCAATGATAGTAAAAAATGAGCATAAGATCCCCCCAACCTCCCACCGCACCAGCAAAAAGGTTAACAAAAATAGTTTTTGTTTTTCAAAGAGGCAAACAAAACATTTTATTGCTTGCATGATATCTTTTGCGAAATATGATACGGGGTAGTTCCCACTTTGCTTGAAGAACTTCTCAGCGGTTGGTGTTTTTAGATAAAGGTTGGTGTTGATAGCATGTCGACCCAATTGGTAGTAGTATGTAGTCCCCATCAAGAGAGCTTTGCTCTCGCGCACACAAATACTCACAAAAACCGACAAAGGTTGTATAGGTACGACAGATTGACAGCCCCCTTTTTGTTGTTGATCATTCCTACGCTTGGTGGGCCATTTATTTTTGAATGGTTGAATTTATTCTCTATAAATTCTCTGGAGAAAGGAATTTATTCTCCTACATGTATATAAATGCAACTATGAAACATTTGGAGCATAGCAACGCGAGTTGTTGCAAGTATATATTGGTAAAGCGTGGTTCGCTTTATTTGGTTTTAGACTAGAAAGCCTTGGCATCTACTCAAAACTCACGTGCCACGAAAAGAGTTAAAAGTTTGTTTAGAGAAAAGCAAGTTAAAGTTGTTGTGTAGCAGAATGTCATTCCTGAATGTTATTTTATTTTCTCTTATTTTAGAACAACTAGTAATGACTCTATAGGGGTGAACAAAGGCCCGTTTAGACGAAGGGTTAATTGATATCTAGCTAAAAATTAGCTTAAATTAGCTCTAATTCATCCAAATAAAAAGGCTAATAGATGGACTAAGTGATGACAGGTACCATAGTAGTTGTTAGCCAACTAGTTAGCTATACTAATTTTTAGCCTAACTACTTCCATTCTAAAATAAGCGATGTTTTGAGTTTGACTAAATTTATGAAAAACAATAATAATATTTATGACACCGAATAGGTAGAATATAAAAATATATTTCATAATAAATCTAATAGTACTTTGGTGTCATAAAGATTAGTATTTTTGTGTAAGTTTTTTGACTTAGCATAAACCTAAAATATTTTATTTTAGAACTTATTTTAGGACGAAAGTAGTAGCAACTAGTCACGTATATCAGACAGCATCTAAATGTCTGTACGGTACCTGTTGTCCTTATCTCAAAGCATACTTGCTGCCAACGTGTCAATGGTAATGGAGCAATGGACCTTCGGCACGCTGCTACTCGCATGGATATGCACGCCAGATCACGCCGACGGCGACTCGGGGGTCCCACGTCGACGCCCCCCTCCGCTCCTCCGCGGCGACGTGGCCGCATCGATCCCATGGGACGCATGTGGCCCGTAGGCGACGATCATGCCACGACCGGTGGTTCTCCCCCCCAGTGGCGCCGTGGCCCCCACCTCCCTGTACCACCGGGGCCCCACCTGCCGTGCCGGCGAGACGCTCTCGCCGGGCTGCGGCTATTCGGCAGCCAGTCGTTGATGGCTGCACAGCCCCGCGTTTGGTGCCTTCCGCTTCCGCACCAATTGGCCGCGGCCGCACCAATCGTCTCTTTCTGGAGGTCTGCTGCTGGTACGAGTCGGATCGCCGCTTTGCAGGCCTGTTCGGTCGGCGTTGCTGCCGCTTCTGAGGGCCTCAGGGTCAAGCACAAGATTGCAGTGATCAGTGAACAACCACGTAACGGAGCTGGATGTCTCGCTCGTGCTTGGCCATTGTTTCACCTTAAATAGGAACATACGTATTGGACGCTCATAGTACTCCGCTTTTTATTATTATTATTTTATTATGGCATATTGGGGTAGTTCATGATACTGCTCTAAAACTTGGATACTATCCGTACCAGTGAAATGCACCATGAATACTCAAACTTTTTCTACATTCTCATCTAGGTTCAAGTTGATTTTAAGTTCACTCTAGGTCCAATCATGGATCTAAACACACGCTTCGAATAAACCACTTGAAAAGTTAAAAAGAAACCCAAAAAATCGTTTTGAGAGTTCATAGAGCTAGATGAGAATACAGGAAAAGTTTAGAGACTCACGGTACATTTCACTCTATAAACAATATTATGATGGTATGGCATACCTTTGTGACAAGTGTGCTTTCATTTACCAACAAGATGGTAAATTAGTAATACAACAGTATTGTAGAGTTCAAAGCCCATGCCCCGCCCACGCCTGCCCCCAAAACTGGAATCTCTTTTTTTTTATCTACAGAAACATATCCAGGCGCTCAAGGGAACAGAGTAAACAAGTCAATAGAAATCTCAGTCATGATCCTATGCAAAGATCCTATAGATCAAAACCCATAGGGTCTATTTTTCTACTGTCATATGGAACTTAACCTTGACCTAAAGCATGTGCGATAGCGTCTGATTGCCAGCATCCAGAATGATCTCATCATGCTGAGTTGTTGTGCTGTGTAAATAATTCATGTCAGCCATGCTCAGGAACTCATTAGAAATTTGTTTGGAAAAAACAACTTAAATTGCTGTAGCACTGCACACTTACTTGAGATAGCTCAAAGCTGACATTCTGTACAGCAATGTAAATACAAGGAGATGCAATCCGATGCTGTAGAAGAATATAAACGTCCGTGCATATCTGAGTGGAAATAAATGGATGGCAATGTTAATCCCTCGTTCTATTCCACTCCATGACAAAAATAAAGAAATTATGGCGCTATGCAGAACAAACATATATGATCATGTATCATGAAAGATTTATATATATGTGTTTCAACTTCAAACAAGTTTCTCATGCCATGAAGCAAAATAATAATAATGCTCTGTTCCAAATTAAAAAGACATTTTGGCTTTGGCTTTTCTAGATTCATTGTTTTTATTATGCATCTATACATAATATATATCTAAATATATAGCAAAAGCTATGTATCTACAAAACCCAAAACATCTTATAATTTGGAATGGAGTAATAAGTAACAGATCTAGACATTGCATATTGACCATGTATGAAATTTAAGCATGCCTGTGATGAGCATAGCATGATTTCAAAACGGTAGAGCCATACTAATCAATTCCAATTTCTATTATAAAAACGAATGGACAAATAAAGACATATTTAACTTGATTTTTATATACAATAATCTACCAGTTATATCAAAAATCAGCATTCAGAATAAAATAAATAAAAAAGGAGGAATGAGTTTTACACAAAGGAAGATAGTGTCATACTTGTTACCAAGGAGAAAACGACCACTACTAAGTGTGATTTTGTCTCTTAAACCAAGTTCCTTATATCGTTGATCCTTTTCCTGGGTAACAGAAAGGAGAGTATATGCAATACCATACAGAACAAGAGTTCTAATAATGTGTTATCTATCAATAAAGTGAGTGATACCTTCTTTGAAAAAGCAGCAAATGGATTTATGTCATCCTCATACATTTTCTTGTACTTTGCTTCAACATCAGAAGAACCACTTTCAAGATCTTCTGCATACTGCAATAACACAACAAAGGTCAAATGTGATAAAATGGAAATAAGACAAATTTACATCAAAAAGATTTGTGATAAACCTTTTTTGGTCCCCTGGAAACAATCTTGTCATGGCTATAGTCCTGGACATATCGAATCTTTCCATACAGTTGCACATTATCAGCTTTAGTTTTTTCCAGTTCAACAGTCAGCATCTCATACTTCTCTTTCAGTCTCCTCAGTTCCTATGATCCTCAAAAATGGCAATTGATCAGTGACACACCTTCATGTTTCACGTAGACAAGAGACACCACGTGATAAAACAAAATCTAAAGAGAAGCATGACAAAGCCAGAGCCAATGAATATGATCAACGAAAATCCCCATGCCACCTCAATATTCACTCCTATGAATATCACTCCAAAGATTGAACCCCGATCACCAATAGTGTAAAACATACAGTGGCTCTCAGCTTTCCTCAATAATAAGAAAAGAAAGCCATAGTGTAGATTGGTCTTAGGACTAGACAACCAATTTCACTTGAAAGTTGAAACAATAAGATGACGCTGCCAGTTTCTACAAATTCATCAAATATACCTCCTCAGTTTCACGCAGACGTGCACGGAAACGATCCCTCTGATTGCAAATGACCTTGAGCATCGAACTTTGATCTTGATCTGCTGATGCATGCCTTGGATCAGAGCCCTGCAAATAAAAAGCACACATAAATCTGAGAAAAGTGACCATCACACACAGGGTAGATAGAGTCAGATTATAATAATCTATCTTAAATTTAGTACTTCAATGTATCCTCTTAAGAAACTGAAATCATAATGGTAGATAGATGAAAATTCGAAGCAAGTGCATACATTCATAGCCAACTATAGTGCCAAAAGTACATGTACAAAAAGCACAATATAAGCAAACTTCTTGGCATATTCACATGTTCCATTAATTAATATCTGGAATGGTGAATTCTGGACACAGGCATCTCATATATTACCAAATATTTTACTAGCATGTTTGCAAAATCAGAACATTGGAGCTTTTATGTATACAGTATACTGGCAATGGATCATTTTACTGACAAGCTGTTAGTAAAAAACCAAAGGTAAGTACAACCATTAATACAGAAAATGATTGTAATACAAGTATTCTAGAACAAACTTCACAGTCACAGCATATCTTAAAATAAGCAAAAGTTATTGCAAAACTACAGCAAGATAGGGTGTGATTAGCAAAACTAAACTAGAAATTACCTCAGATGCTTCACTTGAGCCGATTTCTTGAAGATCCCAGTCATTCAAGAGTGAGCCCCTCCTATCAGTTGAATTGTAGCCCTGCATAGATGAAGAATATCAATTTTATGCCTTTCTGAAAAGTAGAGCAATAATATAGAAGCCTTTTGATTTCTAACTTAGGAATTCCGAAACATAGAATTATGTAGTTATAACAACACAGTGATAGTATTCAGATTGCAGCGCTGAAGTCTCATGCATGCTAAATGCACAAGACATATATCCACTATAGATTTTATGGATAACTGTAGGAAGCTACGATTAACTAGTATAAGGTGCATTATCAAAGGAGCATGCAAATCAACCTTTAGTATGTCATCCTCAAGTTTCAAGATCAGCTTTTGTTGCTCTTCGACCTTTGAAGTTAGTTCAGCAATCTTTTTTTCAGCTTCCTCAAGAAGACTTGTCTTCTCTGATATTTTAACCTTTAAAATACAAGCAAATCAGCCAGTTCACCAAGTAAACATAACAAATACATTGTAACCTTGCATACATGTGAAAAACTAATGTCCTTAGAGAGAATTGACAGCATCCAAACTAGAGGTACCTTCAGTTGTGTTAGCTCATGCTCCATTTTACGGTTCTTGTCGAGAAGCAATGCTTCCAACTTGCTCATTTCTTCACCATTGGTAGCTAGCTCCCAGTCTTCAGCTTCAATGGAGTTGTAACCAACAGCCTGTTGGAAGAAATACGGGTGTCAGGACGGAGGACTAAAGAATCAAAAGAAAGATGAAATCACATGTAATAATGGCAAAAAGGTACATTGCTAACCATATGGCAAATAAATTATTTTTAGGGTCACCACCAACAAGGCTTCACAATGGACCCTAAATATATCATTTTAGGGTCATCTACTCATGGAATGTAACACAAGAAGCTGACCTAATGTATTATTTAGATTCAGTTGAAAGAATGCATGTGCGTTGAGAACAACCTTTTATAGGATATAGTTGCAGACTTGCAGTTAAGAATTTAGAAATTAGTAGAGTTAGTGTTTAACACAATGGTGGATTGGTGGTCTCAGAAAAAGTGAGTATTGTTCCAGTTGCAGTAAGCAAGGATATTTTTGTTGTAATACCTGCAAAATCTGAACCTTTTTCTTGAGATCATCTACCATTTTTTGTGTAGGTCTTTCCTGGAGTTCTTTCTTCAACTCCATAAGAGCACTTTCCTACAAATAGGAAATCAATTAATAAAATTACAAATAGGTGAGGTAGTTGCATAGAGATCAGGAAATAGCATGAGAACCCAATTCACATATTTAAAAATACTAATAGAAGCAATAAAATATGCATCATATTTTTCCTCACTATGATGATTCTGTCCTTGTTTCTAAGACAAGATGCAAACTTGAAGGATTTACTCATGTTTATCCAAATCACCCATAAAACATGAGGTGAATGAAGATTGCCCAGTGAACAGTGATGGAAGCAAAAATATTAGCATGTCATGAACTGCTTTTGGACAATGGATTACAATGGGTGAGTAACTAAACAGGTTATGATCATTGTATGAACGTCTATAAAGGCTTTGTGACCTTCACAGATAAAGGAAAGATCAAACAGGGAAGTTTTCAAATGTTGCTAGAGGTATTAGCATCTCGATGGATAGGCTGTGGTGGTGTTCAATGTGTAAAAGGCGTGAATATAATCTAAAGAACTAACTAGCTGTAACAAACTCTCTTCTAACTGTAATGACACGCAGTTCTCCTGCATGTTCAAGGAAAAAAACAGGGAAGTTTTCTAAATATGGTTATCAGAGTAGCCCCCCTTCTAGAACACTACGTGAAGATACATGCAAATTAAACAGATTATCTTTAGATTGGTATTTGCTAATCAGTAACAAGAATACTGAGTTGGTCCAAAACGACCACTTAACAAATTAGTACCTGTTCAGTGAGTAAAGTCGTCAACTTCTTAAGCTCATTCACATGCATTTCTCTCTCACTTGATAAAGTATTTTCAATGCTGCGAAGTTCTGCATTCAACTCTGAGATAATCTTCTCCTTGGCGTTCAAGGAACTCTCAAGTATATCACTTGATTCCAAATAGTCACTGCAGAATTATGTAGTTCACAAGTTCAATTTATTTTTTAATAGCCATTGAAGTCCACTGCTAAAAAATGCAGCACTAGTGCACTACTGCAATTCTGTACATCGTACACAGGATGAATTGTGGGGGGAAACAAACTGACCTACTTTTGCTTGCATCCTCATTAGTTGTCTGCAACTGTGAACGTAGATCCCCCTGCAGTCAAGTAAAAAAGAAGTGAAAAGAAGGTA
>Ga0182004_10005075_pt1 | contig 10700 bp, 9 predicted proteins | sample Sormic07211540_1_FD_120479 | JGI IMG/M metagenome (GOLD analysis project Ga0182004, IMG submission 120479) | Endophyte microbial communities from Sorghum bicolor roots, Mead, Nebraska, USA - 072115-40_1 MetaG | ecosystem: Host-associated > Plants > Roots > Unclassified | place: USA: Nebraska...
TCTCTCTCTCTCTCTCTCTCCTTTTTAACCATTTGTTTTCATTTCTACCATCAACAGCTTTCTACATGGAGGGTCCATGGGCAGCTACGGCCACAACAGGCATCTTCCTTGCTGCTGCAGTCACTGATTGGCTAGATGGTTATATTGCTAGAAAGGTAGGTAAAAGATATTATCTGAATTAAATGCTAGACTGGGTTGCTGTTCCAGTGTTTTTTTACTCATTTACATTTCCTGATCCTGATGATCTGGTTTATATACAGATGCAGCTAGGAACACCTTTTGGTGCATTTCTTGATCCTGTGGCTGACAAGGTTTCTTTCTCTCTCTGCTGCCCACCATTTTCTGGCATGTTTACAACTTAACACTATCAGTTCTCAAAAGATAAGCTACTCACAGGATCTAACTTTATTGCTCTAATTCTTTGCTGCAGCTTATGGTAGCCGCAACATTAGTTTTGCTATGCACCAAACCTTTGGAAACATCACTTCTCAATGATGGACCATGGCTTCTAACAGTCCCTTCAATTGCTATCATTGGGAGAGAGGTAGTTACTCTGCCAATCTGCATTGCCACTTCCAAAGCATTTAGTGAAACCATTTGTTAATTATTTTTTTTTTGTCTTGGTGAGGAATCATAGATCTGGAAATTTCAGAATGCTGTTGCGACTTATGTTGATATATATGTTTATGAATTACTGTCTGCTTAGCTGACATTATCTCTATGTTTATCCCTCAACTTACAGTTACCATCCTGGTCATTAACTTGGGGCTATTTATGAGTGTTCCCAGCTCCAGATTCTCCATGGGAATCTCTAAACACAACTAGATTCTGGTGGGAATATGACAAGAATCGTTTCTCCATTTACATTGGGAGCTAAAAAAATGCTCCCCATTCAATTCTCACCAAAACCACTCTAGAATTAGTTTCCACCTGCTCCCCACCTGAATTACTCCATCATAGAATCAGTAGCTTTACCAAACAGGTCCTATGTTGCCATAAAAGTTAAGCTAGGGAAATCATGAGATTTGTCTGATAAGTGATAACCTTCCTATGAATGTGCTATCGTGAGTGGCTTTAGAGCATCTATAGCAATCCCCTATCCATTTTCCCTTTAAATCATCTATAGTGGGAATCCCTTTTAACATACATGGGATACGAGGGATGGGTATTGCAGAAAATCTCTTTTAACATCACCCCTTTACCTCACACGACATCTGTACATGTAGACCTACATGCCAGTGGGTCAATTTATTTTTTCCTTCCTCACCATTCTCCTTTTCCTCTCCCTCTCTTCTCTCTCACGGTCACCTGATCCCTACCGAGTCACGCCTAGCACCTGGCACTGTGGCAGCATGGCACCCAACAATGCGGCCTACATGCCCACACTACTCTCTTCTCTCATGGTGTCACGTCACATAACCTGGTGCGGTGGCACGTGCTGTCCCGGTGGCGTGGTGGTTCAGTGGCACAGGGTCATGTCTGTGATGAATGTGAACAGCCGTGTTGAGCACCTGGGAAGGAATGGGGATGGAGAGCTGATCCCCTTTGCTTGAGGGAGAGTTTTTCTTAGTTGAGAATGGGAAAAGTTGATTCTGCTGTGTGGCTACGCATTTCCTCAGTCTGCTAGTGTTCTTAGTTTATGTGTCCATTTTCCTTTTTAGTAATGGATAAAAGTTGATTCTGCTGCTTTGTGGTACGAGTTAATTGCTGCTGCTATGTGCCTACGCGGTATGGGAGAGCTTGCTTGCTTGCCACGGGGTAAAAATCTGACATCACTTTTTTCTTGTCTGTTTGTATGTAGATTACAATGTCAGCTGTGAGAGAGTGGGCTGCATCTCAGAATAGCAAAGTTCTTGAGGTTCCTCTATCCTCTATTACTCTTCTGTCCATTGTATAAATAGAAGTTCAACAACTAAAGAAATTTCAACTTGCCACAACAGGCGGTTGCAGTTAACAACTTAGGGAAGTGGAAGACAGCAACACAGATGACAGCACTGACTCTGCTTCTCGCCAGCAGAGACCCAAGGTACATGAAGTTTCATTTGTCCGTGAAGTACCTTTGCTATTGTTTCCTTTTTCCAACTGATACATGGCATGGTTCGGGTTATGCACACTGTTTTGCAGTCTGCCTGCGCAAGGTGCTCTAGCTGCCCCTGGTGTTGCTCTACTTTACGTTTCCGCTGGACTCGCCATATGGTCCCTAGTGGTGTACATGAGAAAGATATGGCGGATACTTCTAAAATAGTATTAGCATATATATAGTGTAATAGAAGAAACAGAAGCAAGGCGAGGTTCCATTCATGATCGTACAACTTTTGGAAGGCTGTTTAGTTGATTTGGTAGCCTGTGCCAAAGCTGGTTGTGATCCTCATTCCTCAGTAACTTGTGCGTCATCTATTTTTGGTGGATTTGCCGCCAAATTTGCTGAAGCTGCCAGGATCCTATTAGATTCTTAGAAACAAGATATGATGTGACCCTGCGTGCGTAATCGGATTTTAGTCTGCAAGTCCAATGCAGAAGATTGTAACCTTATACGAACACAAAACCCGGAGGTTTGTGCGTGTGGAGTTCCATTGTAATCTACACATAATATCATATGCCAGGAGCATACAAGTATTCTTTTCAGGGGTGACAGTATCCCGTCTCTATGTGTACGTATCCCGTCTCCAATGTGTAAGACCCTGAAAATGACTTAGCAACTTTAGCAGTCTTTCCATCTTATTTACTCTCTACTTTTAGATAGTTTATTTGAACATGCAGCCTCTTGGTTTACAGAATCGATTGGAGTACTCTAGTATTTCTGTTGGAGGTAGTTTAGTATTTCTTTGTTAAATCTATCTTAAAGAGTTGCTAAATCAGTAAATTTGGCTAGTCTTTTTTCCTTAAGAAACACTTCACATTTTAATGAATAAAAGTTGTCACATTCTAATCAATCTTTGACCGCCAAATTTGGATTCGCAATCCAACTTATGGAAGTCTTATAAAAAAATCGGTTTCTGTAATTTATTTGGAATTTCTTATGGAAATATTATAAAAAATTGGTTTCTTGAATTTATTTTATGAAAAGACTGTTTAACCCACTGCCCTGCCTTTAATCGAGTAGCCGTTTAGGAAGAGGGAATGAAGCTCCCGTCGTGGCTCACCGCCGTGCCGCCGGACCCTCGGGCGTACGGCCACCTCATCCAGCTCTGCGCGGACTCCGGCCACCTCGCCGCCGGCCGCCAGCTCCACGCCCGCCTCATCGCTCTCTCAGTTACGCCGTCCAACTTCCTCGCCTCCAAGCTCATCTCCCTCTACTCCCGCACAGGACGCCTTGACGACGCACGCAGGGTGTTCGACGCCATCCCGCGTCCCAGCGTCTTCGCCTGGAACGCCATCCTCATTGCACTCTCGCTCCACTCGCCCGATCCCTCCGCCGCGGTGCGCTTCTTCGCCGCATCCGGCATCTCTCCCGACGAGATCACGCTCTCTGCGCTCCTCAAGTCGCTCGCCGAGTCCGGACCGAGGTTGTCTGCACTCGTCGCCGCGGAGTTTCACGCCGTCGCGGTCCAGCGCGGCTTTGGGGACGACCTGTTCGTGTCCAATGGTCTCATCACCGCGTACGCGAACGCCGGAGATTCGCGCTCTGCTCGCGCGGTATTTGACAAAATGCCGCAGCGAGACGTGGTGTCCTGGAACTCGTTGATATCTGCTTACGCTCGTGCAGGGTGGTACCGGGAGTGCCTGGAGCTATTTCAGGAGTTAGCGAGCGTTCATGGTGCTGGTGGTGTTAGACCCAACAGCGTCACCGTGGCTAGCATATTGCATGCTTGTGCGCAGCTCAAGGCTATCGATTATGGGGTAAGAGTGCATCGCTTTGCTGCCGAGAATGGGCTTGATATGGACGTCGCAGTGTGGAACTCAACAGTTGGGTTTTATGCCAAATGTGGAAAATTGCAGTATGCAAGAGAGTTGTTTGAAAGGATGCCCAAGAAAGATGCAGTCAGTTACAGTGCCATGATTACTGGTTACATGAACCATGGGCATGTCGACAAGGGAATGGAGCTATTCCAGCGATCAGATGCTCAAGGTATCAGCATTTGGAATGCAGTGATTGCTGGATTGGTTCAAAATGGTCGCCAGTCTGAAGTGCTTGGACTACTGAATGAGATGATTGGTTCTGGAATTCTACCCAATTCAGCCACACTTTCAATCATCATTCCTTCAGTTCATTTGTTCTCCACCCTACTGGGAGTGAAGCAAGCACATGGGTATGCGATCAGAAACAACTATGATCAGAGTATTAGTGTTGTGACTGCATTGATTGATGCTTACTCAAAGGCTGGATTTCTTGATGGGTCTCTGAGGGTCTTTAAATCAACTGGTGATAGAAGCAAAATTGTATGGACATCAATCATATCCGCTGTTGCGGCTCATGGAGAAGCTGCAGAGGCATTGTGTCTGTTCAATGAGATGGCCAATGCTGGCATCAGACCGGATACCATAGCCTTCACTGCTGTGCTTACAGCTTGTGCTTATACTGGCAAGGTAGCTGATGCGCGTAAAGTTTTTAACTCCATGCAGGTTTTGTTTGGTATCAATCCAGTGATGGAGCAATACGCCTGCATGGTTTCTGCATTCAGCCGTGCAGGAATGCTAAAGGATGCACTTGAGCTTGTCAACAGCATGCCATTTGAACCAAATGCAAAGGTCTGGGGTCCATTGCTTAACGGAGCAGCAGAATTTGGTGATGTTGAGCTTGGTAGATTTGTATTCGATCGACTATTTATAATTGAGCCTAAGAACACCGGTAATTACATTGTGATGGCAAATTTGTACTCAAATGCTGGCAAATGGGAAGAAGCTGAGATCATAAGGAGCATGATGTGGGGAGTTGGGTTGGAGAAGGTTCCTGGGTGTAGTTGGAATTGAGGGGTTTCAGTGATCTGCATGCTTTGTTGCTGCATATACATCAAGCAAGCGTGCCACAAAGCCATGTGGTTGTTGATGGATTAATTGATCTGAATTATATAAAATAGTTTGTGCACAGCCAGTGTTAGATGAAGACAAGTTTTGTTGATGGCATTCAAAAGATCTAATAGTTGAGATGTGATTATCATGCTTGAGAGCACACCTGACTTCTAGAGCTATTTGGACCACATCATTTCACTCTCAACTGTGTGGCTGGTCGTATTGATTTGATTGATTAACTAATGTAGGCCCAATACGCATAAGAATTCAAACCAATGAGAGCAACATTCCATGACCTTCTTATCTTTACAAGGTGATAGCTTCCGAAACAACAGAAGATTCTGTGAATGTAAAAACTTTGGAAGCAGTAGCAATCTAATTTGGATTTTCAGGATCTGCAGGCATAAGCTGAATCCCAGTCCTAGATGGAGCACCAAATAAGCTACATGCAGAAGGCTATTCACTGCATCAACAGAAGTTGCTCTAGTGACAGATGAAGTTTTCAATCTCTACAGTGTGGGAACACCATAGCTTTTATGTAACGATGTAGAATACAATGCATATTTCTACAGTCTATCATGCTTTTCTGAGCATATTGTTCTCTCTATTAAATCAAATGCACAGACTACTTCGCTTGTCCCTTAGACCCCACCCTATTCTGGCATTAGAATCAGAACTGCATGGAGCTAGCACAACAAGATCTGTCTTTTTGTGCCCTTGTGTGTGTGGATCAGGGTTCACATGCTTAGATCATTCTACTTCACTACTTCCCAGCTCATGAACTCCAAAAAGGAAAAGCACGCATGTAGACATGTAGTTCTCTGATTTGTACCATAGGTTGTTCTGGCCTCACTGCTAGATATCCATGACTCTTATTTCGTTGTTCCCAGGTTCATATGCTCATCACAGGCTGCACAGATGTGGCAATATGATAATGTTTCTGGTGGCATCCTTGATGAGTTGATGTGAAGCGTTCAGCCTTACAATCTTGACGTGTGGTGGTCCAGCTCACTCTGGAGCCTTGGAGTTCAAGTGAAGCTAAGTCAGTATAATCCCTGCATCTCTTTAATCATAGCATAACAACTCTGCATTCCCATCTGAGCAGACGTATATGTGGGGAAAAAAAACATAGCTCCAAAGGTGGAATATTTCATAATTAGGATTTAGGATCACAGAGTGCCTAAAAATTCCAAAAGAATTCGAAGAGTGCCTAGGCGCAGGGCCGTCGCAGGCTAGGCTACCACAAACAAAACACACACCAAGAAAGGCCAGGAGAAGCCTTTGTCACCCCCATTTCCCTTTTGGCACGACCTCTGCTGTTGGTATATTTGTAGGAAAATGGTTGGGGGTCGAAACCTGGCTAATTATGTCCAATTGTCTGTTCCTATGTCTGGATCCATATAGGTTTCAAAATGTTTTGAATAGTTCGATAGTATTATGCCTGCTGATACTGACGATACCTTTGTGCACGTGACACGCCTACCCAGCGGCATCAGTGGACAAGGAGGCGGTGTCGTCTGTGCATTGGCTTTGGCTGGCCTGCGCGCGGACGCGGAGCACCGGCATGGGCTGTGTGTGCTTGCATTCACTTGCCGGAGAAGCGCCGCGGCCATCATCGTTCGTCGCTCTCCCAGATCAGCAATGATGGTCTTTGGTACCGCGCGCTGTAATCATGTGGGGAAAAAAAAGAGAGACGTGGACCCCCAAGTAGAAGGATACTTCTGCGCTGCAGTACCTAGAAGTTACCGTTCCCAGTGGAACAGGTACAGTCCCCATCTCGTCATCTTTGTCATCCTACTTTGGTCCCTTCACACTTTCTTCTACCTGTTGCTTTTCAACGCATAGTTTTTGACTGCACGAAGCTTTAAGCCTAACCATGGCGTCAAGACTCAAGACCTTCCAGTTCGAGGCCTGGCCTCCAGTGGCAGCAGCACGAGGAGGCGAGGACCCAATACTGTGGACCGTACGGGGCCTGGCATGATCCCAGGGGGAAATGTCGCAGCTTACTGTCGGTTTTCCTCGTGCCAATTATTCGCGCATTATTCTTGGCTGTTGAGCTCGTGGGTGAAGGAATTATTCTTGGCTGTTAAGCTCTGGCTCGTCGGTGAAGGAATTTTCGTACGGTACAAGAACGGCAGCAGCAGGAGCTCATGCGGCACGAGGAGAATCTTAAGTAGGTTCACAAACGGCTCACGCTTCACAAGCATGGACGGTGCCGAATGCCAATAATCTCCGTCCACCACGTCTCCAGCCAATTCCTCTCTGCATTTGACATGGCAGGTCAGTCAGAGGTCAGTTCCCGTTAACTATATATCATATATGCTTTGTTTCACCAAACTCTGCGTGCTTATACTGTTCGTTAGCACATTATTCTTTAGAGAATACTATTTGGTAGTATATTTGAGAATCCACATGCGAGCAGGGACAGCTCAAGTGTCATTGTTATCGCTGCGCCATCTTGTCGGTTCTCTCCCCGATTCAGGTCACTTCAGTTCGGTTCAAATCGCGGGGAGCAGCACAGTCAGCTCGTGAGGCATGCAGCGCGACAAGGACGCTCTACGCGATTTTTGTCCTGGTATCATGGTACATGCTACTACGTGCACTCGTTCGTCTAGATGTACTGTATTTTTTATGTAAAAGAAACAAACGAGAAGTCGGTGGTGGCTGCCAGGCATTCTTTTCAGGCGCTGCTAAAAACCACGAGGAAAAGAAAATTCAGCAAGAGGACAGCAGGAGGGCTGGGCGGCCGGCTGGGGTCGAAGTCGAACAGCAGCAAGCGGGTTGAATGTTGAATGAACGAGCCAGACAGCCAGCAGGAGGATCGGGGCTGTCACGTGGCTTCCCTTTCTGCCGTCCGCTTGCATACATACACGATGACAGAAACCAGGATTGCAGTTTGCAAGGCCCAAGGCGGTTGCCCCACATGTCCCCTGCGACCATCTCCTTTGTTAATACTTGTATTAGCATTATTGTTAAGGGTAAGTACAGCGTTGCTTTTAGTATCGTTAGCACTCTTATTATCTGTACCATCTACACTGATCTGCAGCCCTGCAGGATTAGTTTTTTTAGGGTAGGGCTTGTATTCATGTGACGTGGCTGCTACAACGTTGCATTCAGGACCTTGCTTGTATTCTGACTTCTGTTACCGGGGGGAAAAAGGGATCACCTATTCTCATATCCACAATTTTTCAGTGTTGCAAAAAGAAACAAGAGCAGAAAATGCTGTGACCGCAGAATGTACTGTAGTGCAGTGGAAGAGAGGGGATGTTTCCAGTGACGCCAGTAATGCACCTCACGGGTGGCGTTCACGGCCTCGCGGACAAAAAACCGGCGGCCCCTGTGGTCATCAAATCCCATGGCGCTGGTACTCCTCTCCCAGACTCCCACACCACATAGGTGCGCTGTGGGCTGTGGCGCGGTGCGCCGGGGGCGTCAGACACCTTCCACCTCAAGCCTCCTCCAATTCAGCAGCCGCTGGCCGCTGCGCCCTCCCCTGCCTGCGAGCTCAAAAGTCAGAGCCGCACGCAAGAAGCACCCGGGGCTGCCGCCAAACGCTGCAATTTACCTACCCACAGCCCAAGCAGCATCCGGTATCATATCACACGCCCATCCGCTGCCAAGCTTGAGGGGTGCGGGAAGGATCGGAGAATGGCTGCGCAGACGGTGCAATGCAGGTTGCTATGCTTGCCGGAGTTGCTTCGTTCTTTCTTGCATTCGTGGATGGTTTCATGGTTCCCTCCCAGTATCGCTTCTTTTCTTTTCTTTCGTTGGACTCTAGCATCATTCCTTTTTCTTTTGTTTTGTTTCTTTTGGAAACTGGTGCTAAGAGTATTAGTTCTTGCATCGAGCTGCTTGTTGCCTTGTTGGTGGTTCCATTGGGATCCTAGGATCAATCTCTGAGCTGCCTCTGCATTTGTGTTTCGTTGCATTGATTGCAGGGTGAGCGGTGGGGATGGTGGTGGCGGTGGCGGTGGCATGAGGACGGTGGAGTGCCTGAGGGGGAGGCTTCTTGCAGAGAGGGTGGCATCCAAGGCTGCAAAGGAGGAGGCCGACCAACTGTCCAAAAGGGTACACATCTTATCCCACCATCTGCAGCACATTCCGTACTGCTCCATCCTATTGGCTCACGTACTAATTGAACTCTTTTTCTCTGTCGATTTCATGGTCGGTTTGGGTCACAGCTGGACGAGCTAGAGAAGAAGCTCGCCGACGAGGTCAAGGTGAGGAACAAGGCGGAGAGGAGGCTGAGGAGGGCCATCAAGAAGCTGGAATCCCTCAAGATTCTGGACGTCGAGCTCTCGGACGGCTCCATTGGGTCGCTCTCCTCCAATGGCCGCTCCGGTCACCAGGCGCCGGAGGTGGAGGAAAGGAACGGCCCTGGCTCGTTGACCACTGATGGTTCTGTGCCATCCGCTCCTTCCGGAGACGCTGACGCCGACACCGACGGGAACATCGCCAGGGAATCATCGGAGGGATCATGCACTCAGGTGAATTCGTCCTCCCAGGACGGGAGCTGGTGCTCCGTTGTGTCAGAGCAATCCCGGCCTGGTTCTTGCGTGGATCTTGCTGGAAGCACCACCCACTGCAGCTCAGAGGGGAGTGGTGGTGACAATGATTCAGAGAGGTACGCGTGTAGATCAACCCAATGCCAATTGGTAGTTAATTTTCTTGTTGATAAAAAAAGTAGTAGCTTTATTCAGGGATTTGTTATTCGTTTCATAATAGTTTCTGAATTGTAGTCTTATTACTATCTTTGTCTAGAGGATTTGCCTTCTTTCAGACTTCCAGCGAGAACTATGACAGCATTCCTCCTCTTAAATGTTTGCCTTTTTTGGAGCTCCTGATGCTAGCTCCACTAGGCATCTTTCACCATGCTAGGTACAGAGGAAGCAATTAGTGCTTCCCTTCGCCTTAGAACAGAATGATTGCCTTTTAGCATAGCATGCCTGCATGGGAGGTGGACGGACATTGCCCTGCACCCAGCAGACTGAAGAAGTGAAGAGTGAAGCAAACCAACATGACAACTTCCCAAACGATTGTGCATTTGCAATTTGCAAAGCACATGACCACAAGTAACAACAAACGACAATAAGCAAATGCATTCCGTTTTTCTCTGCAGCTATAATTTGCGGTTTATTTCTCACACGTACTACTGCATATATGACTCCTGTGATGCGTTCTTGTGCCAGGCAACAACACCTTGATGCATCCAGTGGCTGTGGCTCAGCGAAATCCGAAGAAGCGTTCTACGAAAGCGACGACAGGCTAGCGCTCGTGCTGGTAGACCCCCACCTCGTTGCAGCAGCAGCAGACGACGGTCCAAGAGCGCAGGACAACGAGACGCGGGCAGGAGAGGTCCGTGCCAGCAGTCACGAGGAAGAAGAGGAGGCCAACAAGCTCGCGATCGTTCTAGCCGACCCCCAGCCTCAACCGGCCGCGGCCGCCGCCCAAACGGGGCCGCCAAAGCCGCACGGCGACGTGGAGTCCGTCCTCCTGGCGCTGCGGCGGGTGAAGGAGCAGCTGCGCTACACCATCGAGCAGCGGTCGCAGCTCGTCGTCGCCCACCAGGAACTCTACGGCCACTGAGGCCGGCCACCGGGCGCGCTGCACTACGAAACCTTGTGATTCGCCCCCTTCTACGGTGTCGAACATTCACTTGTCTGCCTGCGTGAATATTCGTACCGCTGTTTAGGGTGCATCTCTTCATTTTCAGCCGCAGTGATTCTTATACGTAGCAGTTTAGAGGGGCA
>Ga0182004_10005076_pt1 | contig 10699 bp, 10 predicted proteins | sample Sormic07211540_1_FD_120479 | JGI IMG/M metagenome (GOLD analysis project Ga0182004, IMG submission 120479) | Endophyte microbial communities from Sorghum bicolor roots, Mead, Nebraska, USA - 072115-40_1 MetaG | ecosystem: Host-associated > Plants > Roots > Unclassified | place: USA: Nebraska...
GCAAGCCTTAAGATAGCGACGCACCCGGCGCACGCACGCACGGGCACGGCGGCTTACGCTTCAACCGCCGCAGCCAAGAACGGGACGGAACCCTCTCATACAAAGGCAGCAGAGCCGCAGAGGCGCACACAGCCAAAAGCAACCAACCCACCCCACCCCACCCCGAAGGTTTCCTTCCTCTTCCTCTTTGCTCTTGCTCTCTCTCCCCTCCTCCCCTGCTCGGCTACTCGCCAAGCCAGGGGAAGAACCCAGCCCCGCCCCGCACGCACAGGGTCGCCCACGCCTCGCATACGCAGCCGCGGCGGAGGGCCATCCGATGGGCTGCTGCGGCTCCTCGCTGCGGGCGGGGAGGCACCCGGAGAAGAAGCCGCCGGGCAGGGCGGCGGGGGCGCACCCCCCGCATCGCCCCTCCTACTCGCTGAACCAGCACCAGACGCCGGCGCCCTCCGCTGCTGCTCGCGCGGGTGCCGGCGGGCGCCAGGTGCCGCTGCTCAAGGAGTTCTCGCTCGCGGAGCTGCGCGCCGCCACGGGCGGCTTCGCGGCGGAGAACATCGTGTCCGAGAGCGGCGAAAAGGCGCCGAATTTCGTGTACAAGGGCCGCCTCGAGGCCAGCCGCCGCGCGATCGCCGTCAAGAAGTTCACCAAGATGGCGTGGCCCGATCCCAAGCAGTTCGCGGTACGCCGCTGCGCCCTATAGCAGGACGGCCTCGGCCTCGGGGTTTGGGTGCCGCCCGCACGCGCGCGCGCGCCCCCCCTCCGATTCGGGATGGGAATTTGCTGTCCTGAAAGCTTTGCTTCTTCTTTTGCTCGCAGGAGGAGGCCAAGGGGGTCGGGAAGCTGCGCCACTGCCGCCTGGCCAACCTGATCGGCTACTGCTGCGACGGGGACGAGCGGCTGCTCGTCGCCGAGTTCATGCCCAACGACACGCTCGCCAAGCACCTCTTCCACTGTACGTTTTGCTCTTACCGATCCTTTGGTCATTGGTCTATTTCTGATAAAGTCGCTTTCTGGATTTCTTGTTGGCTGCGAGATATATCTCGCTGGCCATTTTCGGTAAATACAGCCTGCAAAGATTTTGTCCTTGCCCGATTGGATCCCTCCTGATTAGTGCGGAAGCTGGCAAAAAAAGACGAATCCGTGTGCTCTGAGCAACTGCTGGCGCTTAGCAGCCTCCCGCATTTGGTGTACCGAACGAATGATTGATGATTGGGCTAGGCTTTGTCATATGCAATTCCTTATCTGGCTCTTGTTGGCATGGTCGTTGTGTGAATCCATAGAATCAGATTATGGCGACTGCATTGAACACATGGTATAATTTTAATGCATCACTGTTCTGTGTTCACAAGTCCTGTTCATTGTTTTGGACGGGTGGCTGACTAGAATTCCCTCGGAGGAGAAATGTGGACGAATCTTCTCACTGCTAAACTTTAGGAAATTGATATGTGTTCTAGGATGCCTATTGGAAATTAACCAGTTAATGTATGAACTATATGTTTGGATATATATTATTTGTTTTCGATGAACAGCCTGACCCTAGGGTGCATGGGCAAGGTTTGGGTTTGTTGGTAACGCTTGCCGATTAATAAACAGTGATTAATTTCTTTGTAAACATTAGGGCGTGCCACCTTTTGTGGGAAGACAATTTGGTAAAAGTAAGCAAGCAACTGTGGTGTAGGTCAGTTCATTATATGATTCTGCCTTTACTCTTATTCAGGGGAAAATCAGACAATTGAATGGGCTATGCGTCTGAGAGTTGCATACTACATCGCTGAAGCACTGGAGTATTGTAGCACTGAGGGAAGGCCTTTGTATCATGACCTCAATGCATATAGGGTCCTCTTTGATGAGGTAACTGTTACTTTGATTTTCATTTTTTCCTTATGGTCAATGGAGTTATATGGAGAACTGCCAATAGACTATAGTATCATAAAGCTGAGGAAATGCGGGTAATATTGTTTTCACTACAAATATCTCTTGTGCAACAGCCAAGTATTGCTGTGTTCCTCTGGCAGCTATTGATGCCATTTGCTTTTACCATCAGCATGGATGTTTTCTTTGCCTCATCTGAAATTGGAAGTGGAGGGGTCTGCTGCCACCTGTTTTCCACCTCTAGTGGTTGGAAGGAAAATTGTATTAAAATAGAAATGCCAGCTCTTTTTCATTAAGATTTCGCTAAAAATGGTATATTCAGCCCTAAAGGCAGGCCTTTAGATAGTAATGCCGTATTAGCAAACATGTTCTTTTTTCGAAAACATGATTAGTATCCTTATGAGGAATGCTCTTTGCGATGACGTCAGTTGCATGTTACAGCACTTTGCATGTTTCTCAAACTCCGCGAATCCTTTTTTTTCCCACACCATAACTCTACTAATCCTGTGTGGACTGAACAACCAATATAATTTCTTTTGCAGAATGGTGATCCTCGTCTTTCATGCTTTGGCCTGATGAAAAACAGCAGGGACGGGAAAAGTTATAGCACAAATCTTGCATATACACCTCCAGAATATTTGAGAAATGGTAACATATGATTTATCTATGACAAAGATAAATCTTATTTGAATTGCTTAATTAGGGTATTTAGAAGTGATATAAATAACAGTACATGTTATTTACTGAAAATAGAATGGCTAACATTTTCGTAATGATGGGATTTCCATGGCAACCTTTGCTGCTCCAGGAAGAGTAACATCAGAAAGTGTCATATTTAGCTTTGGCACTATACTGCTGGACCTCCTAAGTGGAAAGCGTATACCTCCTTCCCGTGTAAGTTTTTCTTACTAGTAACTATTTCTTTCCAAGTTCCCGTGTGATACAGAAGTACAGAATCCCTTTCGCAAAATACCTTTGTATTTAATACTATTCTGTGCATATCTGCTTTGAGCAAGTGCCACCAAATGTGTGATACTGATCGTCTTTGAGAGGACATATTTTTCTTGCGAATGTGACTTGGTAGCAGAATTGTTTGGTGAAACTACTTAATCATTAACAATTAGATTTGTTTCGCTCAGGCTCTTGATATGATAAAAGGCAACAATATCCAAGTACTGATGGATTCACATTTGGAGGGAAACTACTCAACAGATGAGGCAACCACATTGGTTGACCTTGCCTCTCAGTGCTTACAGTATGAACCTAGGGATCGGCCCAACACTAAAAAGCTGGTTTCCGTACTTGAGCCCTTGCAAATAAAATCAGAGGTAACAGTTACATTTTTATCCTTCTCAATTAAAAATCCTTTTGTGCTCTGGCATCGATTGTTTATCGTGTTGTGATTCATGGCTTGCATACAATTATTATCTTTTGGTAACAAGGCAATTTTTTTGTTTGTACTTATGTCTGGTACATTTCTAAATGATAAACAGGTACCATCCTATGAGATGCTTGGCATTCCAAGGTATGAAGAAGAAGCATCTCCCCCTCCACAACCACAACACCCTCTTTCACCCATGGGTGAAGCCTGTTCTAGGATGGATTTGACAGCTATCCATCAGATTCTAGTGAGTACACATTACAGGGATGATGAAGGGAGTAATGAGGTAAAGACCAGAGCATTCCTGTTGCTGTCTGCTGACTTTTCGACAGGGTAATCTAAGAAAAATGGCGTCTTTATTGCAGCTATCGTTCCAGGAATGGACACAGCAGATGAGGGACATGTTGGAAGCTAGGAAACGCGGAGACTTTGCTTTTCGTGATAAAGATTTCAAGGCAGCCATAGATTGCTACACACAGGTGCCACATCTTAGTTATATCAGGAGCACATTGATATTCTAGAAAATTGCTAGAATGCAGCCAATTCACATTGCTACCTCTTCATTATATTGCAGTTTGTTGATGTGGGGACGATGATATCACCAACAGTGTACGCAAGGCGGAGTTTGTGCCACCTCATGTGCGACCAACCTGATGCCGCCCTCCGCGACGCAATGCAAGCACAATGTGTGTACCCAGATTGGCCAACTGCATTCTACATGCAAGCTGTTGCGCTCTCAAAGCTGAATATGCAGAGCGACGCTACAGACATGTTGAATGAGGCGTCGCAGCTTGAAGAGAAGCGGCAGAAGAACACAAAACCTTGAAAGACCCTCTCAGCCCCGGTTCCTTTTGCGGCTCAAAAAGGTTTATGTTGAGACATGCTGCTCGGTCCTTCCTAAACATTGTGGTTAGTTCCTGGTCTAGGGGTTGGGAATGTAACTGGGGGGTGTGCTGTAGAGTCCTGTGATTGTCACTACCTGGTTTGGCATTTCTGTGATGCATTTTTTGGGCCCGTGTACATGTTACATTGACAAAGGTCGAAACAGGCAGAATGCAAGGGAATTTTACTTCTGGTTGTCAAAATCTGAGCTTGTTTAGCTCCAGAGTCTCTGTCTGGTTAATGGACCGTGTGCTGCTTGTACTGACATGGGAAGCACATCCTTTTACGGCTCAGTCAAGGTTTCGGTCTGTACTGGAGTACATCTGAATTCCTGCAGCAATTATCGGTGATGGGAAACCTTTAAAGCCTGTTTGATCTCTCTGACTGCTGTTCTAGCCCATACAGACGCTGTGTACAAGTGCTGTGAGTGCTGTGTACAAGTGCTGAGGAGACGGGTTCCTTCTGCACGGCTGTCGTGTTCTACAGCAAGTAATGCGTGGGCCCTGTTTAGTTCACTTCAAGATTCTCCGTCACATCGAATCTTGCGGCACATACATAAAGTATTAAATATAGACGAAATCAAAAACTAATTACGTAGTTTAGCTGGAAATCGTGAGATGAATCTTTTGATTCTAGTTAGTCCATAATTGAATAATATTTGTCATAAACGAACAAAAGTGCTACACTACCGAAATCTTTTCGGAACTAAACAAGGCCGTAGCTTTGGAGTTTGGAGGCTCCGGTGCAATCAATTTCATGGCCGCCCCGCCTGTCGTTGACAATGAGTTCCCTGGCCCTCAGGGGTACGGCTCGCCGCCGATCTGCCTATCTTCCTACCATTAGCCGAGCCGGCCAATGATTTTTCTCTCGGTCACCAAACCACCGGCCCTGTAGTCGGCCTTGGCCTTCCGGATGACCCGAAGCCGTCGTCTGAACAGTGCACGCCGTGTTCGACGACCGGCGAACTGGACGCAGGTCAGCTGCGGATGCGGGCTGCAGAAGCACTGCGGCCGGCGAGGCTAGATGGATTTGGTCCTGCGTGAGTTCGTGTTTTTTTTTTTTTGAGTGGATCCTGCGTGAGTTCGTGGCAGCCCTGGCAGGTTCAGCACCGACTCCGAGCACCGACACCACCATCAACGTTGGTGGGCTATTGGGCTCCAGATGTGTATCACATGAGCCGAATTGGTCCATTCCAAGGTTAGTCAGCCCATCGGGCTTATGGATCGAGGACTCTAGCATGTTGCAATAAGTAAGGTAGTATTACTGCCTGCCTCCTCGCATTAGAGAACGCGCACGGAGTATCAGTGGCAATGGCTCTTCTACGAGAGCGTTCTTTTTTTACAGGAGCATCCAGGAGTTAAAAAAGAATACACGTGCGTGATGTTGGCAGTGACACTCCACCGCTGCGCATACCTGCGAGTTAGAGCGTCGTGAAATAAGCCATGGCGAGGGCTTTTGGCGGTGCTGATCTTGGCAGGCGCCGCGCTGCAGGGGCGTGTGGAGCATCATCACGCGGCCAATAGCCTCCGGCCTCGCGCCCTCGCCCGGTCGCTGTTGTCCTATGCCGCAGCAAGCTCCACGACCGCCTCCACCGGCTCTAGCCACCTTGATCGTCGTCGAAGCAACGGCTTCGTTGGTCGCAACACAGTATCAACGACGATGGCCTTTGCACAACGCTGCCTCCAATGTAATATGACGACAATATCATTGAGTGTAGTCGCCGCAAAGAAGAGAACAACTCCTCCCGTCCCAAACACGAGCCCCATGTGATGCACATGGGGCATATGCCTCGCCTTGTCCCACACGTGCCTCAAGGGCGCTAAGGCGCTAGATGTGCCCTGCCTCATCCCACATGTGCAGATTGGAGTTCTCGTCGTCGCACCAGCTACGGTTGATATTAGAGTGTCCAAAATTTGATGTAAGAGTAACTAAACTTTAGTTTGTGGAACCAAACCAATCCTAGAAGGCTCTCCTATGATCCAGGTAGTAGTAGTAGTAGACTATCAGGCCACACACACGTCTTGCTCCACAGCCGCCTCTTTCAGGGAGCTTTTACAAATCATGTCACTATAGAGTGACTGGACGGAGCGCTCTTACAGACATCATTTTGTTAAGGCCGCTGTTGTTTTCAGCCGCCTCTACAAATAGTATTTGTATAAGGACATTGGATCACTAGCTGTCCCTACGGTCTGTATCTATAGAGTATGTTCAATCTACAATTGCCCCTACAGTTGATTTTTTAGAAAAAAAAATAAATTCAAATTTAAATCTAACCACAACATGTAATATATAATTCAACAGTCTGAATAGAGCTTAGCTGCTCGTCCAAGTGGACATGCCACGGCCTCACGGTAACCCTTACCATTGCCATTACTGCGCGGGAACGGCCACAAGGTGTGGGTGACACTACTGGTTGCCGGGTCGGCTGGACGACGATGACCACCAGCCAATGCATGATATAGCTCGCTCGGCCTTATAAATAAAAGCCGTGCCCAAATGGCAACGGCACTCCGATCCACCATTATTGGTTCCGGATGACGCCGTGGGGGGCGAAGCCGTCGTGCCACGCCGTGCTAACCAACGGCTGGACGCCCAACGACGACGACCGCGTCCGGCGCCGGGAGGGTACCTGGGTACGGCATGCTCACCAACATCGTCAACGGCGGGAAAGAGTGCGGCCAGCTGGGCCAGCAAACAGACGGCGACGCCAACGACCGGGTCGGCTACTACCTAGGAGGACATTGCTTGGAGTGACAGATGATGGCAACTTTTCCTGCGAGAATCAGAAGTACCCCGCTCCCAGGGCAGCACACAGTGCAGGCAGCATCAAGTGTTAGTAGGTTCCCACCCAAATTTTTTTACCCAATCCATAAATATATATGCATATCATATTAAATATAGATAAAAATAACTAATTATATAGTTTGTATGTAGTTTGCGAGACGAATCTTGAGTCGTGTTGTATGAGGTAGAAACTAATAAAAAATAAATTACAGAATATGTTAATAAACCGTGAGATAAATTTATTAAGTCTAATTAATCTATCAGTAGTACATGTGTTATTATATCAATTAGTATCTACTTATAGACTAATTAGACTTAAAAAATTCATCTCAAAATTAAAAGTACTTATAATCTATCAAATTAGTTATTTTTTATCTATATTTAATGTTTAATACATATGTCAAAATATTCGATGGAATAGGATATAAAGTTTTAGAGTGGGAACTAAAGGCCTTAAGCCTCGCCACGGCCAATACCCTCTCGCGTAGCACCTTGTCTAGCTTTTGCTCAGAGTTTCTTAGCTTTTTATGTGCTCTTCCATGCCATAAATTAGAACTAGCTAGAGCTTAATCATGTAAGGATTGTAAAAGAACACATGGAATCTTATATACGACATTGTTTCGTTTAGTTTGCGTTCGTGCTACGGCGACGAGACTTGGCTGTGTGACTTGGGGTCTTCTTCTGAAAAAAAAATATATAAGAATTTTTCATGTGTTTTCTGAAAAAAAAATGAACTCTCCATCTCTCTCGCAACTCAACAGGTCACATACACACAGTCTCAAGAAGACGACCCAAGTCTTCTCGGTTTGGCACCGTCTACAAATGCAGCTAGCTTTTCCTTCTCAACTGCCGGCTAGCACCTAAGCAACGACTTTTCTGCATGCTGGAACGCAGGATAAGACGGCAAGACCAGACCGAGTGGTAGCGCTTGCTATTTGCCTCATGAAAATGCTTTGGGTACAACTATTTCATTCAATCTAGCTCAAGGATTCTTCAGAAAAAAAAAAAATCTAGCTCAAGTACAACTATGCATTTTCTTTAAAAAACTTACAACTATGTTGGAAATCATCCGATGTATTTATAAACTTTCTGTCCCCATGTGATTTACGATCTAATAATAAGCTGTACTCAAGTGTGTGTGTGTGTGTGTGAGGTACATATTTTCATTAAAGGAAAGTAGAGTTTGAATGAAGTATAAAAACTCACAAGTGATCCTCGGATTACCACGGCTAAAAAAACAACGAGCAGCAAGAGAAAAGCGGAGGGGGAAAGTCATGCTGATCTATAAAATGGTTTTTGTTTTCCACAAATATAGGCGAACGAAAACTTCAAATTCGTGTGGAGCCATGCATGGTATGGTATCCTATGGCAAGCGAATGGGAACTGCCAATGGATTGAAGGAGACAAGCCGGCCGCTTCACATGCATGCGCAGGCTTACCATTATCTAGCCGACGACTTGGCAGCGTGTCGCCAACGAGTCAACACAACGCAGCTGGCAGAACGCATTCAGATCTCAGACGTGACCTGACCGGACTTCACCGTAGCTCGCGATCATCCGGCTTTTATAAAAGCCACGCTCAAGTGACAGTGACACTCCACCGCTTCGCAGACCTGCGACTGCGAGTTAGAGAGCGTAAGCCAGCCATGGCGAGGGTTTTGGCGACGGTGCTGGTCTTGGCAGGCGCCGCGCTGCTCGCGGCGGCCGGCGGCGCCAGCGCGAAGCAGGGCGTGTGGAGCATCATCACGCGGCCCATGTTCCAGAGCATGCTGAGCCACCGCGGCGACAGCGGTTGCCAGGGCGCGTTCTACACCTACGACGCGTTCATCGAGGCCGCCAGCAAGTTCCCCGGCTTCGGCACCACCGGCGACGACCAGACCCGAAGGCGGGAGCTCGCCGCCTTCTTCGGACAGACGTCCCACGAAACTACCGGTATGCCGGCCGTATGCCTTGTGTTGTGGACAGCGTTTTTTTCGCTGGTTGTAGACTCTTCTTCGGCCGTCTAATTAAGCCTCGGCTCGCTATATATGCATGCCAAATTGACATGCATGCAGGTGGATGGCCAACTGCTCCGGGTGGACAGTTTGCCTGGGGATACTGCCGGGTGAAGGAACAGAACCCCACGGACCCACCCTACTATGGACGAGGACCCATACAGCTAACTCAGTAAGCTAAGATGAGATCAGCCACAGACATTTCATGATTTATGTAGTTTCGGCATCAGCATGCATGTGTATGTTACTAATTAACAAGCAACCTGTTGTTGATCCTGCGGGTTCGCAGTGAGTACAACTACAGGCAAGCTGGGCAAGCGCTGAACCTGAACCTGGTGGGCAACCCGGACCTGGTGTCGAGCGACCCCGTGGTGGCCTTCAAGACGGCCATCTGGTTCTGGATGACGCCGCAGTCGCCGAAGCCGTCGTGCCACGCCGTCATGACCGGCAGCTGGACGCCCTCCGCCGACGACCGCGCCGCGGGGAGGCTCCCCGGGTATGGCGTGACCACCAACATCATCAACGGCGGGATGGAGTGCGGCAAGGGCCAGTCCACCGACGCCGCCAAGGACCGGGTCGGCTACTACAAGAGGTACTCCGATATGCTCCGAGTGCGCTACGGGGACAACATCGCCTGCAAGGACCAGAAGCCTTACGGAGGCTGACAACGATCGATCTATGGTTGCTGCAAGCCTTTCACGTGTGTTTGCCTCTCTAGCTAAGAAAATAAAGATCAAGCTAGCAAACGTACAGGGCCGGCCGGGGCAGCCTCTAGCTTCGGCATGTGTCTACTTATATCATATAAATCTTCAGAGATGATATAGTACCGTCACATCTCTGGATGCATGATTACGAATAATAATGGCGCCAATCAATGGTTATATATATTTTATTTGCGTCATGTTTCCGCTATTCATTCGAGTCTAGCTCAGCACGTACACATGCGCCATCGATTTTGGCAAGTTCAGAGAGACCTGGTGCGTGACCAAAACCATGGCAAGTCACGAGTCATGGGCAGGCCTCGGATATTGTAAACATTTAACCATTATGTAAAATAAAAAAACTCATTCAAATTATAGAGTTCTACAACATCATTTGTAGGATAGCTAATAAGAACGATATGCTATATATGACAAGTGAAAGTTTAGCAATAGCAAAACTATTATTTTAGCAAATCAGATAGCGCACCTGTTGGACTTTAGTTTTTACTTTAAAAATGTAAAAATAACCTAGATAACATATATAGCATATCTGTTGGAGTTGCTCTAAATACTAGAGCACACAATAACAAACTCTTTCTCTTCTGCTATCCATCTGTCTCGCATGCGGCTGGTCCTAGTTGCCGCGATTCACGTGGACTCGGCAAGTGAGCCTCACTCGCTTTGTATGATAAGCGAAAAACATGGAATAGCTCGCGACTATATCTAGATAATGAGATGAAAAAGCTATTGGAGATGATTTTTTACTAATAATAGCCATATTTACATTTACAAAATGATTTACCTAATCTCTTGGAGTTGAAATTAGAGACTTAAGATAGAGCTATAAGAAGAACACGAACTAATTTTCCATGTCATTTCAAGACAAAAAAGACCTAGAGGATATGATAAATCCTCCTACAAACAACAATGTTGGTATAAATAAATTTGTTAATTCATCCTACTAGTTGTGCAAATTTGCATTATTCATATTCCTATTCCTATTTAAAGTAATCACTGCTTCACATTATAAGTTATTTTATATATATATATATATATATATATATATATATATATATATATATATATATA
>Ga0182004_10005077_pt1 | contig 10695 bp, 3 predicted proteins | sample Sormic07211540_1_FD_120479 | JGI IMG/M metagenome (GOLD analysis project Ga0182004, IMG submission 120479) | Endophyte microbial communities from Sorghum bicolor roots, Mead, Nebraska, USA - 072115-40_1 MetaG | ecosystem: Host-associated > Plants > Roots > Unclassified | place: USA: Nebraska...
ACGCCAGTGACCAGCTAGCCATCCTCTACGCCGCGATGCTGCACTCGCTGCCGTCAGAAACTGTGGGGCAAGTTGCTAATCTTGGCTGGGTGCAGTTTTGCTAGCTGGTGTGGCATATATATAGAAGGCCGGCGGACGCGTACACTTGCACACGCTCTGCTAATTGCCTGAATATATACTCCGAGAGGAGTCAGGAAAAAAAAATCCAAGGACCAGCGTGCAAGATTCTCATCCCAAAAAAGGTTGGAGTTGAATCAAATTGCTCTTGTAAATCTGTGGCAGAAGCAGGTATGGTTTGATAATTCCTGTCCTTCATGCATCAGCTTCGACCTGGAAAAAACTAATAATCGTTTGATGAAACTGATCAATCTAGCCATGTGCACAGCAGCATCCCATATCATGCAATGAAAGCCAATACAAAACACATAATGGTTTATTTGGGAGCCCACACTCTAAGGTCCTTGTATGTTTAAACTGCAACTTAATTTTGAGATTTTGGCTACTGTTCTGGTTGTTAGCTTTTTACTATTTCATTTTGAAACAAATTTGTACTCCCTCGCCGTCCCAAAATAGGTGTCGTTTGTGCTTCTCGAGAAATAACTTTAAATAAATATATACTAAAAAATATTTATATTTATAATATATAATTAATATCATCGAAAAGATCTTTAAATCTAATTTTTAACAAATTTATTTAAAGATATAAATATTGTACGTATTTTCTACGAATTGAGTTAAACTTGTGGTACGAAAACCTAAAACGATACTTTTTTTTTGGACGGGGGAGTAAGTTTTTAGCTTTTAGTTGCCAAACGGGTTCAAAATTTAAAGAAGGAAGATTGTCACGTCAATTCACATTATCGGATGGATTCTGATTTGATTTGGTGTGCAGCTAGGTCAGTATAGTTGACGCCAGGTCTTGGTCAATGTTGATAGCACAGGTCTATTTGACTCACCACGACGCCAAGTCTTTCCATTTTATATTGGGAATCTCATCAGACCGAGTTTAGAATCAGATTTAGGTAACCGCAAAGTAAAAGTGGGACGATGGAAGCGGACGCTGAACGCGCGAAAAAAATGTCCAAACGCAAACCCAGACTCATGTACACATGCAAACTAAAACTGGACGCAAATTGGACTCACGTCTCGGATAAACCTGAGAACTCACGTCATGCAAGCACTGAAACCATATAGGGATAGAAATGGATCGGATTCGCATAAAATCGGACCTAGATCACACATTTTACTACACTTTTATTCGGATCCAAATACATATATGGATCTTATTAAATAGGAATACAAAAAGAATGTCTCGGATTCAGATTTCTATTCGGATATCTACTCAACAATTCCACTTAAAGTGTATATTGTTAAATTACATAGATGAATAGAATTTTACTCCTGAATTTGTCGATAATCAAAGTGAAACAAAATTAAAGTACACTTCTAATAATGTCCAATATCAAAGTGAACTAAATTATAAATGATAATTATTTAATAAAATGATAGGTTTAGTGAAGAGATTTAAATAATAATGGTAGTCGACAAGTAGCCATTTTGCTCTATTAATTTTTTTTGTGATTACAAAATTATTACACAAGTATGTAGGTATATAACATAGATAAGAATATCTCATAAAAAATAATATAGTTATCAATCAACATTTAATACTTGAATATATGAATGAATAAATCATTATTTATATAATATTTATCATGAAATTATAAATTCTAGAAAAAAATTTATGTCAACAAAGAATAAATTAAAGTATTAAAATGAATAAATATATTAGATTTAAACAAAATTATACTAGAATTACTTATGATTTATGTATCATTAATAATATTAAATTAATATTAAATGTTAATTATAGATATACTACTAAATACTTTCAAGACATCACTACTAGTATTACAATTAAATAATTAGTCACTAATCATGGAAAGAAAACTTTTCAATACATTCATTATACCTTCTTCTTCGATGTCAAATATTCTATATTTTTGTCCAGTATAGATCTAGAATCGGATAGAGAAAAATACTAAAAAATGTATTCGATAAATTCACTTAGTATCCACATTAGAAACAAATACAACGGATACAGATTCGGATAATTTGGACTTTTAGACATCCATTACCATCACTACAAACCAAAGCCGAACACTGGCACGTTCATATTAGTTCCAAATTAGGTTTTTGTTTGGATAAACCGAATTCACATCAATCGAGTGGATTGGAGTGGACCTAACACCCCAATCCACTCACCCCATATAGATTAAGGTGAATCCAGCAACTACACAAGACTTTATAAGACATTTTGACATTTGTAAATATATTGTTTTTATTACTATGCATCTAGATATAGATATAACAGCAGCCCGCATAGATGACAGCTGAAATTCCTAGGCGTTGTTTAGTTCAACCCAAAAACTAAATTTTTTTTGAGATTCTCCGTCACATCGAATCTTGCGACACATGCATGAAACATTAAATATAGTTAAAAATAAAAACTAATTACACAATTAGCCTATAAATCATGAGATAAATCTTTTGAATCTAGTTAGTCCATAATTAGACAATATTTATCACAAACAAACAAAAGTGTTAGAGTAGGCATAAATTTTTCATTTCGGCAACTAAACAAGGCCGTAATAGAAAAGTCCTATTTGATACCGAGCTCCCATTTAAGCATATGCGTAGGCCACCTGGGGATTCCAATCGGCCCATGTCGACTTGGGCAGTTGGGCCTACACTACACGTGCTCCGCTTGGTGAAGCTGGGTGCCCGAGTCTCGCATCAATTGCCGTAGCGCATTCACGCTGCTCCTCTGTCCCTTCTCCCCGGTACGCCGCCGCCGCCGCCGCCGCCGCACCGCCGCTGGTGACCTGCTCTCCTTGGTCCCTTCTTAGTTCAGCGGGATAGAGCTAGTGCGAATCTCTGTGCGGTTTGTATTTGTGTGTTTCAACGCTTCATTTGTCCACCAAGTGGGCATAAACATGTCCGCTGTTCGTTAATCACGTTACAATTACAAGTGGGTAAAATAATTCTTGGGGCGCTGGCATGCTATAGATCTGATTCTTGCTTGGCAGAAATATATTTGGATTTGTGTCTCAACTCAATGCCTACTTTGCCTGCCCTAGTAATATTATTTGTTATATATATTGTCTGTGTTAGCCCTTTCTGTTATTATCGTAGCAAGTAGAAATCTTACATTCCCGCACCAAAAAAATAAGAATCTTATATATGTAAATACCTGAGTAGCACGAACTTTGCCGATATGCCAGACATGGTTGATACTGTATTACTGGCTATCTTTTCTGTCTCATAGTCATAGTTATTGTACTGGTGCTCTGGGCATTCGGTATTTATGCAGTGCTCAATTCTTCCATAAATGAGTAGGTTAGAATGAACATGATCTGTCACATGTTTACTTAGATTACTTATTTTGCAGACTTTGCGTGGCGGATGAGCCATCTGATGCATGCTCATGCACAAATTAAGACAATGCTAGGGATTAAAAGGAAAAGAATGAAGAGCTCTTCGAACATTATTCAATATATATTTGACATGGGTGGGCATGAACTCTTCACAGAGTAGTACTTTCATCCTTCTCTTCAGATGATGCACATTGAATCTGTCAAGGCATGGGTGGGCATGAGCTGGGATCGAACAGTGGGATCTCTGAAGAAATCCTTGCTGGGCTCCAATAGCTACCAGATTCAGCGTTGGGTGCTTCCTTCTAATGATAATAAGTTTGCAGTGCTGTTGCCACTTTCAATGGATATATGTGGAGGAAATCGATATTAATGAAAGTTGGAATGAAGTGATGTTACTGATCAGCTCTATCCAAATTCCTTCTATTTGTCATTCAAGGCCGTGATGTCAAGCCAACAGTCATCAGTATTTTATTTACATTTCAAAAATTAGTATTGTAGAAAGCTGTTCAATTGCTACCCTCTATTTGTTTGGTCATCCTCAACTAACCTGTTACTCTACATACACTAAACTTATGATTTTCCATGATTGTAAATATGTACTTGACAGTTGACACATCGCAGAAAGAACTTTGCTATCAATTATAAAATATTCTTATGGATATGCTAGACAACACTTCATTGTTAAAATTATACAGGCCTAAAAATCATAAATTACAGCACAGGCTTAATTGTTTTTGGCTACTTCAATACAGGTTTGATCTTAACATACTAACTGTGGATCAACGCAGACAGACTCGATACAACAGCTCTGTCAAGACTCAAGGGTCTGGTTTTACTTTGTGCTGTCTCTTCCCCATATCACTATGACTGTAATTGAAAAGAAGATGCCAAATCCCAACGCAGTGAACATGAAGAGCAGGACATCTTCAAAGTCGTTGTCTAAAGCATGTAGCACGTTAGTTTCTGTTTGATTGCTGCATTGTTTGGACACTGGAAGTCCACACAAGCCAGTGTTCCCCAGAAAAGAGCTATTGGAAAATGTGGAGAACTGAGATGACTCTGGTATTCGTCCAGCTAGCATGTTGTAGGACAGATTCAAAGTCGAAAGGAAGTTCAGTGATGCTAGCTCCTCTGGGATCTCACCAGAAAGCTCATTTGAGGAGAGGTCCAATGATTCAAGTTGCTTTAAGCTTCCAAATTGAGATGGAATTGGCCCTGCTAGAGCATTATGAGACATGTTGAGCCCAAGAAGGAGCACAAGATCCCCAATGGACTCAGGGATGGTACCGCAGAATGCATTGTTTGAGATATCAATCAGCACAAGGGTCCTCAATATCTTCTGGATGGTCATGGACTTCCCTTTATATGTTGTTGTAGTTGTAAATTGGTATGTTTGCCCATGGTAATATTGATTTTGCATGACTAATGCCTCATTATCAGACCTGGTCATCATTGACTTGAGCATCATAAACCATCCTTCTGGCAATGTGCTAGTGAAGTTGTTTGAAGAGATATCGGCAATTCGCAGTTCTATAAATGTACATTTGTTTCCGTCTACTGTATCATATGATGGATGTAGCAGCTGTCCAGTGAACTTGTTAGATTTGAGGACAAGAACTTGAAGTTTAGGAAGTGCGCTTATCCAACATGGGAAAGAGTCACTTATCTGGTTGCCTCCAATGTCAAGTAGCTGTAGATTCTTGCAAGCAACAAGAGATCTGGGTATTTTCCCTTCAATCCAATTGCCACTTAAATCTAACACCTCAAGTGCACAGCCTTTGTTAACGTTATCAGGTAACTCTCCAGCAAGTTTATTTCCTCTTAGATTTAATACTTGAAGTTTGCTGACATCCTTCATCAAACAAGATGGGATTGCACCACTGAAGTTGTTATAGGACAGATCGATAACTTCTAGATTTCTAAATTTGCCACAAATCAATGTTGAGATATTTCCAGACAGGTTGTTTCTGGAGGCCTTTAAAAAGCGAGTAATTCCAAGGTAAGTAGAGTAATCAAGAGGGATGGATGATAATTGGTTGCTCGAGTAATCAAGTGTGACACTGCCATCTCGTGGAATAGGTATCGGTCCAGTGAAATTGTTGAAGCTGAGATCAAAGTATTCTATGCGAACAGGAAGCAAAGGATCAGAACCAAGACTACTGAACTTATTATGTGACAGGTTCAAAAGGATAATGTCCTTCCAATTCTCCCATACCCACTCAGGTACTGCGCCATGGATTTGGTTATCCGAGAGGTCAAGACCTTGGATCCTGTTGAGGTGCCTCAAAGTTTTGGGGAAGCTAGACAGTCTGCAAGACACTAGTCGTAAGTATTCAAGTTTTTGTAACGCCATGAGTGAGGAGCTGTTTTCTCCATCCACCACTTGCAGTTCATTATTTGAAAGATTGAGGACAGTTAGATTTTGCATGGTTGAGAATGCGGATAGCTGCACTGTTCCTATGAAAGAATTTGACTGGAGCAGAAGCATTTGTAACTGGGTCAAATTTGAGATTTGTGGAGGTATCGTCCCAGAGAAGTTGCAACTGAAAAGTGCTAATTTTGTTAAATTCGTTAGATTTCCTATCCAAGGAGGCACTGGTCCAGATAATCCACAGTAATAGAACCGGAGAACCCTGAGAGAAGTCAGGTTTGATATCCATGAGGGTATGGATCCTACTAGCTGTAACCCTGACACATCTAACAGCTCCAAGGATTTGAGCTCACCTATTGAAGAAGGCAGTATCCCAGAAAATCCACTTGCACCAAGGCCTAACTTCTTGAGAGACTTTAGATTGCCTATAGAACCTGGTATTGTACCTGAGAAGTTTGTGTTGTTGACAAACAGATTTTCCAAGCTGCTGTCCTCCGTGAAATTTGGCAGAACACCAGAGATCCCAAGATTCTCAGAGATGTCAACAGTTTGTAACATCTTGTGCTGCAAGATGATCGGAGGGAACTGCCCTTCAAACTTATTTCTGGAAAGCTCAAGAACCGTCAGGTTAGGGAAGGCAGAAGCCAAGAACTCTGGCACTGAGCCAGACAGGTGGTTGTAATGGAGCTCGATCACTCTGAGTGATCTCAGTGCTGAGAGTGATTTACATATTTGCCCCCCAAGCGAACAGTAAGGTAAGCTTAAGACCTGGATCTTAGGGTTGAATGTGGCCAAGTCGTTGCACCAACCTGCGCCGCTGGCGGACAAATTCACCATGCCCAGATGGAGCTCCTCCAGATTTGTGAGGTTGGCCAGTAAAGTTGCCATGTTTGGCACCGAGAGCTGCCATATGGAATACGAGTAGTGCAAGGCTTTGTTCTCAGTGTCGTAGTCATACTCATAGAAGCTGGTGGAGAGGTCAAGGTAGACGAGGCCTGAGTGGCGGCCGATGCCGGACGGGACGGAGCCGGCAAAGTTGGTGTCGGAGAGGTCAAGGTGGGTGAGAGCGGTGAGCTGCTCGAACCCGGTGGATGGGAGCTGGGACATGTTGAAGTCGTTGCCGGAGAGGTCGAGGTGGCTGAGCGAGGTCAGGTTGAACAGCGCTGGCTCAAGGCCGCCGCCGGCTTGCAGCTGGCGGCCGCCCAAGTCGAGGCTGGTTACTCGTCCATCTGTGTTGCCGCAGCTGACGCCTTCCCAGCTGCAGCAGTCCGTGCCGGCGATCCATGACTGGAAGGTGGTCAAGTCTCCGACGGCTGAGCTGAAGGAGTGCTTCAGACGGAGGAGCGAGGAGGCCTGCTCCACAAGGCAGGGAACTGGGGGTGTGGACATGGACATGGAGGCGCTGTTGGCCGTCACGGCAACAGAAAGTGTGTATATGGTGTGGATTTGCAGGAGAATGACCAGCATGGCTGAATTGAAGGTCCGAGCGGCTACGAGGTGATTTGCAGACTCGGACGAAATGTTGCTTTGTTTATTGTGCGGCATATATGGGCCTATATAGAGACCGCCTACCTACTTTATATTTTCTCACCAGCAGTGGTGCAAATTATTGTCAAGAAAACAAATCATGAATCACGTGCATTCATAGTTGTCCACACAACGGAGAACGGTGTGTGAATATGGTAGATGTGGACGTTATAACATACGATTAGTTGGTTATGCACCTGTACTATGTATTGAAAAATTATGGTTACAACTCTGTCAAAACGTGGTCCTCTTAAAAAACATGCTTCTCATGTAAGCACACTCAACCCCGCCCAAGATGTTATGGTTCATCTGTGTGCGGCACACATACTGCAAAAACTGTGTTAAAACTTTTAATGTTGGCTACTCAGGGTCTGTTTGCATTGGATCCCTTGGGTGTTGAATTCAAAAGCGTTAAATTCACACCTAGACGTCACCACGTGCGCGCATCTGCAGTAGCACTACTACAGACGTGTTATACTGACTTGCAGGGGTCGCCGGCCTGGAGAGATCAACACACATCTGTAAGAAGATGATATAACAAACGTGTGTGTTGTTTCCTGAGTACGGGATAGCAGTGTCAAAAGCAATGGACACGTCTATAGTATACGCTTCAGTAATCAGTAGTAACATCTCTTATTGCAGTCACGTGTTGACACAACTTGTCTGGGATATAGCTTGAGACGGGCGTTCGTAAAAAGTTTCTATATATGCAGTAGTTAGTAAAGACGCACGTTATAAATCCTAAGGCCGGGGATACTGGTAGCAAAGTCTACGGACGTACATACGACATGCACGTCTGCAGTAGTGTGTCTTATGGAAGATCCCTTGGTAGTTGCACACATGAGTTCCTCAGGCGCGTTTGTAGTATTCTGGGTGCTTTAGTTGGCCTCATGCACGGGAAGAGAGAGAGGGTATTGGCACCAACTGGATGTCTTAGCGGGCTCTTGCACGGCTCTCATGGCGGCGATGCCTACCGTCATCGCGCACGGCACATGCCTCTGGCTTTGAGCCTCACGGGAAGAGAGTTGGTTGTCGTCCAAAATGTGCTGATGTGGGCAAGTGATCGACCGGTGCCTCAGTTATATTAACCCCACTAATCCAATCGGCATCTCCAATCCTCGTCATGAGGGAAGGCTAGGGGGTAGAGGGTATGTTGGGGAGAAGCGCATTACTCTCAATGTAGTTTCCTTCGCACAAGCAAAAATTTTGTGTGTTGCAGCACACAATAGAGGTGGGGCCTTACATCTTAGAGCATATGGAGGTGTTGAATCGACAAAACCCACACAAGGGCGAAGCTTGTTTAGCGTGGGCACATATGAGCCGGTTCACCGAATGGATCAAACATAGGCTTGCCAATAAAATATCTTGCCTAGACGAAAGGCTTCTAAAGCTAGCAAAGGGCACTTTCTTCACAGTCATAACCTATCAAGGCTTTGAAATGAATGGCTACATGTTTTACACCATTGATCAAGACAAGAAGAGCATGTACTAGAACTATGTTGTGAACAAGGAAGAGTTCAATGCATCCAATTAAGTGCCTCCTTTGGATGCTTCGATCCTTCCTCGGCTGTTGGCGAGCGAGCTAACTCCATACCTAAGAGATGGGCGTAAAGGGGTTGGGCCTATGGTGTTGGGACATTGCCCTCTACTACCACCGCAGGCACAATTTGGTGGGCGAAGGTCTCGTTTGTTCAGCATGGATCTGACTTGGGAACAGAGGGCCATCTCATGGGCTGCTCATGGGCGAGCGGGACCTCCGGCCGTGAAGGGCCTTCGTACATCTAGCAGCGAAGGTCCCGAGCAGGATTACAACTAACACATTTTGGGCTTTGAATACATAGGTACATGAGGAAGCCATTGTGATGGGGCTCAGAGGAGGTGCGTCACAAAGCCTTCGCACTAGGAGTCAGTTTCTGCACAGCTAGGCGGCCTCCAGAGGCAGGGCAGAAGAACATCGTGGGCTAAGACACTGCAGGAAGGCTAGGCTTGGGCCGCACATAGGTCAAAATTCTAGCCCGCTAGGCTAGGGACATCTGAGAGAGAAAGTTATGCAAATAACATTGAGTAGAAAAGCACAGCGGGGGGCATATGCTAGAATATCCCGCTGCCATCACAGGGCATCAATGTAATATTTTGACCATGGAGATATGCACCCTATATAAAGGGAGTTGTAAATGCCAGAGCGGGCGATTGGTGAATGAATTAATAACTCCACAAGAGGTCTGTTTCCCACTCTGCCTGTGCGCTAAAGGGCCTTCGCTTCACCAAGCGAGAGGCCTCCCCCTACAGTCATCACAAATTGCCTCTGCTAGCCCGAGCGGAGGCCCCTAACTTGATGTCGGCGACCACTTCACCAACATATGGCCAAAAGATGCAAGAAACAAAAATTCTGCAAAAATATATAGATGCTCACGTGAGTTTGGGAACAATGCGCAGCTCTTTGTAATGTGTATGCTGCCTTGCATTGTGCATGTATGTTTATCAAGACAATTTTAGATCATTTCTCTCACTACACCACAGCCTCGGAATAGCGACATGTCGTCGGTTGGCATAGGTCGATATAGCGACGCTCCATCGGTCGCCATAGATCTATGCCGACAGCCCGACACTTAATTGCAGCCGCTAAAAGTGGCGTCGGTATAACCTATACCGACCGACATGTTTTTAGCGACCGATAGTCTGATGTCTTAGGGATCACATATACCGACACATAGTTTGAAGCTATAAATACTTTTAGCAACTAACAGTCCAATGCGAATCCTTCATAGAGGCAATGTATATGTTGCTAATCAACAATACATAATAACCCAAAAATAATCTATTATCAATGCACCCACATTCATTAAAAGATATTTTAACCATAACTGATTTATTCATATATGTGTAGCCCAATGTAAGGTCAGTCATATTCAACATCATAAGTACAAAATAGATTCACAAACATGAAGTTTGTGCATGACCAAGCGATCAATATCCCTATATCTACCTCATGTGACCAAAAGTCATACAACATCTACCTCATATGACCAAAAGTCATACATCCACCACTTGAGACCAAAAGCTTAGCTCACTAACACCTAAACCCACTGCTCAAATTTCAGTAATAGTGAGCTCATAGTTATATCTCTAATAGGATCAAAACAACACAACTCTATGAGCACTTTTAACTTGTGGACACCATGAGGTATGCTGCCTAGGACCTTGCAGGAGCAGGACGGCCTGAAATGTAGTATGAATATCCAATTAGCGACTACTTTTACCAATGTTGGAGAAAGACAGCTAATAAGATCAACTCCAAGAGGTTCTCTAAAAATAATAGTCAAATTTCATAAAAAGGAAAGTTCAGTGTCCCAAACCATC
>Ga0182004_10005078_pt1 | contig 10691 bp, 6 predicted proteins | sample Sormic07211540_1_FD_120479 | JGI IMG/M metagenome (GOLD analysis project Ga0182004, IMG submission 120479) | Endophyte microbial communities from Sorghum bicolor roots, Mead, Nebraska, USA - 072115-40_1 MetaG | ecosystem: Host-associated > Plants > Roots > Unclassified | place: USA: Nebraska...
AGGCAGAGCACGGCCACCGCGCCCACCAACTGGGGCGCGCGCATCACACAAACACCAACGCGCCCCAGCCGAGCCACCATGCCGCCCGCGACGCACAGAGCGAGCGAGCGCGAACGACCTAACAGCACACCATGCGTGCCAACACGCGCGCACATGCACGCAGGTGGCCGATGAGCCACTCCGAGGAGGCATGTACACCCCGGCCGGCAGGTAAAGATCAGGGTGCTAGTGCCTTTTCTCTTGACGCTGCTCCTGACACGTTGCTCAACGATAAGTGGCGAACCAATCAATCACTGAAACCAGCAGGCAATTTGCCAGATCAAGAATTCCATCCATACATTACACCGCCTGCACAGCTTTCAGTATCCCTCTAGACATGTTTTTTTTTACAGGTATCTCAGGCTGCCTGCATGTGTTGCAGGTGATAGGTGTTTGGGTAAATTGAACTATATTAAAACCGGCAGCCCTTCTGTTTCCGATTGGCACATGAATTGTACATAAAGAAAATTGGAATATATTAAGGCCCTGTTTAGATTGGAGATGAAAATTTTTTAGGTGTCACATCGGATGTGTCGGAAGTATGTCAGGAGGGGTTTTTAGAAACTAATAAAAAAACAAATTACATAGCTCATCAGGAAACTACAAGACAAATCTATTAAACATAATTAATCTATCATTAGCACATGTAAGTTACTGTAGCACTTAAGGCTAATCATGGAGTAACTAGGCTTAAAAGATTCGTCTCACGTTTTTCAATCAAACTGTGTAATTAGTTTATTTTTTTATGTAAATTTAATGTTTCATGCATGTGTCTAAAGATTAGATAGGATGAACGAAAAAAATTTAGGTGGAGAGGGCCTAAAATTGCCATGCCCTGATCATGGTGGGGCCTAGCGGGCATTGGTGCTGCTGGGGTAGCAACAGTAGTGACGAGAGGGGTTGGTTGTGGCGGTAGCCTAGTCCGTACGAGAATTGCCTATGGTGGTACAGCAATAATTTTCTCAAGGAAAGTCGCCAGTTAGGGAATGGAGGATCAGTTGTTAGTTGTATAGGCAGCGCCGATGCAGCAGGGTAGAGCTGGGACTTTGAGCGTTCAGAAACAATGACAAGAATGGTGGATGGGGGATATGTGTTATTCGTGATGATAATGGTGGCATGCTTCTTCAGGGTGGCTACGTTTTACAAATAGCCCTTTGCAGATGGAAGTCCTGACGTGTTTGGAAGGGGTGAAAGCAGCTGTGTCTTTGGGCTTTGGTGATGTGTGCTTGGAAACCAATGCGCAGCAAGTGGTTTGGGTGGTGCAAGGTGATGAATTTAGATTGTCTCTGGTTGGTGGCCTGGTGCTTAACCTGAAGGAAATTATAGCATTTTTTTTTTGTAAAATTTCATGTTAGGTATGTACCACGCCAATTTGACCATATTGCTCATGAACTAGTTTTTATATGGAGTAGAAGTGTTGAGTTGGACTCGGTTGTTAAGGCACAACCAGATTTTTCAATTTCTCCTAGTGATGTGGGGTTCTCCTAGTATTTTAGCATTCAAAATTTAGTATAAACTTTCCCTAGTAAATGTCTCCTAGTAAGGATTTACTAGTGTTTTGACTAGTGGTAGTGTTTTATTACTAACTAAAAACACTAGGAGAACTCCACCATTTTGGTAGTGAGGCCTGAGTGTCGGATTGTATATTGTACTTAGGACGTGTTTGATTAGCGTCTAACTCATCCTGTATGTCATCGTGCTGCAAGTGTGGCATGCCGCATCATCCAAACACCCGCCCCGTTGTTCGCCACATGTTTGTCAGCCACAACATAGCGTTAGTTCATTTTTGTGCCACTTCTCGCCAACTAGAGGATGAATCGGCCACCAAACTCACGGGGCTCCCGCAGCTGTGGTGTGTGCAGTTGACAGCAAACGCGCTCTTAGGATGTCCGCAATAGAGTTGACAATTTCGTCGGCTGACCTGGAGGTAAAAGTGAATAGAAAACAGAAATGTTAGAAAGCTCTGACATGTAAAATAGGAAAAACATGAGTGGATAGAGACTGGGGCCTTGTTTACTTCACCTAGAAAACCAAAAAAATTTTAAGATTCTCCATCATATCGAATTTTTTGGCATATGCATAAAGCATTAAATATAGATGAAAATAAAAACCAATTACATAGTTTATCTGTAAATCGTGAGACGAATCTTTTGATACTAGTTAGTCCATAATTGAACAATATTTATCACAAACAAACAAAAATGCTACAGTAGCGAAATCCAAAAAAATTTCGCATCTAAACAAGGCCCGGGCGGTTTTTGGGCAAGGTGCGAGACTAGCTCTTGTTTTCACTCAAAAACTAAAAACTTTTCAAGATTTCATGTCACATCAAATCTTGCGGCATATGGAGTATTAAATATAGACAAAAATAGAAAACTAATTACACAGTTTATCCGTAAATCATGAGACGAATCTTTTAAACCTTGTTACTCCATGATTGGATAATATTTGTCAAATAAAAACAAAAATACTACAGTGTCAAAATTCAAAAACTTTTCGTATCTAAACAAGGCCTAGGCCGTGTTTAGTTCATGAACCAAAAAATTTCGGAACACCGTAACACTTTTGTTTGTTTTTTATAATTATTGTCCAACCATGGACTAACTAGGCTCAAAAGATTCATCTCATAAATTTTGACCTAATTGTGCAATTAGTTTTTATTTTTATCTATATTTAATACTTTATGTATGCGTCTAAAGATTTGATATGATGAGAAATATTAAAATTTTTTGGAGTTTTAGGTGGAAGTAAACAAAGCCCACGTGCAGAAGCGCTAGCGAGTTCTCTTTCCAGCTCTCACTCTTCTTCACGTTGAATTCTCAACACAGGCCTTATTTAGTTTAAATTTTTTTTAGTTTTCGCTACTATAGCATTTTCGTTTGTATTTGACAAACATTATCTAATTATGGACTAACTAGGCTCAAAAGATTCGTCTCCTAAATTACAGGCAAACTGTGTAATTAGTTTTTGTTTTCGTTTATATTTAATGCTTCATGTATGTGTGCAAACATTCGATGTGACAGAGAATTTTGAAAATTTTTAGGTTTTTGGTGGAACTAAACAAGGGCACGGTACTCAAATAGCTAGCACAATCGTCTTGTTGGGACGTCGATAGTATCCAACAAATTAGGTATTGTTTAGAGCAACTCCAAGATACTCTCTAAATCATTCTCTAAATATGAAGAATAGAGATTTTAGTGAAAAACTATTCTCCAACAGTTTGTCTAAATGATTATGCAAATATAGTCATCTTCTATTCCGTATTTTTCGCTAGCTATAAATAAAAGACGAGAATGACTCTCTAGAGTGCGCCATGAGAGATAAAAAAGCTATTGGACAGTGAAGAATATAGAAAACGATTTTTATAAAAATGATTCTCTAAATGATGATTTAGAGAGCGAGATTTGCTAAGACTCTTGAAGATGCTCTTAAATACTAAAAGTTTTTAAAGTTATACACTGCAACATTTTTATGTCTATATTTAATGTTTTATGTATGCGTTCAAAGATTCAATGGGACGAAGAATTGTGTAATCTTTTAAAATTTTAAAGGCATCTAAATAAGGCACTAGCGGAGTCGGTTGAGCAATGAAATTCTGAATTCCTATAAAGAAAAAAAAACGAAAAAGAAAGAAGAAACCCTCTTTTGGGGGCACAAAACCCCCGGCCGTGACAGCCTGACAGGGATCCCGGTCCTCCAGCTCCACGCCCGCCCGCCACTATGTCGATGGCGGCTCCCGCGCCGGGCGCCACGGCCACGGTGCGGGTAGCCAACATCCCGGCCTCGGCCATCGCCGCCGAGCTGCTCGCCTTCTTTGACTCCGCCGTCACCACCACCGGCGCGGCCTTCGCTTGCGAGATCGCCGCCGCCCACCGCGGCTGGCTCAGCCGCGGCCACGGCTCCGTCCAGTTTGACTCCTCCGCCGCCGCCATCCATGCCATCGACCTCGCCTCCTCGGGCCGCCTGCCCCCTTTCCTCGGCTCCTGCCTCTCCGTCTCCCCCGCCCACGCCGACCTCCTGCCCCGCGCGCCTGACCTCTCCCTCCGCGCCGCCGACGCGGGCCTCATTCTAGGCAACCGCGTCGCCGAGCGAGAGCTGGAGGCGGCCTACTCCTGGGACGGCGTGCGGGCCGAGGTCATCCCGAGGAAGCGGCGTGTGGACCTCTACCTGAAGCAGGATTCCCGGAGCTACAAGCTTGAGGTTCTCTTTGAGGACATCAGGGAGTGCTTTGGGTGCCACCTTGATGGGACGGGCGCCATCTTGCTGCAGGTGAGCAGCTTAGACCGTGCTATTCGCTTCGATGCACAAAGTTCCAAAACCTTGATGCGCCCTTATATGAATTAAAGTGTGCCTGTTTCGAATTAATAGTTGACACGCAGATATCTGATTGATATACACTGTCATCACTCATCAACCCTCATTTTCGGTCAGTAGCCAGGGCCCAAGAGATTCACCCAGTGATTGTGATAGAGTAGCTTATTATGGGTAGAGTTGCAAGTCAACAAGTAAATCTACAGATACTTTCAGACCAAAGGCAATTGGCCCAGCTTTATTGAAAGCCTAAGAGGAGTTTTACTGGTGTTACCAATTACCAGTTTATTACAAAAGACAAGCCTTTGATAACTCTACTCGACTTTGACTTCTCTCTGGACGGAACACCTCTGAACAAACCTTCTTAAGCAACTATCAGTGAAAGAACCTCAACTACTGTCCTCAGAACTCAGGAAATGAAAAGAACTACACCAAATGTCCAGCAAAAGGCAGCCTTGCAGAAGAGTTCTTTTGACAGTTGAGCGATCATCTCCACATCAACATATAATTGAATTTCTATTCTGGCCTAACAGCCCAGCAGAATGGGAGCATACCCAAGTGCGTTGCAGCCTGCAGATAGAGCTTTCTTCTTCCTCTAGTGCTGCACAGAAGGATATTTTTGCATTCTTCTATGGCCTGCTAGAGTCCTCTATGTCTGCTATCGCATATGTTGTGTAGCAGCATTCAAATCAATCACACTATAGGTTTTCATATGATTCATTTACTGCATAATCTAGCCATTTTCCATTTTGAGTAATTACTCAACGACTTGAGATATGCACAATAAATGTAATCCTCATAAGGGATAAGAATAAGATCTTTTACTTTGAAGTTTGAAACTGATCAATTTTTTTTCCACCTGAGAAATTCCCATTTCCATTAAAATATTAAAGGAAATAAATAGTTTGTGAGATAAAAGACAGAAATAAGGAAAGAAGAAGAGTTTAAAGGCCTTAGAGCCTGCAGCCAAAGCTACAAAAACTAAAGCCAAAAGCTCTGACTAAGAGCACCGACTACAGAGATTTAACCTACCAACCTTCTCCATCTCTCAGAAAGTTTCAGCAGAAAGGACATAACAGGAGTATCAGCAGCAGGATAGAAATATATCAATTACAGAAACCAAAAAAGACGGTTTCTCCTTCAGTGTGATAGCCTTTTGAGATTCACAGCCTGTCCTTAAGCCGGAGCATTGCCTTGCCCATCAGGGTCTCCATGAAACTGATCAATTAACTTCATATTTATGCAAGCATACTCGAGTTTCCTCTGCATGTTATTTGAAGCATGTCTTTTTCATCATATATTGAGAGTGTAAGCTGTTTAAGATTTATTAACTTAATACATTGAGGTAGATTTTACAAATGCTATTCTATCAATTCTCCTGTTAATATTAAGCTGCCCTGTTGAATACATAGTTATAGCTGCAATGATATAGATTTAATGCTTGTCATATTTCTTCGACTATCAATTTGTTTCAGCTGCAATGTTCTTAGGGCATCTTTTTTAATGAATCTGAAGCTACTCTTCTGATAAAATTAATATTATCCTTGCTTCAGCTGACTTATGCACCAAGAATATACACTGCAATTTCTGGGTCAACAGTTAAATCGAGGTTTACAGATGACCGCTTTCATGCATGCAAGGAGGATGCCAAATTTGCATGGGTCAGAGCACTAGATTTTACACCTAATAACTCTTTCGGCGAGTGTTCCACTCTTGTCCTGAAACTGAGCAAAGGTGTACCAGTATCAGATATTCTTGAAAGTTTACCCTTCTCAGGAGAATTAGAGGAATTGGCCATTTCTTCGATGCTTGCATTTGGCTCCTCCTCCAATGTGGTTCCTCTTGTTGACTGCCCGAATGGCTTTTCCGTGCCTTATGAAGTTCTTTTCCGTCTGAACTCTCTTGTTCACATGGGGAAGCTAGTTGCCAGGCATGTTAATGCTGATCTGTTTAAAGTCCTTGAAGAGCTGTCAATTGATACTTTAAGGAGAATATTTGAGAAAATGAGCAAATTAAAATCTACCTGCTATGAACCTTTGCAATTCATCAGACATGAGGCTCATAGCATGAGTAAGAGCAAGAAAGCCTTTTTGTCCAACAAGAAGGACGGTGGAAAATTGATGAGGTGTTACAGAATTCACATCACACCATCAAAAATATACTGCTTGGGACCTGAGGAAGAAGTTTCAAATTACGTGGTTAAGTACCACTCTGAGTATGCTTCTGACTTTGCTCGAGTTACTTTTGTTGATGAAGACTGGAGCAAGCTTTCTCCCAATGCATTATCAGCTAGAACTGAACAAGGTTTCTTTTCTACACCTTTGAAAACTGGCCTGTATCATCGTATTCTCTCCATTCTAAAGGAAGGATTTTGCATTGGCCCAAAAAAATATGAATTTTTGGCCTTTTCAGCAAGTCAACTTCGTGGTAATTCTGTTTGGATGTTTGCTTCAAATAATTCTTTGACTGCTGAGAGTATAAGGAGGTGGATGGGCCACTTCGAAGATATCCGTTCAGTCTCCAAGTGTGCAGCTAGAATGGGCCAACTGTTTAGCTCCTCCAGGCAAACATTTGAAATCTCATCATATGATGTAGAAGTAATTCCAGATATTGAAGTCACAAGTGATGGCACTAAATATATATTTTCAGATGGTATCGGGAAGATTTCTACTAGATTTGCCAGACAGATTGCCAAGTTATTTGGATTAGACCCTGCTCACCCTCCTTCTGCTTTTCAAATAAGGTATGGGGGCTATAAAGGAGTCATCACTATTGACCCTACTTCCTTTTTCAACCTTTCTCTACGACCTAGTATGAAGAAGTTTGAGTCGAAGAGCACTATGCTGAACATTACAAATTGGAGCAAGTCTCAGCCATGTTACGTGAACCGTGAAATTATTTCTCTTCTTTCGACATTGGGGATAAAGGATGAAGTATTTGAATCGATGCAACAAGATGACATGCACGAATCAGACGGAATGCTAACAAATAAAGAAGCCGCTTTGTCTGTCCTAGGGAAAATTGGTGGTGCTGATACCAAGACAGCTTCTGAGATGGTGCTGCAAGGCTATGAACCAAGTTCAGAGCCTTACCTGTTAATGATTCTTAAAGCCCATCGGGCTAATAGGCTGACCGACATAAGAACTAGGTGTAAGATTCATGTCCAGAAAGGCCGTGTTCTTATTGGTTGTTTGGATGAAACCTGCACATTAGACTATGGCCAAGTTTACATCAGAATTACAAAGAATCGCAAGGAGCAGAAGTACAGTGAACAGCCATTCTTTTGCAATGATGATGGCAAAACAGCTGTAATTGTTGGAAAAGTTGCAGTCACAAAAAACCCATGTCTCCATCCTGGTGATGTCAGAGTACTTGAAGCTGTATATGACCCTGCATTGGATGCTAGGGGTCTTATTGATTGTGTTGTATTTCCTCAGAGAGGGGAAAGGTATGTTTGCTATTCTGAATCTGAAAAATGACTTATCTTTAGAATGTGGAGTTCAATTTCTCTGTCCATGGCTGTGAAGCAGCCTGTCTACTGAACTAAGACACTGTATCTGTCTCTGCTAGCAATGTTATCCATGTTATGTTGATCTTGTAGTTTACAACTAACCATTTGGATTAATGTTGTCAATGCTTGCTCTATCCTTGAAATCTTCAAATTAATTAGGCCTCATCCAAATGAATGCTCGGGTGGCGATTTGGATGGCGACCTCTTCTTTATTACTTGGGATGACAAACTGATTCCGGAGAAGGTTGATGCACCTATGGACTACACTGCAACGAGGCCACGCATAATGGACCATGCTGTTACACTCGAGGTACACTCCATACTCGTGAGTGTCTTTCATTCGCTCATTTTTCTGGATTATATATGTATATACTATGGTTGATTTGCTGTTGTTCTTATTCGGTTAATAGGATTTCTATAGTCTCAACATATCAGTTTATAAGCGATCTTTCCCCTGAGACTATTGATTCAGGCATTTTAATGATAATGATTTTGGAGCTAAGGATCCTTGCATGTTTCTAAAATGTGTGTATGCATTTAGGATTAACTTCATGAAACAGGTGCTGATAGGGCAATAATGAGCATATAGAACTCGCTGTTAAGACCACATTTTAGTCCAGTCAGCATGGTATTAAGATGGTATGTGAATTATGCTCGCCGTGAACATTCAGCAAATGCCTGCATATTTCGCCATCTTGCGTGGTTATTCTCGCTTGAGCAAAATGTTACAAATGAACATCTGCATGCAAATGCTTGCAGGAAATTCAGAAGCACTTCGTCAATTACATGATAAATGACGCCCTCGGTGTTATCTCCACCGCCCACTTGATCCACGCAGACCGTAATCCGCTGAAAGCTCGCAGCCCCGAGTGCCTCCAGCTGGCCGCTCTGCACTCCATGGCGGTCGACTTTGCCAAGACGGGAGCTCCAGCCGAGATGCCCGTGGCGCTGAGGCCCCGGGAGTTCCCGGACTTCATGGAACGGTGGGAGAGGCCAATGTACGTCTCCACCAGCGTCCTCGGCAAGCTCTACCGCGCAGCCCTGCGCCATGAGGAGAACGCAGAAGCGCTCCTGCCTGCGGGCCCACCGCGCTGCGTGTACGACCCGGACCTCGAGGTCGCTGGTTTCGACAAGTTCCTGGACACCGCGGAGGAGCAGTACGAGGTGTACGCCGAGAAGCTGGGCACCCTGATGACATACTACTCCGCGGAGCACGAGGACGAGATCCTGACGGGCAACATCCGGAACAAGCTGGTGTATCTGCGGCGGGACAACAAGCGCTACTTCGAGATGAAGGACCGGATCATCGCCGCCGTCGACGCCCTGCACGCTGAGGTGAGGGGGTGGCTCAGGGCTCGCAAGGAGGATGACGCGTCCAAGTTGGCGTCGGCGTGGTACCACGTGACGTACCACCCGGACCGCCGCGGCGAGAAGCGGTTCTGGAGCTTCCCGTGGGTCGCCTGCGACACCCTGCTGGCGATCAAGGCGGCGCGTAGGTGCCGGAAGCGGGTGGAAGACGCCGCTGCGCCCATGGACTGCGACGCCTCCTAGACGGAGGTGCCACTGTCAAAGTGAGCTTGTGATGCAAGTGGAAAACCGTAGTAGTAACAGTAATAAGACGCACCACTGCTCGCTGTAAAAAGAATTAGTGCGGTTTGTCTTGAGGTCCTCCTAAAAGGCGTACACTATCGTACTGGTGGAACCGTGGAATCATGATTTGCCGTTCTTGATGACTAGAATATGCGGAGCATCCGAGCATGTATGATTAGCTAAGCCGGATTACCGCTGGCCCCGTTTGGTGGTTTGTTGGTACTTGGGACGGACGGCTGCTCTGAGATGTTCTCTGGCCTGCTGGTCGGCTGGTCCTGAGATCGTCTACTAGCAAACTTCGAGTGCTACTCTCTTGATTTTGTTGACTTCCCACAGCCACAAATACGTTCTGATTAAAGTCTGATCGAGCTTTTGAAACTTTAGCAGTCAGCAGATATCAAAAGTATTAAATTTATAGAAGCATAATTTAGCAGTTACCAAAAGTGTTAAATTTAGAAGTATAAACGTCAAATATGTATAGCTTTATATCTCATAAAGTAATTACATACATAAATCATCATTAGTATTAGAGCTATATTTTTTGCTAAAAATAGTGGTCCAAGTTACAGCTGAAAGCTAGAACGACTTGGATGGGGTGCTATATTTATGACCATGCTGACTTTGGTGGTTCGTTGGGACGGCTGCTTGACCCGCTAGTCGGCTAGTGACATGTTCTGGCCACCTAGGATCGTCTAGCAAACCTCCATTTGAGTTTTGACTCCCCACAAATAGTACTTGACGTTTTGATTAACAAAGTTTTGAAACTTAGCAGTTAGCAGTTATCAAAAGTATTAAATTTAGAAACATACTTCCTCTGTCCCTAAATATATCGTTTTCATTTCGAGAACCAATTTTGACTAAATATATATAGAAAAATATTAATATTTATGATATAAAATTAACATCGTTAGATTGTTGAATATATTTTCATAATAAATTTATTTAGAGATATAAATGTTACATGTTTTTTCTACGAATTCTGTGAAACTTATGACACGGAAATCAAAAGTGACAATTATTTAAGGTACGCGTCAAATACGTACTAGCTTTGACTCATACAGTGGTTCCTAGTACATAAGCTCTTATAGAAAGTTAGGCCTTGTTTAGTTCCAAAATTTTTTGCAAAACAGGTACTGTAGTACTTTCGTTTGTTTGTGACAAATATTGTCCAATCATGGACTAACTGGGCTCAAAAGATTCATCTCATCAATTCCGACCAAACTATGCAATTAGTTTTTAT
>Ga0182004_10005079_pt1 | contig 10691 bp, 9 predicted proteins | sample Sormic07211540_1_FD_120479 | JGI IMG/M metagenome (GOLD analysis project Ga0182004, IMG submission 120479) | Endophyte microbial communities from Sorghum bicolor roots, Mead, Nebraska, USA - 072115-40_1 MetaG | ecosystem: Host-associated > Plants > Roots > Unclassified | place: USA: Nebraska...
GGCAGGCTCTGGACGGCAGCGAGAAGGATGCGCCACGGTCTGCAATCCAGCGCGGACTGCGCCCTGTGCGGCCAAGCTGAGGAGACAGTTGATCATCTGCTCTCCTCCTGTGTCTTCACCAGAGAAGTTTGGTTCCGCACCCTTCAAAGAGCCAACATGCAGCAGCTCGCGCCCGGGCCAGACGCGCGTCTCGGTCTCTGGTGGATCCAGGCAAGACCGTCAGTGCCCGCGGCTCTTCGGCGTGCTTTTGACGGCATGGTTTTGCTGGTGTCTTGGGAACTCTGGAAGGAACGAAACCGCAGAACCTTCGACGGAGCCAACGAATCGACCACCCAGGTGCTGCTTCGAATTCGGTTCGAGGCCGAGGCCTACATCTCGGCCGGCTTCAGCAAGCTAGCGCCGCTTTTCGCGTTGCTCGCGTAGTGGACTTCTAGCGTCCGTTCTCCCTCTTCTGTAGCGCCAACTAGTTTGTACTTAGTTTTCTCCTACAGCTGCACCGTTCTAGCCGGTGATTTGTGTTCGTGTGGCCTGTTGTAACCCAGTGCATCTCGCTCTCGGTTCCTCAGGAGTGTTTTGAACCTTTCCTTCTTAAAGCAATACGAGCCTGCGGCACGTTTTCGAAAAAAAAACTTCGGTCCTCAACCTAACAGGTGGCACACAACCAACAAAAGAGCTGAAATCTAACACATTCTAGTGATATCAATTCATAAAGTAGACCGCCACCCATACCTGACAAAAAAAATCCTTACCCATATTAACGGGATTCACTTTCCAAATGAGTTGGTTAATGTTTGGGATATCAATATATACCAACTGTTTATTAGCAATGCGAAGCAACAAATTGTTCCATGCTACTAACTTAAGGACCTATGAAGATAACTTTGAAACAAATTATAATCTTTCAAAGAAAATTTTGACCCTTTTTGCCCCTCTATGATAGCTGCAGGATATCTCCGCCATCAAGGTTACCCATAATCCAATTGGTTATGAGCCCTTACAAGCATTTCAGAGTAAATAATATAATTAGTACAATTGTTTTGAGTACAATCCCTCTAGGCTAAATCAAATAGGAATACAAAGTTCTAAGCATTGCAATGAAGCATGGTGAACTTCCATTCTCCCAGACACAATCAACATATATGCTCAGGAGGACACAATCAATGACTATAGTAAATAACAAAAATGTGCTATTCAAACAAAATGACCATCCGACACTATTCAACCTAAAGTATAGGGCAAAAAGAAAATACCTCATAGAAATATGTACCTGGCTGCTAATCAAATACTCACTTCCTACCTGATCTATTGTAAATAACTAATTAATAAATAAACGCCCTTTCCCATGAAAACTCCAAAGGTTAGAACATCATCTCCCTCCTGATAGGTCAGATATAGCTCCGAAGCTCATCATTGATGATGGAGGACATGACACAATATATGGATCCAATCCCTTATTTTGCAACATGGCTAGCATGTTGAAGCTCAGTTGTGTCGATGCCAACTCTGGAACCGGTGAGTCTCCATCGAGGTAATCCATTACCTTTTGCATGCTTGGCCTTGCACTTCCAGAAGGGTGTGAGCAGAGCAGTCCAAGCTTCAGTACAAGGTACACTTCTTCAGCGTTATAGTTTCCTTTCAGCCTTGTATCCACCGTGGCAAGGAGAGTTCCATTGTGCCAATGGTCAAGTACCCAATCAACCAACAAAAGTTGGTCGCCTTGTTCATCATCCTTGATAGGTCTTTGTCCACATGTGACCTCAAGAAGGAACGTACCAAAAGCGAAAACATCTGTAAGAGGTGATGCCTTGCCTGTGCGTACTAGCTCTGGAGCAAGGTAACCCATGGTGCCAACCATATGTGTAGTTTGGGGATCAGTACCATGGTCATATAACCTCGCGAGGCCAAAGTCACCAAGCCGTCCATTCATTTCTTTATCAAGGAGTACATTGCTTGCCTTTACATCACGATGAATGACAACTTTTTCCCACTTCTCATGAAGGTACAACAAACCAGATGCAACACCTCTGATGATATGCATCCTTTGAGCCCAATCCAACACTGGCTTTGCTTCTTCATAATGCAAATATTTATCAAGGCTACCATTAGACATGTAGTCATAGACCAAAAGGAGTTCGCCTTTCCTCCGACAATATCCAAGTAACTGCACAAGATTGCGGTGTCGGATGCGGCCGATACTAACAACCTCAGCAACAAACTCCTTCATTCCTTGCCTTGACTCATGTGACACTCTCTTCACAGCCACCTCCAGTTTAGACTTTGGAAGCACTCCTCTATACACCCTACCAAACCCACCTTGTCCAAGAAGATGTTTGTCCTTGAATCCATCAGTTCCATTGAACAAATCCTTGTACGAGAACCGGTGCGGTCCGAAATCGACCTCCCAATCTTCCCGTAGCTCGGCATACCTCATTCTCCTTCTCACAAGCATAACCACAAGAGTCCCTAGAGTGACAATGAACAATGCAGTGGCAATAGGCAGCAAGATCTCCAGGACCTTGGATCGGGGCTTCGGGCCGAGCCGAGGTAGCTTTGGCAGCTTAGCGACATCGATCGCCGGTGCAGGTCCATCCATGGCGAAGCTCCAGCCAAGAATGTAGTGCCGAGAATTGATTGGGCCAGTTGCAGAAGAGAAGCCAACGTATGACGGCTCAGCTAGCACGTCGGAGAGGTTGTAGCGTGTGGTAACAAGAGGCCTTACTGGTTTGGAAACGCCAACCGGAGCGATGGTGACGTCGACGCGCGCTTCCTCCCCGTCGTACTCCACCCACGCCTGCATCACCTCGCCGGCGATCAGGTCCATGCCATGGAAGCTCCCGTTGTTGGCGTCGTCGTAGTACCCCGCCGGGTGCGCCTCCACGGAGCGGAGGCCGTTGACGTCGACGCCGACGTGGTTGTTGTTCACGTCCTGGAACTCGACGTTCTGCATGGTGTCGATCTCGGCGGCGAAGAAGCGGTTGGTGGCGTTGCCGTTGTCGTCGATGTTGGCGAGGCCCATGTACTGCGCGGCCAGCGCCGAGGAGAAGTCCGTGCCGGACGCTACCGTGAAGGCGATGCCATGGCAGCTGAGCCCCGGGTACGTGGTCTGGATGGCGAACGCGAAGGAAGCCGAGAAGGAGCGCACCGTTCCGCCACCGGGCGACGACGGCGTGCGGAGGCGCACGGGCGCCGGGTGGAACGCGTGGCCCTTGAGCTGGACCGTTCCGTTGGTGAGCTCCAGGATGCCGTCCGCCGTGATGGTCGCCGTGCCGTCTAGGGTGAGGTTGGCGCCGGTGAAGCCCGAGAAGACGAACTGGTCCTGGTTGGCTGCGGCGTCGGCGGCAGCACTGACAGTGACAGCCGTGGCAGGGTTCAGGCAGTGGAAGAGAAGGACGGTGAGAAAGGAGATGACACCTTTGTGAGCCATGTCCTCTCTGAAGAGACTGGAGAGTGACTGAACTGCGCCGAGAGCCATGGCTTGGCTGCTAGTTAGTATATGTGTTACCCTGACGCATTAGGACCTGCAATTGCTAATCCATTGTTGTCTGAAGTCTGAACATGAGTTGCTGCTTGCTTGGTTCTGGAAGCTGAGATTCAATTTTCTTGTTGTGTCCATTTCGTCTACCAGTTTTTTTTTTTTTTGAAAGAACAGGGGGGGGACACAAGGAGCCCCTACTGGATTTCGTCTACCAGTCGTTGGTCAGAGAAGGCGATACATCAACAAGAGCATTTCCTGACACATCATCAGCAATTGCCGTAAGCCATCGCTAGCAGTTCGTACAAATATAAGTGTTGCTTGTGGCGTCCAAGTCTTCTGTGACTAGTTTTTCCATGTATATGAACAAATGGGATAAGAACACATCGTATTTCTGACGTCTGTGTTCTTAACTTCCTAGCCGCCGTTCCCTCAAATAAAAACTTCCTAGCCGCCATTGACTTCTTCACTCATTTCAGTTTACTATGAGCCCACATGTATTGACACGCAAGAATGATTCTGCATACCTCAGAATTATCATATAGCACACCATTCTACTGGTGCTGGTCTTATCTAGTAGTATAGTCTTGAAATCTAGTTCTTTTTTTCTAAAAAAAAATTATTTCCACACAGATTAGTCCAAGATTCCAACTCACGCGTGTTAAGGACTGATACTGAAATGCCTTGTTCAACTTAGTAGGCTATGTGGCCAGGATAACACATATATTGTTTTCGCTTATAGTAATCATGTCGCTGACATAATTGTGATGTTTTTTTTGAAGAGTCTGATTGTGATGTTCTCCTTTTCCAGAGAAAAAACATGGTCCACTGCTTTAATCATATGGACATTATGATTCCACACACGGGGAAACTAGTGAAGGAAGACTACTCTTTTTTATCTCCGTCCACGAAAGGGTACAATTATCATTTTCAAGGAACACAAATGATTTGAAGTTTGATCAAAGTTATATAAAAATGTACTAACATTTATAATATAAAATAAGTAGAATATTAAATAACTTCTGAAATACATTTTTGTACTAAACCTAATTGAAGACATAAATGTTAATATTATCTACTATAAATTTAGTTCAAGTTAAGCTAGTAGACTTGTACAAATCTTTAGTTGCATTCTTTCTTGAGCGGAGGGAGTATAAGTTTATAACACAAGAGTAATCTTTTCCATACATACTTCAACTTTTTTCAAGGGATTGTTAATCATGGAATTCAGCTCATTTACATCAAAGGTTATGAAATAGAAGGCAGCTCATGTTATCACTTCTCCTGAAGGGCTGGACATGGTGGTCATGGTGACCATGGACGAGGGGTAAGACATGACATACGAGTCGAACCCTTCGTTCTGCATCAGCGCAAGGGATTCAAAGCTCCGGTGTGTCGGCGCCAACTCCGGTACTGGTATGTCTCCGCTAAGGTACTTGGAGACTTGCCGCATGCTTGGTCTCACGCTGGACAACGGGTGAGAGCATAGCAACCCTATCTTGAGAGCCAGAGATGCCTCATCAATGTTGTAGCTTCCATGGAGCCTAGCATCCACAGTATCAGTCAGTGATCCATGGTGCCAATGCTCAACAACCCAATCAACCAACAAGAGCTGGTCACCGTTGGAGCTCTGCCTGATGGGCCTCTGGCCACAGGTGACTTCAAGAACGAACATGCCGAAGGCGAAAACATCCGACAAAGGCGTCGCCTTGCTGCTGCGGCCAAGCTCGGGAGCAAGGTACCCTATGGTACCAACCACATGAGTTGTATGTGGATCAGTACCATGGTCATACAACCTTGCAAGGCCGAAGTCACCAAGCCGTCCTTCCATGTCATTATCAAGCAGCACATTGCTCGCCTTGATATCGCGGTGGATGATTACTTTCTCCCACTCTTCATGGAGATAGAGCAGCCCGGACGCGATCCCCTTGATGATCCGGAACCTCTGATCCCAATTCAGAATTGGCATGTCATGGTTTTGGTCACCACCATACAAGTGTTTGTCAAGGCTTCCATTCGACATGTACTCGTAGACCAGGAGGAGTTCACCTTTTCGCCTGCAGTAACCTAGTAACTGCACAAGGTTGCGGTGCTGTAGGCGGCCAATGCTAACAACCTCTGCTATGAACTCCTTCATCCCTTGCTTGGAGTCATGTGACACCTTCTTGACGGCGATCTCCATTTTCGACACCGGAAGCACTCCCTTGTACACCCTCCCAAACCCTCCAACACCAAGAAGGTTCTTGTTCTTGAACCCTTCTGTTGCATTGAACAAGTCCTTGTACGAAAACCGGTGTGGCCCAAACTCGACCTCCCAATCTTCTCGCACCTCGGTGTACCGCAGCCGCCTCCGCACCAGGAGAACGGCAATGGCACCCACGGCCAAGATGACTGCTGCCGTGGCTACCGGCGGGATGATCTCTGCCAGTTTGGCACGGTGCTTGGGGCCAAAGCGAGGCAGCTTTGGCAGCTTGGCGATGTCGATGGCCGGGGCAGGTCCGTCCATGGCGAAGCTCCAACCGAGAACGTAGTGCCGCGAGTTGAACGAGCCTGTCGCCGACGAGAAGCCGACGCGAGCGACGTCGGTGAGCACCGTGGAGAGGTCGTAGGCGGTGGAGAGCAGCGGCCTGCTGGGTTTGGCCATTCTCAGGGGAGCCATGGTCACGTCGACACGTTTCTGCTCGCCGTCGTAGTCCACCCACACCTGCATCGCCTCGCCGCTCGCGAGCGTCAGGTTGCGGAACACGCCGCGGCCGGCGTCGTCGTCGTAGTAGCCGGCGCTGGTCGAGGAGACGGAGACGAGGCTGTTGACGTCGACGCCGACGTGGTTGCCGTTGATGTCGCGGAACTCGTTGTTCTGGTCGGTGTCGAGCTCCACGCCGAAGAGGTGGTCGGCGGGGTCGCCGTTGGTGCTGCCGTTGACGAGGCCGATGTACTGGCTCGGGAACGCGGCGGCGAGGTCGTAGCTGGCCGGCGCGACGAAGAGGACGATCCCGTGGCCGCAGGCGTCCGCGTCCGGGCAGAGGATGCCGAACACGAAGGACGCCGAGAAGGACCGCGCTGTGGCCGTGCCGTTGCTCGCCTCACGGAAACGGAGCTCGGCTGGGTGCATGGCGTGCGCCTTCTGCCGGAGCGTGCCGTTGGTGAGCTCCAGCAGGCCCGACGGCGTGACCACGGCGGCGCCGTCGAGGGTGACGTTGGCGCCCGCGAAGCCGGAGTAGACGAACTGGTCGGCGGCGCTGCCGGCCGACGCGCCGCCTGCCTCGACGCCGAATGCGAGGACGATGCACAAGGAGACGCTAAGCAGTTTCGTTCTTGCAACCGTGAGGCGTGGACGAGGACGACAACGACATAGCTTCGTGCTGCGCAGAGGAGGAAGGAAGTGACGACGCCATTGGTGATGCTTGGCTTGCATTATTGCTTACTGCAAAGAAACTGTGCCAAAACACATGAGCTGAGGATCGGATATACACTGGGATTGGATATTGCTCACGCAAAACATGAGCTAGTGTGTGAAAGGCAACGGAGAAGAGGAGCAGAATGCAGTTGCCTGGGTCTTGGTTAGGTTGTGCAGCTGAATTGACTGTTTTTTTTGGAAGCCCTGAATTGACTGCTCTGCTAGAGTTGGATTTCAGATCGAGGACAATCATGTGTGATGGGGTAGAATTAACTAAGACCAAACATGGAGGAGTACCTGTTTCAGAGTTTAAACCGTTTGGGAAGGCAAGGACGACTTCGTGCGGGACTTGCAGAAATTTCACAACCAAAACCAACACCAGATTCCTCGTGACATGCTAGAAAAAAATAAGATAAATTATAAAAATTCTCACGATCATATCTTATCTTACTACTGCTACTCCAGCGGAGATTTTAGATTAATTCTTACTAGACGTGGTAGAAAAAAATGAATCCTAGAACTTTATCTCACCATAACTCATTAGAGCTTCCATGCTAATTCTTATCGGATAGTACGCTATAAAAAAAGATAATTCCTAAAAGAAGTTTCTCAATAATCAGAAACAACCGGAGCCTCCATAGTAATATTCATCATACGCTAGAAAAAAAATAAATTTTAGCGCACAACAATTAAAAGCATCTTGCCTTTACCAAGATTCTGAACATCGTCATCGATAACAGTCATTGGATCTATTCTGTTTTATTAAAAAATTATCTACCTCTATCATTGTAAAAAATACATAAAGTAACCCCCTCTAATTTTACATCTAAATTACCCATTTGTACCAATAAGATAAATCAAAATCAATTCAAAATAACCCCCTCTAATTTTGTAACTTGGTACAGTTGCCTAAGCATCAATTATCTTGTAAACAGCCTTAATAGCTAGCGCAACTACCTCCTCGCCTGTAACTATGCTACTCCCTCATAACTGGAGGCTTTTTGAATGAAATTTGGTGGGGAAGCTCTCTTCCTATTTATGTTAAAAAAACACCTAAATACATCTATTGACACGGGCTGACATGGAGTACCAGACCCATGTATGCCGGACTACGTGGTCCATCGGCGCCTACATCCAATGTCTTCTTGAGAGTCTCGTGTTGATGGTCCATCTGCACCTACATCCTTTTCAGGAATGCATTCAGATCGCTGATCTGCTCCTCCATTGCTTGCATCTTATCAATTCTGCTATGTGGTTTGATACTGAGGTCAAAGAAGATAATCGGGTGGCTCCGTCAGACTTTATTGCTCGCCAATGAGAAGAACTCGTCGAGTGTGGGCCGAGGATTTACAACTCTGAATATCAAATTGTGACAAACCACAATGTTAATGGCTACATGGGATTGTACTTTGGGGTTCTGTATTAGGTAGCATGGGCGGATCTATATTAAGTACTATGGCTGCCTCGTGCGAAATTAAAAATATAGTAGAAAAGGTCAAATTTTTACTATATTTGCACTCTCGTATCACATATGCTTGCACCAATAAAGCAAGATGTACCCCTTAGAGCAAGTATTATAGTGGGCTGTAAGTTGACTAAATGCTGAGGTAGAGGAAAGAAGGGAGAAGAGAGAGGAGAAGCAAATTGTAAGCTTACAGCCAGCTTAGGCACAAGAATCAAAAAACTTTGTGAGAGAGATAAGTGTGTTATATATTAATAGTGAATAGCTAAGTATTATATAGGTGGGCTAGGAGAAGTGTGCAAGAAATCTTACAGCCAGCAAGTAGACTGTATTATTAAACATGTTCTTAGAAATTGCTCTAGCTCTGCCACTACGACGAATTCACGGATATTAGAGTAGGATGCTAAGTCTCCTACGCATTTGTTCAGCTGGATTGGGCTTGTTCACTCTCTGGGCCCGAAGAATTTTGACCGCCTTGCTTCCGGCCTGCAAGTGGCCTGCTCCTCTTCTTCCCTGCCTTGCCGGCCTTGCTTTGTTGTCTTTAGTTTCAGCATCGCCCATCGTCAGGATCCTGACACGAACACACGCCTATAGTCCTATAAGAATGTACTTATACAATAGTAAATCAGCAAACTTTAATGAAATTCCAACTTTGCAAGCACGGTACAATTCATTTTCTTCTTTTGGAGTCGGGGTAGCTAGGTTACCTGGGCGATACGGTACCTTCTTTGACGTACGACGTCACCATCTCTGTCCTGTACTTCTTGTCGTAGTCAAAATTTCTGGAATAATAAACTGAAATAAATTATGAAAATAAGATAACATCAGGGAGAGCGTGCGGTCCAAACGAGACAGTGACATCTATCAACTCCTCTGCTTAGACTAGCTCATTACAAATTGGAATGCATTGTCGTCTCTCTGTAATCATCCAACAGTTGTACGTGCACGAGCTGAGCACGATGATGACCGGTGGTCTCCCTCTACCTCCAGCAGTAGTGCTCCTTCTTCTTCTTCCCGTGTTGCTTGCATTGGCATGGCGAGCCACCGCCGCCGCCTCCGCCGCCGGAGACCGCATCGGGCGGCTGCCGGGGCAGCCGGCCGTGGACTTCCCGATGTACTCGGGGTACGTGGCGGTGGACGAGGGCGCCGGCGGGCGGGCGCTCTTCTACTGGCTCCAGGAGGTGCCGCCGGAGGCGCAGCCGGCGCCGCTGGTGCTGTGGCTGAACGGCGGGCCGGGGTGCTCGTCGGTGGCGTACGGCGCCTCCGAGGAGCTCGGCGCGTTCCGCATCCGGCCTGACGGCGCCACGCTATTCCTCAACGAGGACCGATGGAACACAGGTATATATATACCGTTGTTGCCGTACGTACGTAGCTTTGTTGATTATACTCTGATGATGATGATCGAGATTGATCATTTTTGTGCGTGTCGTCGTTGATGCGTCGCTGCAGCGGCGAACATCTTGTTCCTGGACTCGCCGGCCGGCGTGGGGTTCTCCTACACCAACACCAGCTCCGAGCTTTACACCAACGGCGACAACAAAACAGCCCACGATTCCTACACTTTCCTGGTGAAATGGTTCCAGAGGTTCCCGCAGTACAAGTACCGCGATTTCTACATTGCCGGAGAGAGCTACGGAGGTTAAGTAATCATCAGTAGTAATAAACATGCATGCACGTGCTTTAATTATTTTTCTACTGCAATAGTAAATGACATTATATATATATATATATATATATAAACTGAATAAAATCGATCGATCGGCACGTACGTACGCATGTGCAGGGCACTACGTGCCGCAGCTGTCGCAGGTCGTGTACCAGAACAACGCCGGCGTCGCGAAACCCATCATAAACTTGAAAGGATTCATGGTGGGCAACGCGGTGATCAACGACCACACGGACTACGCCGGCATGTTCGAGTCGTGGTGGAACCACGGGCTCATCTCCGACGACACGTACGGGCAGCTCAAGGCCTCCTGCGGCAGCAACGACTCCATCATCCACCCGTCGCCGGCGTGCAACACGGCGACGGACGTGGCCGCGGTGGAGCAGGGGGACATCGACATGTACAGCATCTACACGCCCCTCTGCGGCCAGACGTCGTCGTCGTCGACCAAGAGATCATCCCAGTCGTCGCCGTTGATAGGCCGCCACTATCACCACGTACGTGAGTTGTGTGATGAGTAGCTAATCAGTGTGTGTATATATATTATTCTACACTAGGAGAAGTACAGTATCATTCAGACCACGAAATAGTAAACAAATACTGAAACACGAGTACTAAATAATACTGAATTCTATTCAGTATAACAGTTTAGTGTATAATAGTATTTTATATCTAAAGTATAGAAATATATATA
>Ga0182004_10005080_pt1 | contig 10691 bp, 7 predicted proteins | sample Sormic07211540_1_FD_120479 | JGI IMG/M metagenome (GOLD analysis project Ga0182004, IMG submission 120479) | Endophyte microbial communities from Sorghum bicolor roots, Mead, Nebraska, USA - 072115-40_1 MetaG | ecosystem: Host-associated > Plants > Roots > Unclassified | place: USA: Nebraska...
ATTGCAACCCTTTATGGAGTAATATTGAGAAGAAATGGCATATGAAGACATTGAAGACTCAAGTGATCAAATTAGTTATATTCTCTTGTTCTTGAGTATAGGTATGTCGTACTATCAAGGGGGATGCAATACGAATGATAGACAAGTCTCAAGTGCTCAAACTAACCGAACTCAAGTGCTAACATGAGAGAAAACACTTAGTACTGCACCTACACAAGTTGATCTTGGAGCTTGTTCTCTACAGGGTTGGATAGCCCTCGAAACAAGCTTTTCAAAAAGTCCAAGATCACTGCAAACGAAGTTCAGAGTAAAAAGTTATGGCTTTTTCCATAAGGTGACCTGTGATGTATTTACAAGGGCGGCAGTGCCGCCCCTATACAGTCACAACGGCTAGTTTTCGAATCCTAACGGCTAGTTTGAGTGGGATGAGTATATATACCCATCCCACTGCTTCTGGTCGTGCTGCTGATACTCCAGACCTTTCCAACCTTTGCAAAGCCTCTCCCCAACCTTCTCTTTGTGAGAGTATTGTGCTTAGTGCATAATTTAGTGTTGGGGCTGTGTAATTAAGAGCTTGAGAGCAGATTAGAGCAATTCTAACCTTGAGCACTTGCTGGGCTTCGCCAATCTTCGTTGTCCATTTGTTACTCTTGGAGGTGAAGCCTCCTAGACGGCTAGGCGTCGCCCGGCTAGCTTCCGTGCTTGTGGTGAGCAGCGGGACAGTTTGTAAGTTCATCTTGCAGCTAGTGAAATCACCCCTTCTTTAAGAGGTAACACTCTTGTTTGGAGAACGAGGGAAGGGTAAGCCTTAGTGGCATGTCGGTCCTTGTGTGGGAACCTCAACAACGTGGACTTAGGTCAGCCTTAGTGGTGACGCCGAACCACGAGATAAATATCGTGTGCTGATTTATATTTTTGTATTGCTATTGTTGCTGAGGTGATTGTAGGGTTTGTGGCCGATCTACTTGGTGGTACTTGTGCTGTTGTGTATAACTGTTATTCAGTGAATAACATACTTGTAGGAAGCTAGGAAATTTATCTGATCTAAATTTCCTTGGTTATATTTTGAATTGTGCTAAGTTCCCTGCACAAGGGCGGCAGTGCCGCCCTCTAATCTGATAGAGTTTTGAGTTGAAACTTTAAAGATTTGTCACTAGATATCTCTAGTACATCTTTACCAAGTTTGGGCTGTGTTGGACTCACGGTTGTAGGAAGGCAGTGTCGCCCTCAGAGGGAGGCAGTGCCGCCCTGAGTTTTAATTTCTGTTTGAGTAGAATTTTTGCAGGCCTATTCACCCCCCTCTAGGCCTCTTAGGTGACATCAAGGTCCTTTCACTTTTCCACGTGGAAACACCATTAAAAGTGTCGTATCTTGTCACGCCAATGCATGTAGCGCGACTATGTTATTTGGCCGCGCCAGCGGGATTGGCGCGACCAAAAGGGCTATATGATACAATATATTTTTTGAGAGGATTAATATTGAAATATTTGTTAAAAATAGATTAAAATATATAAAAAAGCCGATATGCGGTTGAGTAACACATGTAGATTTAAAAAACAAATAACCTTTTTAGAAAAGGTATTTTTAAAATAATGTGTTTAAGTTTGTTTAAAATATATATAATTATTTAGGACGAGTGAAAGTCATTAGAACAGCATAGATAAACTACGCAAAATGTATGAGTCCCGGAGCACAAAATGTGAAAGTCACTAGAACAGCACAAAGTTCTTTAGAGTCTCTTTCAATTCCCCTCTTTCCTTAGCAACCATAAAGATCAAAGCCAGGAAATCAACTAGAAGAAAGTGAGTGATATAAAATTCTTAGAGCACCTCATAAGCAAGAAATGAGTGCTTCAACGGACAATAACTAATCAGCTAAGGTTCCAAGAACCGAGAGTAATAAAACAAAAAAATCACCGTAAGTGCCACAAGTGCTCAAGATATGGAGGGCTTGTTTGGTTCACGTATGAGTAAAGCCTAGCTTGTATCTCAGAGCCATGTTCATATGGGACAAGCTAAATGCATGTAACGCTAGCGTGAAAAGAACAAGTGATATGGTTTGTCTATTGCTAGTGCTCACATTAAAAGCACATCTCAAGGGGTGAACACAAGCTTGCAAGCTTGTTACTGCTAGCAGGAGGACCGAGCGACAAGCTTATTCGCTTGCCTCAATGGAGATTAAGTCGTTGGCAAGTCACCAAACCTTAGAATAGAAGTCATCATGGGTTTGCATCCCCTACACTAGCTTATTTTGCTTGTTCATATTTGTGCTAGTGTAGTTACTATTGTACTAGTTAACTTGTGTAGCTAAGTAGCTTTGCTATCTACTTTGTGCTTGTGCAGTGTAAGTGGTTGGATAGTGCCAGTGTAGTACTAGTGTACATTGTGCTTTGTATTTGCTTGCTCTAGTATATGTGTAGGAGCTCCCACGCCTTTGTTTGACTAGTTACAAATTTCCTCTGTCTCGATAGACTAGACGCTTTAGCCTTCAACTAGTGGAAGTGTGCGCCCCTGCGCGCATTTGGTAAGGGGATGTGAAGGTTGATTCTAAATATTGTAGTTGAATTATGTATGAGGTTAGTGAGGGAAGACGTCGGATTATACTTCTGATGTGGTGCTAACGTTAGGCAGGGAGGGGAGAGGGACTAAGCAGCCCTATGCCTGCTCTCACACGGCTAAACTCTAGATGGGAAATGATACTAAACAACGACGATAGTAACAAGCAATATACTGGAGGTATGAACGAAGCAAGGATTTCAAGGAGATGTTATCCAAAGTTATGTGTCCATATGATCTTATGTTTTGTTGTATATATGGAATGATAGTGTGCACGATATTTTGTAGATAGGAAAATCATGTATATGGTTCAGTGGATAGGGTATTGAAAAGTAACAGGTTTAGTACATGTTATAAGTGATAGATGTAGTGTACAAAGCATTTGGCAACATATGCATCAAGTATTATACAAAGTGGGGATTCATGAGTTAAGGGGTTTTGTAGTTTGTTGCGCTAACAGTGCTATTAGCTATAGCACATTGCTTAGTCGAAATCCCATGCTTGGTCTTCATAGTTTATAACGCTGGTGGATGAGTCTGTGTCAGGATGATGATGTTGTTTATCTGCAATGAATGAGGAATAATTTGGTTCAGTGTCACCTACTCTGTTATTTGTGAAGATTGGAAGAGTGAGGTGCATTAGTATGATTACCTTGTGCTCGGGATGTTGCTTCTATGTCATCACCTGTTAAATGAAAGCAAAATTTTAGAGCCTATGTAACGATATTTTTGGTGGATGTGGTGTTATGAGAATATGGTTGTTTACCTGAGTATGTAAATGCTTCATGTCGACGGTATCTCCTATTAATGATAAAGTAAAAGATACTGAGATGTACGAAAGGCTTCCTTATTTTGCATTTATTTTCCAGAATATGTTTGCTGGCTATTATTGTTAAATGATACTGAATTTAGTGTACATACCTCCATGCAAAAATGATACCGGGTTGTTGGGTGGTGAAGCGAGCGGGTGGAGCATGTCTTATGTGTAGATATCGTATCATACTGATCAGATACTGAGGAGATTATCACTGGTAGTTTGTTTGGCGAGTGCTATGTGTGCTATCTGAGGTATAAGAGTTTGTGATCCATAGACATTGACCGAATATGTTAGTGTTGCTGGTTGTCGGCAGGCGTCGGCGAGCAACAGAGGCAAGAAAAGGAGAACAAAACGCAAGACACGAACCGGCAGGAGGAAACAAGGAAGCTGAGTCAAAAAAACAGAGAAGCAGCCGCACACAGCAAGTGTCTGGCAGCATGCTATTGCGACACGGATGCATGGAGAAAGTACTTTGCACAATAACAAGATATCTGCTTAAATCTAGCCGTCAAAACAAGGATCAAACGGTGCGGAAAAGTTGAGGTAACGTGGCTAGCGTGCCTACTCAGGAACCTGTTCCCAATTGAAGAAGTGAACGAGTTCCACAGCCCAATCGTAAAATCCCAAAAGTTAATAGCAGGATCAAAGCAAAATCCAATAGCTAAAACATGTCAATTGTTTTTCCCAACAAATCCGTATATATAACATATACATAAACAACAAATCTCTTTTCCCTGTGTACCCAGTTTTTTTTTACTTTTTACTACATTTTTCTAAATTCATCTCGAATTCACAAAATATCAAAATTAATGCATTGTCGCTTCCAACAAAACAACCGCTTTTGAAGATCGTTTCCCTAAATGATATTAGAAGAAGTTCAACCATGGGACGACTTTGACCAAAATTGTGAAGAAAAATAATCATATGATTTGCGTGTGACATGTGCCATTCTTTAGGTGAATGACATTAACCAATATCATTTTAGTTAAATGAAATTAGGTTTCTTATTCTAAAATAAGGAAAACTTATATGCACATTTAGTTGATATGAAACCAGGCTATAGCCCAATAGAAAATCAAATATTTTTCTATTATTATAGGTCATAAATACTATCAGCAGGAAGAGATGAGATATATAAGATTGAAAAGCATCATAACAATACATAGCAATGCAACAAATTAAATAAGTTTACAAATGAAGTATAACTTAGTTTTATCTATTTTCACTTCCTAATATGATATTCGTCGATCTATTTTCAAACACAAACATGCTTATAAGTTATGACCAACTGTGCTTATTCAACAACAAAAAAAGATGAACAAAATAGAAAAGATTGTTATGTGATGGTTGGGTTGACTCTGTTCTTTTTATCTATTGAGTTAATAGACTCCCATGCTATTAAACTATTTTAGACTTTGAGTCCGATATCTATGGTCCATTAGTCTTGACTTTTAGGGCGTCCGCAATGGTGTTCAAATCGCTAGCTATTTGATCTCTAAGAAGAATATTATTGGTTTTGAATGACAATTTGTAAATAGCTAGCTTAGAAAGTCGCTAGCTATTAGGAAGTCACTAGGTACTGTGGAGAGTATTGTGAGAGAGTTATTTATAAAAATTGTGTTAAATTAGTTATTTATGAGTCGCTATCTATTAGGAAGTCGCTAGCTATTTGATCTCTCTCCTCGATAGCCAATGAGAATGCTACTTTTTTATTATTTTTATACGTTATCTCGCTAGCTATTTGTAAAGTGCTATTGAAAATCAATAGAATTCCTTTGATAACTATTGCGGATGGCCTTATGGATCGGACCAACTTCCCAATAGATCGACCCGACGTATTCTCATTTTCTCATTTATAAGCAAGATAGTGGCAGCAATGGGAGAGAAATGCGAAGCAGTTAAATATGGAGAGTGATGTCACGTGGAGAGCAGAGATAGAAGGTAAAGATCATTGTTTTCGGCATGAATCTAAGCATACGCTTGACCAGATTCGTATCTAAAGCAACAGTCTTTTTAAGATAGAGAGAGTAGAATGTACTAGCTGACTCAGCACTTTGATAGAGCTCCGACAAAGGTTAAGCTGGTCAATAAGGTCGCATCTCCTAAAGCTTCGGATAAAAAGTGTTACGACAAGCACCTTAGGACGCTCACAATATAGACTCTATCATAGAGTCTAAAGTTATTTATTACCTCGAACAATATGGACTTAGAGTCTAAGGGCACTCATAATGTAAGACTCTATCACAGAGTCTAAGACAATTAATTACATATTATTTATGGTATTTTGCTGATGTGGCAGCATATTTATTGAAGAAAGAGGTAGAAAAAATAAGACTTCTAAGTCCATATTGTTCGAGGTAATAAATAACTTTAGACTCTATGATAGAGTCTACATTGTGAGTGCCCTAAATAAGACTTGGAGTCTTATTTTTTCTACCTCTTTCTTCAATAAATATGCTGCCACATCAGTAAAATACCATAAATAATATGTAATTAATTGTCTTAGACTCTGTAATAGAGTCTTACATTGTGAGTGCCCTTATTATGCATCAGCGCTGGAGCTCGGGTGAACGTCAATGTCACCAGGCCTAGATCCCCCAATGGTTGTACTACCACATGTCATTGACTTTAATCAAACCTATATTGAAAAACGTACAAGTGGCTGAGGATGGGTTTGGTAGGGATCTAGATTCTTGTAAAAATGTTTCAGATTTAGATTTTCTTAATAAATATTTCGAAAGATAAATTAGAATCACTATATGAAACCGTTTGGCTATTAGACTAGATTCGGATTCATAAGGAAAAAATATCTTCTTCTTAAAAATATAAAACAAAATATGTTTCCAAAAAATCTATATTTTATATGTGAAAAACAACTTGAATACAACTCATTCTAATATATTGCACTAAAAAGGGTTATGATAAAAAGAAGTAAAATTGATAGCATGTAGACGAGAGAAAAAAGAAACGGACTGAAACATTTCAGGCTTATCCCATTTGGTGGCGTTTCTTGTGATTCTAGGAAGGATCGGAATTGATCCAAGCAGCCAAACGGCCCCTGAATTTGAACAGCTTTGACATATTAGAGATTTTGGGTTTTAGAGTTTCACGTTGGAAATCGTCAATCGAACTCACCTTATGGGCAAAAACATATTTGGAAAAAAAAAAACCAAAAAAAAAAAGCTAACGCCGTCAACTCCAGTTGGCGATCAGCGGCGGAACTCCCTGAGCCAACCTCCGCCGCCCTGCCCGGCTGCCCCTCTCGGTAACCCTTGGATTCTGAATTTCTGACTCTGATCTCTGATGGGAGGTTACAAAACCAAAGTCGGACTCGTGCTCTGCATCCCTATCACTCCCCCGTCTCCTTACCTCCGCGGCCGACAGGATGCAAGGTTCGCATCTGCGGAGAATGGCTTTCTCAAGAGAATTGGTTGCTGAATTAGCCGCTTGGTGTTTTTCTTGGTTTCAGGGGAGGATCGCGTGGTACCGGTGTACGCATCGGGAACCCAGGTCAGTATGATCGCCTCATCGTCCCGTTTTGGTGTATTTGCCTCTGCACTGTTCTAGATTAGAAATTAGTATATGGATTCTCGGGAGGTGGCTGTACTGTAATCCATAAACAGGAAATATATGAAGCGAAACATCATGTTGCATCCTCGATTTGTCACTCTGAATATGTATGTATATACAGGTTCTCCAAAAGCTACAGGAGAAATGGGAATCCACCAAACAAGGTTACCCAGCAATGTACTCCAGTGTCGTTGGCGGCATCATACTTGATCCATCGATGATGGTGATCCCGATTGACGATCACATGGTTCACAGAGGACATGGCGTTTTCGACACTGCTACCATTTCTGATGGGTTGACTGTCCTCTCTGCTCTGCTCATCCATTTTATCTCATTTCTGAATCTTCTGATGATATACAGTGGTACGATATCCTGTCTGAATTCTGAAAAATGACATTTGGTTTCTGTGACTGTGAGCAGCTACTTGTACGAACTGGATTCTCACCTGGACCGGCTCCTCGTTTCTGCATCCAAAGCAAAGATCGATCCGCCATTCCCGCGCGAGACGCTGCGCAACATACTTCTCCAGATGACTGCAGCCTCCGGATGCAAGAACGGCTCAATCAAGTACTGGCTGAGTGCCGGCCCCGGCGACTTCCTGGTGTCGCCAAAGGGCTGCACGGGGTCCGCGTTCTACGCCGTCGTCGCCGCCGCCGCTGGCGGCTATCGGCACAAGGATGGTGGCGTCAAGGCGATCACAGCCACCGTGCCCATGAAGCACCCATTTTTCGCGGGCATAAAGAGCGTCAACTACCTCCCGAACGCACTGGCCATGGCCGAAGCCGAAGAGCGAGGCGCGTTCGCGTCGGTCTGGGTCGACGAGGACGGGTACGTCGCTGAGGGCCCGACCATGAACGTCGCGTTCGTCACCACGGGCGGCGACCTGGTGCTGCCGGCGTTCGACAGGGTCCTCAGCGGGTGCACGGCGAAGCGGGTCCTCGCGCTGGCGCCCGAGCTGGTTGGAGCCGGCCTGCTGAGGAGTGTCCGGGACGCAAGGATTTCTGCCGATGAGGCAAGGCAGTGCGCCGAGATGATGTTTCTTGGGAGCGGGCTGCCGTTGCTGCCGGTCGTCGAATGGGACGGCAAACCAGTTGGGGATGGTAATGTTGCATGCAGTTCAGGATTATCTGCTAGATAGAATGCACTTACAGTATTGACATTGGTGGATACAGTTGTTTCATGATGCAGCAGAGATCCATCTATATCGATTAATTTCTTGTTTCTTGATGATGCAGGAAGAGTTGGGAGAATTAGTCTTGCCCTGTCTGATATGCTCTGGGACGACATCAAGTCTGGTCCAGATAGGATTCCCGTTCCATACAGTTGACGAGAGACGATGATCATACTCTTCTGGTAGATGAAACAAGTATGAATGTCAGGGGTTTCTATATACACTTCATCATTAATCAATAATAAGTATACAAACGGAGCTGTATTATATTTTTGCCTTTTTCAAGTGCCTGATTTCTTCGAGGACAAAAGTACACTTTTTTGTTGTTTTTGTTTCGTTTTCTTTTAGATACCGAATAAGGTCGATGCTTCTGGAGCAGAAGAGATTAGTCGGAACAGAATTGATATCCATGTATTTTCATCCATGACAAGAAATATCTCTCTTAAAGAAGACCCAGACGACATGCATGACTGCTAATAAGGCACTGCTTTGAAGTGATTGCTTGTCTAATGTCCTTATATATGAAGTAAATCAGGAGCTGCAGATACAGCTTACTGTGGAAGAAGTGCAGCCCAACATGCTGACACGATCAAATTCGTATGCTCAATATTTTGGTCCGGTTTGGTTCTCCTTGCTAAATTTTACCTAGCTAAAAATATTTTAGCTACTCTTGGGTGACTAATAGAACTAAACTATTTTAGCTCTTTTTAGTTAATGTGTATGGAACTTTAGCTACTAAAGTGACTAAAGTTTAGCTAGCTAAAATTTAGCAAGGGGAACCAAAGAGGCCTTTCTCATCCTCTCTCTCTCTCTTAATGGTTTGTTTGAAACGAAATTTTGCAGAAATCGCACAAGAATTTCACAGGAAAACGACAGGAACAGAAATTTTTTCCCTCATTTTCTCATGGTACCTGGGCTTTCCTTTGTATTCTAGTTTGGGCTTGGTTTACGCGTGGCCCAAACACATGAGCTTTGTCAAGCCCAACGGGCTGAATAAATTGAATAGCTGTCGTCTCTGCGGTGCTTAAGGACATGGACAAGGATTAATGTCAATTCTAGTCCAAATTTTGTGTCTTCTGTATAATCTTGCTTGTCCCTAAAAACAATTCTAAGAGTCTTTATAAAATCTTTATTTAAGGAGACATTTAATGAATGGGTTCTCTAATCTCTAGTTTTTATTCTATACTTCCTCCGTTTCATTAAAAAAAGCCATTCTAGGAATGGACACGAAAGCCAATAAAAATGGTAAAAGACTAAGATACCCCCTACATTCTGTCATCTTCCCTTCTCCATTCACATCCAGATGTGAGTAGTCTCCATTACAACCGTCGTGCCAAGCCTGTGCTCGCCTTGCCGCTGCCCCAGGCAACACTAGAGAGGACGTGGCCATCGATTCGCTCGACATTGGGCATCGTCACGGAGACCGTGATCCACCCGCTTGCTAGCGGCCACCCCGTCCCACCAAACCCTAGGACTCCGGCTCCTTCCTATCCGCGGAGGTCGAATTCGAGCTATTTGAATTCTAGAGTTGTTTTAAGTTAAACTTTTAAAAATTTAATTAAATTTCTAAAAAAACTCTAAGATTTATAATACCAATACCATAAGATTTATCATAGAATATATTTTTATAATACTTATTTTATGTCACAGATATTAATACTCTTTTGGTCGAACTTAAAAAAATTTGACTGACACGAATTCTAAGAGTTGAAGCTTTCGGGGACAGAGAAAGTGTTAAATAAAAATATGGTAAATAGTTAGTATATTAGTATTTGATTCTATACGTGTCCGATCCATCTCTTTTCCGCCTTTACATCCGTAGACTGCTCATTGACTCCTATCACTAGTTCACATCCAAAGCCATTTTTCTCGCCTTTTGGTTTTGGATGACAAGAATTAATCTGATGTTCGAGACAGAGAACTACTAGCAAGTAGTAGTGTGTTGTATTGTGTTATATTTTAGTACCCCCTCTATCTCTGAAAGCTGCAACTTCTAGAATTGTTATAAGTCAAATTTCTAAAATTTTGACTAAATTTATAGAAAAAAACGTTAAGATTTAGTACCAAATTTTATCATAGAATATATTTTTATAGGATACTCATTTTATGTCATAGATATTGATGTTTTTTTATAAAGTTGATCAAAGTTAAAAAAAAAATGACTGGCATGAATTCTAAGAGTTGAAGCTTTAAGAGATAATACAAAATAGAGCCATAGAGACGACGATTGATCTACACAAGTAGACTAAATAATAAGTGGAAAACGGAATGGAATACCCCATGGTAATTAAAATAAAATAGAAGCCGGTTTGTTGCTCATGTGACGAGTTCACTCTGGACAAACAAAACAAAACCTTGAGACCCTGGCGCGTGCACTGTGGCCAGCACAGCAGCCATCATGCTCCGTGACGGCGAGAAGATGATTATTGATTGCCGCACACCCGCACGGGCGCCGCACTCGTTGGCAGGCGGCAGAGACAGACACGGGCGGACGCGCGGGTGGACCACGACCACCCGATGCATGCATTTCCGGGGGTCGTGGGGCTACCAGTGCCCGCCCCAGCACGCGAGCCCGATCG
>Ga0182004_10005081_pt1 | contig 10691 bp, 8 predicted proteins | sample Sormic07211540_1_FD_120479 | JGI IMG/M metagenome (GOLD analysis project Ga0182004, IMG submission 120479) | Endophyte microbial communities from Sorghum bicolor roots, Mead, Nebraska, USA - 072115-40_1 MetaG | ecosystem: Host-associated > Plants > Roots > Unclassified | place: USA: Nebraska...
CTAAACTGTGTAATTAGTTTTTGTTTTCGTCTATATTTAATGTTTCATGCATGTGCCACAAGATTCGATGTGACAGGGAATCTTGAAAACTTTTTGGTTTTCAGGGTGAACTAAACAAGGCCCGAGCCAAATCGAACCAGATAGACCCAGCGGCTGGCCGGACCCGTTCGGCAGCTGGGCCGCTGCCCCCGCCTTCTCGGAGAAGCTTCACACCCCTCCTCGATCGATCCCGCGGGCGCCGCCTTGGCGCTTGCCGCCTCACCTTCTTCCATTCCATGGCGGCACAAGCCCTTAGCGCTCTCGCGTGGCGATCGGAACCAAATGGCCGCCGGTGGAGCGGCGTCCCCGGACCCCGAGCCGGCGGCTCCTCCCCCGGTTCCCTGCTTTGAGGCCAGGCCGTGACGCGACGCCCCACGACCGCGTACGTCTCGTGCCCCCTTCCCTCTCGAACCCTAGGCTCGGCGTTCGTCTAACCCCTCGTAATTCTTAGTGCGGAACTGGGTGTGCCGCGTGCCACCACCGCCGCCGCGGTTCCTGCATCAGGGTGGGTTTGATCATTGACGCCGCGGCCGCGTGGGGGCGCTGGAACTCGAGATCGCTAAGCGGTGCGGACCGTTGGAGCCTTGATTCGATCCTTCCTCCGGGACGGCCTTTTGCGCGCCGTGATCCCAAGGTGAGGCATCCGTGAAATTTAGGCGTTTTACCGCTTTGCGAGGAATTTCGGGGCGCATTCGCTTTGTTGCGATCGAAATAGCGTCCCCGCCCCTGCAGTTCTGAGTTCGAATTGTTTGTTTGCTGTCCGTATGATTTGGCTAGGCGTTACAAATGGTGACGATGCATGCGGTCTGTGGGGTGATCTGCTTGCTAATCGGTGGGTTATGGGTGATGACCTCGCGACTAGGGTTATGGACGTGAATTGGGATGTTTCTTAGTGCTTACGTGAATATCTTATCTAGGCTCGGTCTCTTTGTAATGTCACACGTGTTTGGGCTTAGTGGCTGAGTTGTGCTTGAATTTGTTGCCTTTCTCCCCAGCTAAAACTAGCTGCTGTTAACAGCAAACCTATTTTGCAGTTGATGTGTATTTGTGGTTACTGCAGGAATCTCTATTCAGCATTAATTGACATGTAACACATTCAACTATGCTATACAGCAGTCCTTTTTTTGGGGGGTAGTGGGCACATTGTGCACGTTAGCACATCTAGGTTGTTTTTACAAAAATGGTAAACCGATCCAATGTTTAATTGCTTCATAGTTGATGCAAAACATGCAGACTTTAAATTACATGGTTTATCAATATATATCTTTCCTTGTTAGCAATATCTTTTTTTAGGCTGAGCTGCTGCAAGGGTGCTCTCTTTGGTTTCATGGTTATGTAAGGCCCTGTTTAGATTTGAAATTTTTTGGCCAAAGTCCTAAAAATTTTTATGGTTAGAACACTCGAAAAATTTTAGGTGTTTAGTTTGGCAAAAAAAATTTCTGACATAACTAGGGCTGCATGCATTTGCAGTTGTCATTGGTGGGCTTCTATAGAAGTGCGTGCACAGTTGCAGCCCAAAATTTTTGCCGCAAAATTTTTTGGCCCCGTTTAGTTCCCAGGCCCCAATTCCATAAATTTTTTTCTCTTTGGGCCAAAAAATTTCAAATCTAAACAGGCCCTAAGTCCCTCAATTAGTTAATTTCTTGATTGCAATAAGTGTGGATGAACAATGGTAAATGTAAAGCCGAAAGCTTACCAAAGAGCAAAGACGGGGGATTTTTTATCACGGCAAACCTATGTTGTCTGTATTCTGCCTTTTGCTCACAACTGGTTTGGGAAACAGTATCAATGACCATTGCTAGCTGTCGAAAATAACCTGGCATTATTTCACCAAATGGAATGCATAGGTATAGGATTGTCCCCTACTGTTCTTGTGTTCATAACCCAAAAATCTATTCTTGGTTGGTCATTCTAGAAGATCTTAGAAATCAAATGAACTGGTACACATATTGTTTTTCTTGTTTGTTATATATCTGTCAGTTTATCAGAGTAAAATACTATGATCTATGTTCCTTCTAACTTATGGTTGTTGTGCCTCTTAGTTGGTTTACCATCAGCCATCACTGCATCAGTCAATGTTATAAACCCACTTTTTGTTTACTTCAAGACTGAACAGTTAAATTTAGATTTTGACTGATCGGTTCAGGTGTAATATTATATTGTTTGTTCAGTTGGTGAAATCTTTGAACTTATTTGCTTATCACAATAAAATAAACATCCAAAAATCGACTATATTCGCGGCATAACCATTCTTGTATGTTGCAAGTCTGAAAATATTTTTTTTATACTTATCTAGTGGTTGAAAAAAGCGGAAAACAAATTATTCTATGCACTTTAAAAATGACCATGTTAGACCCATGATAAGTTAGAAACACAACCTAAATATCATGCATTGGTGATTAGAAGTGCTTTGAGTCACATTGTCTGTATCATGCATTCCACATTCGGTCAACTGCTTGATGCTTCATTTCATACCTTTGAATACTTTTCAAGTTTTCATTTAATAACCTAAATATTTTGTATTATTATTTTTAAAAAGACCTCGCATTTTCAATTGCATGCAGTCCATATCCAAAAATTTTTTGACACTTCAATTTATTCCTCTGGATACCTTTTATTTGATATAGCTCTTAGTGTTCTTTGTGGTGAAATCTTGCATGCCCTATGGCTGCATGCTGCTTACAAGTTGTTACTGTTGCACCACCTATTTCAAATTTTCTGCATTTCGAGAATTTGTGCATGTGTAGATTTCCTTATTTCACCTGAAAACAGGGGCTACAACATTTACAAAAGTAGCTCAATGAAAAGATTTCGGTATCATGGATCTCAGTCTGATCATCTAACTGCTTTTCTACTGTAGACTGGTTGTTTAGCTCGTTCATTGCTCCTGGTTTTCCTCATTAACTCTCTTCTCTTGACAATCCTGATTGACAAGGATACACTGTAATTTGATCGGGTAAGTAGTTAATTGTGCAAAGAAACACTGATTGATTGACGAGCCTTAGGCACGAAAGTGGATTTTTCTGTGCTAGCTGTATTTTTTTTTGTATCAAAATTTCTTGGTGTTTACTAGGCATTTCTCAAGGTGGATTCTTTTTTTTAAAAAAAAAAATTCCTTTTCCTATGTGTCCTTTCCTTCTGGTTATGGGTATGACTAATGGAATTCTACAGTCTTTAGATCTCCATCTCAAGTCCAATGTGCATTGATGAGCCCTTGACTAGGCCTTTTGGCGTTGCATGCATGAACAAGCAATAGCACACTCAAGTCATTCAGACCTATCGCAAATGTCTTTTTTCTGATAGATTTGCTCTAATTATATGTGCTGTAAATCCTGCCAAAATATTATCTCTTGCCTTACCATTTTTTTAGGGGAAGAGGTTAGAACTGTGCCAATCAATTAGGAAGGAAAAGAATTTGTACAACACTCAAGCCAAATCTAGAGGAGCCAAAGAAAGTATTACAGAAATATTTTTTAATCATGAAGTCTTCACATGAATACATGAATGCAATCCTGGTGAACTGGCAAGTTTGTATGCCTGCAAATGCCTGTTCACAATATGCTACTATATGAGAAATAGTTATGTGTTATAGTAGTTATTCCAGGTTCTTTGATTTTTTTTTTCTCATCTGCATTTTTAATCTATTAGGATAGAGGAATATCAAACCCGGGTTAGCTAGGGAACTTGCTAAAACCAGTTTGTCATGGAGGTGTTTACAAATTTGTGATCCCAGGTTTGAAACTGTTATGGTCGGTGTTACATATGAGAGGAGGAACAAGCAGCAAAGTGGCTGAGTCAGCCGCCTAGCTGTCAGGTCGACTTCCAGAAGATTTAGTTTGTTAGAGAGTTTGAGTTGGTTAGCTATTAGAGTCCTTATTTTCAGCATAAGGCTGTTAGAGTCCATTGTATAAGAGTCCGACTTGTGATCAATGAGAACTAGCCTGGGATTGAGATTTTACATCTCCCTTGGGCACCTGGCCCCTCTGCTCTCATCTCCTCGCACGCAAGCTCCCTGCAACGGCGCCTACTCGCCGCCAGAGCTCTCTCTCGCGCGCTCCCTTCTCCCCACCCTACTTCCTACGCAGCAAAGTTCGACGCCGTAACATAAACACTGGTGGTTGTCCTCAGCTGGAGGCACTAACCAATCTATTTGAATTATTTGATTTTGATACTCAGAGCTTCGTGTAACTAAATATTATTATCATTGCCAATAATGCAAGGTGTTTATACCCCCATTCAGCGAGGAGCCAGGGACAAAGGCAGTAAGGATTTGGATGAAGATTCAGAATTTGATCTGTGTTCATTTCATGATACATCCCTACATGCAAATTTATTGAAGTGCACGTTTTCTTTCCAGGAGATAAATGTCTAGTGATTCCTACTAAGTGTGGACTGAGCACTGTCACATCCATCTAGTATTTTAACCTGTTAGGAGTTGGTATGGCAGATTTTACTTAAATTGTGTAAATCTTGTATCTACATTCTCCTCTTAGTTTTTCCTTATGTTTCTTTTATCCACCGTTTATGTCCCTGTCAGTTCCATAACATTGTATTCCCTCCATCCCAAATTATAAGTTGTTTTGACTTTTCTAGATACATTCTTTTTGCTATATATACAAACAAAGCGTATATCTAAGTACATAGCAGAAACTATATATCTAAAAAAGCCAAAACGTCTTATAATTTGGAGTGGAGTATTGTTTATCCTCAATTATTTCTGTTTGTTAGATGTACATGGATATAACCTTTCTGTGGATATTTTTACCTGCTACTGGAACATTAAACCGTCATAACTCATAATATTGACAAGGGAATCCAGAAGGAAGAATGTGACAATGTAGGTTACGTTCTTCATTTTTTTTCTTTTGATGTTTATAGCAGTATAGATTAATCATTGCTTGGTATTGTCTATACCTATTTTTATCCCCATAGGTTACTAAAATACACATGTACACTGACCCTTCTTGCACTCAAAGCAGGGGCTATTGGTTTCTCTGCCATTTGTATGCATTAATTTTTTTTTCGTGTAAGCCATTTAGCTTGTATTCTTAAACTGAAATTCTAAAAAAAAGTATTCTTCAACTGAACCCATTCTTTAGTCTACATAACTGTACAAGCTGCATCAACACTGCACAATTCAACATCATGTTGAATGCACATACGTGGATTAATTCCTCGCATGTCATAACTCATAATCATTATTGGGGCTGTCTGTATACTCGTCTATCTATTAGAAATTAATTCTTCCAGTACAATTGTGCTGTAAATCCTTGTAGATGACCTATAGCTATATCACGTGCATCTACCAATTAGCATGTTACAAATGGGGGACGTGGCGTGCCTAGTCGTCTGCCTATTCACAATGTTCTGCTATACCCTTTCAATATTTGTACATTTAAATTCATGTTCGTTGAATCTTAATGGATGCTCACCGTTAAAAGTCTGGACAGTGCAAGTCGTTCTACCTTCAGGACCATACTTTCTGGGTAAAAAGATAGTGAAAGGTTTATAGATTTGTTGTTGTCTCTTTGTGGGTGAGAAATTACGTGCTGTTTGGTTCGTCGACAGTAAGAACATCTCTAAGAGATCTTCATATTTTGTTCTCCAAAATATGGTGTTTGTTAATTCCTAAATTAATATAAGAAGAAAAAAAAAAGTCATCTCTAAGAGTTTCTTATATTTTTATTCTAAAAGTTCTATTTTAAAGTTGTATTCTAGGCACTTTTACCTTTTTATATTTTAGGAACCCTGAATTTGTTTTTTTACACGTTTAAGCCTTTCTATATTTTCTCTCTTGCATTTTTCTTATCCGGAACCTTGTCTTTCTTTCTTTGTACAAGATAGGCCAGGAATCTCCGGATGCGCTCTTCTAGGCTGTGCGCCTATATGGTCACTTGGGATAAAAGGTTGGAAAAGATAGGAGAGGAAAGATGATAAACTATTAGAGATGATTTTCTTATTTTACCAAAAAATTAAGGACGAAAAAGTTGGATGATAAATTGTTGGAGATGCTTTAACACAAATGGAAACAAATTAGAGCTTTCGACGTTATGGCAAGACATGCATTTTGAACTAATTTCGTTTCCATTTGTGGTACTATTGAAGGAACCCAAAAGCACGGTAGTTTTTATGCTGCTTAGATTAGCTGAGTGCCATAGGTTGATTATGGTAGGCCTTTTCCTTCTGAAGGATAGGATAGGCTTCTTTTAGTCTATCTGCTCTGTACTTAGAGAATAGAAATTTGAACCTCAAATTGGCTAAGAACATTATGCTGTCGTACTTACCATTGTTCTTTAAAACTGAACAATGGAGTAAGAATATGAAGATGCTGTGCAGTGATCTGAACTGTTCATGTTCTCATCTTAAGGTGAAATTAGGTGTAGGCGTCATTATCAGTAATGACTACTATTGAACTCTGGATGTCTTTTCATAAGCAAAAGTTACCTTACTATTGAACTGTTCATGTTCTCATCTGGGAATTGCTGTCGGACTTTAGATAAATCTTTTTTTTTTCAATTCATAGCCTGACATGTTTTCTTTGTTATTGTAAGCTAGTTGCGACTTTCCTAGCAAGAAGATACTGCAGGACATGTATATGGAGCAATATAAGACTGATATACTCGCTTAGCGTGAGAGATGTTTTTTATATGGTTCAGTACTTTCTGCTATGACTTATCAGCAACTTGTCTTGTTCGTTTTGACTTATCAATCGAATCTGCCAGCCATTCAGCAGTGTTTTTCTCTTACAATAAATCAGTCAACAGTACTTTCTGCCATGACACTTATCTTTTAGCATTGCTCTTTACAATGGCACTCCTTGACATTTGATCTTCCTCCAACCTCTCTCCCTGCACGGGCTTATGGTCCCAAGCCGGAGCCGGTGGAGTTCTGCGTTATTTGAGAATGTACTATGCAGTTTTAATATAATAATAATCTCCCTTTCCTTCACAAAAAATGTCAGTAGGCTTAAAAATGATTTGGGCTTTCTAATATAATCTCTCTTTTCTTTGCAAAAAAAAGTCAGTGGGCTTGAAAATGATTTGGGCGTTTGGGCTCATATTATTGGGCTAGTAACAAATTTTGGGATATCTCGATTCTCCGTAGATCTCAGCAGACAGGCCTCCATCTGGACCGTGAAACATTCCATCGGACGGCTATTATGAATGTCTTGTGGGCTCACTGGCCCAGCACGGGAGCCGCATCCCCCCCGCACGGCCGCGGCAGCGCACCATTCCACTCTCCACCCATCGCCTCCCATGGCGACCAGGGCGGCGGCAGCCACGCTCACGGCGGCCACGTCCTCTCTCCTCAGGTAATCTCTTCGATTCTACTCTCCTACAATAGTTTTGAGCAGCAATCGCATCCAATCCCGTCGAGCCCAACTCGTCCTTCCCTCTGTTGTTACAGGCGCTCTGCCTCGCTGCGGCCGCAGGTTCTCCGGGTCCCCCACCGCGTGCCTCCCCGAAGGTGGCTCTCTGTGCTCATGTTTATTGTAATTTTTGTATTGGATTTAGGGCCGTTCCTGTTGGCGAGGCTCGGCTTCTTGATTTGTTCGTATCTTTGGTATTTGAGTAGTTGCGGCATCGCCTACAATCGATGGTATCATAGTCGTCAGTACAATTCCTCTCACTGCTTGGTTGCTAACGAAACCTATGTTTGGCTTTAGAATAATTTGTAGGACAACGGTGGTTAGAGTTGTAATTGTTCCAGAGTTAACATTAGATGACAGTTTAAACACTTGACTGAACTGAGAGAAACTCCCTCCTACTTTAGTCATGGACAGTGCAAGGTGAATATTAACTTATTAAGGCACAAGGAAACCATTCCTGACATAAGCTTTTGTGTTAGGCCAACGTCTAGGTTCACTAGAATTCAACAAGTATAGTTGAGATTCATTTCTTCAATACATGACAAGTACCCCAAGTGGTCTAGTATTCTTCGGACATTCTTGATTCCAGTCAATTGGTAGTCAATAGCAAGGAGGAAGGACTCATAACGTTTGTTACCCGTTCCAGATCTTCTGCAAAATGGTCACTGTGGCCTCCCAGTTTGTTATAGTGGTCATAAAAACTTGTCTGTGCAAATTGATCCGGTTCAATATTCAACCAGATCCCTGGCATGGTCAGGAACCGGCTACTTTCAGTTACTAATCGTCTTGAGTTTCTACTAACTTCAGTTCCTTTGAATTTTTTTAGTGTCATCTCTTTTAGCCCTTTACGCACTTATGGTCCTTAAATAGTCTAAAGTTGATTTCTGATACATTTCCTTGATACTTTAGATTTGTGCGCCATATTGCTTCATCAACAAATGAGGAAGCTGCTGCCAGAGCAGCCGCCGCCACCGCTGATACTGGAGGACCTACCATGTAGATCTCATAAGCTTGCTTATACTCTGTTTTGTGGCTCTGAATATTCACTTACGTTTAATTTTCTCAGTTTTGACAAGATCATTGCAAAGGAAATTCCTTCAAGTATAGTATATGAAGATGAAAATGTCTTGGCATTTAGAGATATTAATCCACAAGCCCCTGTACACGTTCTAGTCATCCCAAAAGTGAGAGATGGGCTAACTGGATTAGACAAGGTATGTAGTCTAGTTCATATTGTGTCCACAAAAGGAGTTGAGCCTGTAAAACATTTTACCATGACTTTTTATGACATTGTTACTTGTTCTTAGGCTGAGCCAAGGCATACTGAAATTCTGGGCCAGCTTCTTTACGCGGCGAAAGTAGTAGCAGAAAAGGAAGGTGTAGCAAATGGGTACCGTGTCGTCATCAACAATGGAGCTGAAGGATGTAAGGAGCTCATGGGCAACCTTCACCCCACACTTTTTTCCCTGCTTCTTTTCTCCAAATGTTTTCATTTTGATGCTAATGGTGTGTCATTTATCTGTCCACAGGTCAATCTGTCTATCATCTGCACTTGCATGTACTCGGTGGAAGGCAGATGAAGTGGCCCCCTGGTTAAATTATGAAGGGGGACATGTTTGATTTCTTTTGTGTCGAGCATACCCTCTTTCCAAAAAGAGAGTGATGTACTAGTATCTGCCCCTGTGATTGCCCCCTTTTGAGCACTCATCTCTGGAATTACTGAGCTTTTGCAGCATTTTGCTAAGGAAAAACTTTTGCAGCAGATTTTTTGAGAATATTAAACAGGTTTTAGAATTATCCTACAAAACAATCAGCTGTGCATATTTCAGATTGTTTGAACATATGTTTTTACCCATATGGCACATCTTCAAGATTGTTTGAACCATCCAAGTGCTGAGCGGGATTGTTAATTATTTTTATGTTGGAATCCAAATGGACTTACTTATATTCCATTTTACATAACTAGATAGACCAAGTGATATCATTTGTTGCACATGTACACACATTCAGAGCACCAAATTTCACCTGAGCCAGGTGAAACTTTACAAGAAGCATAGGCGGTATGCCCTGGTAATTGATGCCTATTTTTTTTACTGTGGTAGAAAACTGATAAAGCGACGATATAATTCACAAACCATGCATCAATACACTTTTCTTTTATATATTCATATACATGATGGAATAATGATCGAAAGGGAATACAATGCAACAACTCCAAATCCTGCAACAATAATGTGGTGGCCATAATTCTGTTTCGGTGCTTATAATAAGCAAAACAAAAGTGTTATCAGGTTGTTCGGCCATCATAATCACTCTAATGGAATTATTGCATGCTAAAAACCAAATTTTCAAGTCAAGCACAGCTCATTTCTGGTGTCAAGGTACATCTTCTCTGCCCATCCCACATCCCACATCACCAACTTGGCACGCAGCTGGATGCTAACCTTTCACCCAGTACATGCTCGTCTGGAAGACAAAAGACAATCGCTGAAAGATTGAATCCATTCTTGAAGAGAAATGACAATTGTTGAAAGACTGAATCCATTGTTGGAAGATTCAAGGACCTGTTTGGTTCCTCTTGCTAAATTTTAGCCAGCTAGTCATTCTAGTGACTAAAGTTCCAAACATACTAACTAAAAAGGAGCTAAAATAGTTTAGTCCTACTAGTCACCCAAGAGTAACTAAAATAATTTTAGCTGGCAAAAATTTAGCAAGGAGAACCAAACGAGGCCTGAATTTTTTTGAGGAGGAAAGAGACGTTGCTTGCAATCAGAACAGGCTGGTTAGCTGCATTGCATTGAGAGGTGAGGTCGCAAGACTCAGATGACGCCGATCAAGCTGCCCATGCCAGGTCCAGGACACAGCCTGCCTGGGCTATACCAACGCGCGAGGACAGGCTACACAACAGAGACGCATACGAATACGTACGTGCAGCAGATGCAGCGAGAGCACGACAGCGTCGTACGTCTCGTCTGGCTGGGGCACAAAACGGCAGCGTCACGAGTATAGGGGTTGGCCGGCCGGGTGGGCGCACCGCACGAGGGACCATGCATGCATGCATGCATGTATGTAGTGCTCTGCTTTGCTTAACAGCAATCCAATGCAATGCGACCTCCGTCCCCGTCCGTCCGTGCATGGCTCGCGCAGTCGAGCTCTGATTTCGTCTCGTCGCCGTCCCCCCTCCTTGCCTTCGCACACGCCAAAACTGTAGCTGCATGCATGCTCCTCCTCAGTCCTCTTTTCTGCTCGTTTTGGGCGTCCCAAATCCGGGTGGGGAAGGAAG
>Ga0182004_10005082_pt1 | contig 10689 bp, 8 predicted proteins | sample Sormic07211540_1_FD_120479 | JGI IMG/M metagenome (GOLD analysis project Ga0182004, IMG submission 120479) | Endophyte microbial communities from Sorghum bicolor roots, Mead, Nebraska, USA - 072115-40_1 MetaG | ecosystem: Host-associated > Plants > Roots > Unclassified | place: USA: Nebraska...
CAATTGAACAAATTTGAAGACTTAAATGAGTGATTTTTAAGTTTAAGGATTGGGGTGACATAACTGAACAAGTTTAGGGACCGAGACGATACAGATGAATAAGTTCAAGGATCTAAACGATCGATTTGCGAGTTTAGGGACCGAGATGACACAACAGTACAAGTTTAGAGACCGGTAGTGAACTTTACTCTTTCTGATTTGCTTAAGTTGGTTGGGTTCTCCAGGAATAATGTCTTTACATTCATTTTGCACTACAGTTCAAAATGTCCACTCATTTTAAAAAGGGCACAAAGGTGGCACAATATCAATTTCTCAAATGTCCACTCGTTTTAGAGAGGCACAAAGGTGACACAATATCATTTCCTCTGTAAATGAAACAAGTAAACTTTTCAGAAACACATCCAAATATTTGTCTTTTCTGTCAAAAAGCATCGGAACGCATTTCTTACACAACAAGACAGGGAGATATAATAACTCGGGACCAACTTTTTCATGTCATCCACAAACTTTTTCAGAGAGCATCCTCATCGTCACTTAGTTCACCCTAAAAACCAAAAAGTTTTCAAGATTCTCCATCACATCAAATCTTGCGGCACATGCATGAAGCATTAAATATAGACAAATCTTTTTATCTTAGTTAGTCCATGATTAGATAATATTTGTCACAAACAAACGAAAGTGCTACAGTAGCGAAATCTAAAAAATTTTCATATGTAAACAAGGCCCAGATTTTCCATTGTTGCTTGTCCAATCTTCATCAACTTCGTCTTCCATTTCAGATTCTGAGCTTTCATTCTCTGACTCAGCATGCTCATCATCCTCCTCACTTTCTGAGTAATCCTACCAATCAGGTGAAATGTGAGGTTTGCAAAGTTGAATCATGCCTTTATACTTCGTGAAAATGCAGTATCTTACATATGGTGCAAGAACGCAGCTGTCCAGAACCAACAACGGCACGTGCAACTCATGTGCAAGAGATCTTACAGATCTCTCCCTGTAAAGTTTAGTTCCTGCATTAAACGAATTTCACAAACCAAGACCTTGTTTAGTTCACCTCAGAATTCCAAAAAATTTTAAGATTCCTTGGTACATCGAATCTTTGGACGTATGCATGAAGCATTAAATATAGATTAAAAAAACTAATTATATAGTTTGCCTGTAATTTGAGAAACGAATCTTTTGGAACAGACGAGGTGTGCGTCACACTAGACATAGTAGGGAAAATTCTGCCACGAGAGGGTGTCCCCCTCTCCCACGGCACGACGCATCACAAAACTATGATGCAGAACCTCTCCTAAGGAACCCGCTTAGAGGTGGTGAGAAACCCTCGCCTCTCAACCACTCCGGCTAGTCCTTTTTTGTTAGGTTTAGTCCCATATCGATAATTGATGTTGGAGGAGCACACCATACATAGCGAAGCCAGTCCTCACCTATCAGATTTTTTGGGTTGAGTTAGACCTAATATAAGACCTTAATATATTGTGGGTTCTAGTGAACTTGGGCCCTTGAGGGTATGCCATCTCGTGGGTATAACGAGCAGATTCTATTGTGCACTCTAACACTTCTCCCTGAAGTGTCCTGTGTCCGCACGCGTCACCTACCGCGACTGTTGTAGGGCGTTTTAGCTGGAAGCTGTGCTGGCCGCGACTTTGGTGGAGTGGCGCCTGACGAAAGAACCATTTTTAGGTGGGAAATAGAAGACATTGTAGCCAGGGCACAATGATAGAACTATCTCTTAACGGAGGACGTAATTTAATGTGTACTCTCTCTGGCCCGATATGTCTACCAAGTGCAGCAAAACATAGGTGTGTATAGATGCATCGGCGCTCCTAGCGCTCGGATGCCCGGATGTAGGGGGTGTCCGGACGAAGGAGAAAGTGAAAAAGGAAATGCCCCGTCCCCCAACGTGTGCGCAGCGGAGGAAATAGATCGAACCCGCCCCCAACCTCGCCAACCCCCAGCACATCCGCCTGCTGCCAGTTCACCTCCACAACCGCCAACCCCCCCGTATGCCACTACACTCACCCACCCCGCACCTCGTCCCCAACATGCGCGCAGAGGAGGAAGTAGATCGAACTCGCCCCCAACCTCGCCAACCCCTAGCACATCTGCCTGCTGCCAATTTGGCCCCACAATCGTCAACCCCCCTCCTCGCCTGTGCACTGCAACATAAGGATGAAGACACTGCAAACACCATAAATGCGATTTTGAAACTACGCCCGATGAACTGCTGCAACAAAAAGGTTGAATCAGTTGAAACATCGTAAACGTATATATTTCAACAACAAAAAAATGACAACAACTCCAACACCGGGATGATGAAGTTAAAAGACCTTAAACATACTGTAGTTGTTGAAACACAATGAACATATTACTACAACAACACTCGAACAACTGCTATGACAACATGCAACAACTACTGCAACATGCCGACTGAAGAAACTGAAACAACATATCAAAAACAGTACTCCAACAACGACTGAAACCTACCGCAACATCCAGAGAGAACCATTGCAACAACGGCAAAATCTGAACCCAAGAGCTCGCCGGAAGCCTAGCCTACTAAAACAACAAGTGAAAACATACTGCAACATCTGGAGAACACCATTACAACACGTGCGAGAGCTGAACCTCGAGAGTTCACCAGAACCGTAGCCACCACCGCATCCCTTAGATCTAGAGAAGGAAGAAGAAGAAGAGGAGGAGGGCACGGATCAGATTCAGAACAGGAGGGAGGGGGAGGAAGGCCTCAGATCTAGACCCATCTACCACCTACCTCATTGGAGCCACCACAGTCGTCCTCGTCTTCGGTTCCATGGAGGTCGCGAAGCGATATAGGGAGGAAAGGCGTGGCTTGTCGGAAGTCGTAGCCCTCCTCTCTGATGACATAGAGGCCGCGAAAAGGGGGAGGGAGGGAGGGAGGGAGGGAGGAAGGGAGCAAGAGGGCTCGCCAGAAGCTGTTAATGTCGCCCTCCTCTCCGGTGGCTTGGAGGTCATGGAGGGAGGGGAGGCACTGAAGCGCGCGAGTAGAGCGAGGGAGTGGAAGAGCCGGAGGAGGAGAGGACGAACAGAATGTCACGAGCGCTGCGGGAGTCCAACTCGAGGAAAGGGATCGGATAAGGAACAAGGACAGAGATAGATGAGTTGAGTCGGGTGCGTTTGTTTAATTGAGCCGTAGACCCAGATGCGCGGCGCTCGGACAGGACGTGCACCCGCATAGTATTATTACCGTAGATGCATTGAAGGTTGTGCGAATGTAGATAACTATTACACCTAGAACAACGCACATAAGGATAGGGAGTACCGTTCCCTTAGAGTGGAGATGAAAATGAGATACAATTTTGGCCAGCTCTCTTGCATTGCTACTTATAACGTACCACTCAAAGACAACCATATATTGCTGTATTTCCACGCAATCGCAATAGCTCAATAGCTTCAGCCACACGGCAATATTATATGGTGAAGCGTGATAAAATACCTTATCTTTTTATCCTGTGTGGTGATATAACTCAACCGTTTACCCATTTTTATTGAGAACTACAAGACAGTATTCTAGTAGGTGAGTATATTAAACGAGACTGGAAACTCACAGAAGCGTGACATCGTCCATCCATGAGCACAAAGTGGACCCAAAAAAAAAAACAAATGACTAGAGACTGGTACGTAGTGCGCCCTAACAGCGGGAGGAAATGACATAAAGAAGTGTAATTCATACAGTTAAGATAGACTTATGCCGAAATACATACACCACCTCACCTGCGCCGGTTATCCTCGCCTGTGTTATCGAACAACTATAAAATTTTCCTAGTAGACATAGCAGTGCAGTAGGCCCAATCTAAACTCACCATACCACAGTCCAAAATTAAAGTTGAATGTTGGGTCGTTAAAAATATCAAAGTACCGTTAGAAGGTTGGAAGGTAAAGATTTCTGATGGCCTGTCTATCGTCATTTCTCGTTTTCTGAACAGAGCATCGGTCGATATTTTTATCTTTCTTTTCAGTTCAACAGTCGGTGGGTAAATGTCAATATTGGGGTAGAGCAATCTGTCAATACATATGGCTTGGGCTTGACCAGCCCAATTCGTGCCTAATTTTTAGAAAAGTCCACTCGTAGACCAAACTAACACATCAAAACTTTATCTTCCCAGTTTTTCCCTTATAGGAAGATACGCAAATAACAGAAACAGGATGCCTTCATGGCTCCTCGGTATTCCATTATATATGGGAGGTGTACAACATGACTAGAGTTTAATCTACAACCGTGTGGACAATCCCAACACGTTACAACTTCCTAAGAATAGAGTTACAACTTACTAAGAATAGATATTCTAACATCCCTCACCTCTGCCACAACTCCCTTTCTTTTCTTCCTCTCTTGCATGCCCACCGCAATAGTGCCTAATATATCAAAGCATTGGAGTTTTAAAAACTCCACTCTTCTTTTTTCTAAACCATAATTTTGCATATCTTTCAACTATGGGTCCGTTTGGCAGAGCTCCACCAGCTGCACATCCATCTAGATTCACCAGATTCACTTGGATCCACCGTGTATATGGGATTTGCCAATGGGATTTGTTAGTGTTTGGTAAATTAATTAAGCTCCACCTCCTCCACCTTCATCTCTATCTCACTTCCATTGAGAACCCGTGCATCAGCTCTTTCCTCTCCTTCCTACAGTTCAAAGCAGAGAGCGCATCAGATCTGGCTGTTCTAAAAATACTCTGGTGTTTCTTGTGTCCATGTGTGGTAGCCAGCTCACAACAACCATATGGCACGGCAGGCATCGAGCAGTCACAGTGAGGAGGAAGCATGGGAAAGAAAGAAACAAAATGTTATTTTAGTGTAATTAGTGTATAGTATGGTTGATATTCTATAAATTTAAATAGTCAAACCTTAAACAGACTTATACTAGATCTAGAGGCCCTTTGGAACACATGAATTCTTTTAGGATTGCATATGAATTTCGCATAAATCAGTTGAATTTCATATTAGATCTAGAAACGCATTTTTTTTCATGGAGGAGTACTTGCTCGCCGAAGAGAGAGGTGATGTGTGTGTGTGTTTTTATTCTTTTGAGAATGAGAGAGGTGATGATTGGGTATGAGGCCCAGCCTACTACGAGGTTTTAGAATTTGTCATGTCACTGACGGGCGACGGGGCATCAATCAGCATCGGCGCCAATCAGCCAGTCACGTGCAGCCCGGCGCGCCCAAATTTGGCGCAAATCCTCGGAAGTCTCGCCCAGAGCGGGCAGCAAAAATTCGAACCTTCCCCGGCGTCCGGCCGCGCCCGCGAGGCCGCGAGGCAGCTGCCGCCTGCCGCCGCACCAAAAACAGAAAACTTTGCAGCCTCTCTCTCGCTCTAGCCCGGGAATGGGGAACCAAATCTGGAAAGCACACACCCTCCGCATCCAGTCCATGGCTTCCCTCCCTCCCTCGCAAAACTCTTCTCTCCAAGCTCAAAATTTCAGAGCCATGGCGGCATGTCTTCCTCCACCACCCACCCTTGACCCATTTCCCATTACAAATACAACCAGCGAGCACCGCCTCCTGCTCAGGGGCTCAGGCATCCCGTCCCTCTCCTTCTCCGCGACAGATCTCCTCCCTCCTCGCGTCCACCTTCCACCGACAGCCAACCTCCGTCCGCATCTCAGAGGCATTCATCCCAATTCCCAGATGGCCGTCCTCAATCTCGGCTGCGGTAGCGGCGACAAGGAGAACGCGCCGCCGCCGTCCGCCGTGCGCGGCATCGCCGTCAAGCGCCAGACGATGAAGAGACCGGGCGAGGGCAGCAAGGCGCCGCGGCGGCGGCCGCCCCTCCGCGACATCACCGGGCTCTTCGTCACCGCCCCGCGCCCGCCTCCGTCGACGGCCGTCATGCTGGCGCTCTCTGACGCCACGCTGCCGGAGACCGTGCGCCCGGGCGCTGGCGCCTCGGACGGGGTCACCGTGAAGCGGGGAAGCCACTCTCTCAGGATGGGGTTCAGATAGCGCCTCGCCGGGAACGGGAGATGGCAAAATGGCGCACCATTCTTTGATTATTTTTTCTCATAAATATCCTGCTGGATGCGCATCGGATCCAATTCCTTATTGGTTGACTTGAGGCATGGATTGTTGTCATACATAGATTGGAAATTGGAATAGGATTAGAGCAGGCGAGGTTGAATTCATAAAGCTGAAATGGATTCTATTGAGCATGGTTCATTGGTTCTTGACTGCTCTGTACTTCATTTCTGTCGATCACATCTTGGCATGGTGCTGTGCCTGCGACGGCGAGCAGTTGATTGATGCATGGAGCGAGCTGCTTGCGCTGCTTTCGATCCAGTCAGTGTGAAACTGTTCCTTGAACGCGCTTCTCCTCTCTGAATCTGAAGCCTGAAGAGGCACCTGTTCGGGTCTTGAGGATACTCGATTTCTGGATCCTTTTTCAGCGGCAAGCAGTAGTGTATCTACTGTCTATTCTCATCGACGGGTGAAATTGCTCTGGTGAAGTAGGATGCAAAATCACACCACCTGAACCTTGTGGCAGAGAGAATTGTAGATATAAGGGGATGCCTCTTGATCTGAACCTGCAAATGCCCCACCGGGAAACAAACATGAGATTGGGCGACCAAAAAGAAACATTTTTTTCAGGGGGGGAAAAAGGAGAGCAGAACTTCTAATACCAAGCTATTTTTCTATATTATTTGATTCAGCTAGCGAGCTGGCCACATCTAAATTACTAGCAAGCCTTGCAAGCAATTCTTCTTGACTTTATTTGAATTTATGCCCTTTTTACCTTTTTTTTCTAGAAAAGACCTTTTCACATCTAAATCACAGCAATGGTCTTATACTCTATCTTATACAGTGTCACATACGATTTTTTATGATACGAAGGAAAAAAAGATGAGAGAAAGAGTGTCTCATGAGCTAAAATTTAAGATTATGATACAACTATATTATAGTAGTGTATGAGTTGTTAGGCTAGTCTCAATGCATAGTTTCATAATACAGTTACCAAGACTATAAACTAGGTAACCCAGCCATATGAGTTTTATGGGGATGAAACGTCTCTCTCATCTGATGAAACTCTTTCATTTAATGATTCTGTCAAGTCAGCAATTTTGCTTATGTGATACTCTATTTAATATGCATGACACTCTCATAAAACATACATTGGGACTGACGTTATTGGCATGCAAAAGCTAATGCAAAGAAGCTCTGCCAAATATGGACCGACCTATTGGATGTGACGCGGCTGACAAACTAGACTCGTTGTCTAGCAATTAATTTTAACCGTCAGTTAGCGGAGCTATAGCAGGAAATGTGAAAGGGCTTGTTTAGATCAAAAAGTATTTAGATTTTTACATTGTAGTATTTTTGTTTTATTTTGACAAATATTATCTAATTATAGAGTAACTAGGTTTAAAAGATTCGTCTTACGATTTACAGGCAAATTCTGTAATTAGTTTTTTGTTTTCATCTATATTTAATGTTATATGGATGTGCTGTAAGATTCGATGTGACGAGAAATTTTGAAAAGTTTTTGGTTTTTGGAGTGAACTAAACAACGCCAATGTCTGTGCAAAATGCAGAAGAAATCCTGAAAACGGTTTACAATCTGAATTCCCTTGATTGTTTTCTTTCCCATTTTGTCAAACAAATTTTCAATCCTTTTTATTTAGTGCATGATGTACGTTTTTTAGTCAGATTTGGGTAGAGGCCCCTGCTAGAGCGTCAAAACTTCGTTGGTCAAACAAAAATATTGGAATTTGGAAACTATACAAATATAGCAAAAAAACAGCTTATCGGTCAAGGTTAAATTTTTTTGTTCACACAAGCCGTCTACAAACCCACGGAGAAACGATAGGCACATATGGGCCTCCAATTCTGTAGAAATAGGTCCTAGTTGTTTCCACGACAAGATCGCAGCCTTAAAATAAATGCTTTGTACAAAACAGGTGGTGGATGGGCTAAGACGGGCCGGACCAGATGTGCACGGGTTTCTTGTCGAACTGGAGGGGCCAAAATCCACATAGAACTCACAAATGATTCTAAAAAAAACATAGAACTCACAAATTCACTTTTTTCCCTAGAGTGGAGTTGCATGGAACAATTCCCTAAAAAATCTAGAGCAGCTCTATAAAAAATCTTATGTGCTTTGGAAAAAACATAGAGGGCCAAAATCACTTTGGACTTGATGATTCAGACTATCAAGGAGTGTTGGCGTCGTTTCTTGCACCCAATAGGCCCTAGAGAATGGTAAGCATGATAGAGGGCGATAGCCTGGTGTTAAGGGTGTGGGTGATGATGGAGGGGGTCTAGATTTCATCATCGGTAATCGTTCCAACTGTGAGAAGCCGCAGCGAGGGCCAGAGTGTGGAGATGGAATTGCACTCAGGCCAGTCTCAATGCATGTTTCATGGAAGTGTCATACACACATAAGCAAAATTGCTGACTTGGCAGGGTCATTAACTGAAAGAGTTTCATCAGATAAGAGAGGAGTTTCATCCCCATGAAACTCTTGTGGCTCGATTACCTAGTTTATAGTCTTGGTAACTGTGTCATGAAACTATGCATTGAGACTGGCCTCAAAGAACATGTGATGCTTGTCTTCGATGTTGTTCTTGCACCTATGAAACTTGTCGTCATCAAGAACGTTCTTGTAGAAGAGGTTAGCAGGTGCTCAATCTATCCTTGAAGTACAATAGGAGAATTTTTTAACTGTGTTTGGGAATAATGACTCCCAAAACATTTTGTTCTAGGGATCTATCTCTCCTAAGCTTGGAGCAAGAGCAGTGTCCGCGTCTCTTGTCTTGAAACGCTTACCGGTGAGCAGCAACAGCCTGAGGTCACTAGAGCCGTCGAGGGGAACGAGAAAGTAGGAGAACTGCATGCTCCAAGCGAGCAACACCAGTAGCCGAGTATACTACGTAAGTACAAATCAAACCTCCACTAAAAAAAGTACAAATCAAACCTGCTCTGGAAAACTTCACTACTGAGACGTCAAGTCAGACAGTCTAGGAGAAAAACAACCGGTGTGAGATGACAATTGAAGCCATATCAGGAAGCCAACGATCTTTCCAAAAGGAAGCAGTGACCCTACTGTGTGGCTTCTACTTTGGTGATGGAGCGGAAGGTACCTAGTTCGTTGTCAATCACACTCCAAAGGAAGGAGGCGCCAGCAGCCACCAAAAAGTAAAAACCTCAGCCGCCATTGTTTCCAAAGAGCAGGCTCGATCGGAAAAAAATTGTCAATAAATTTTGTGAGGGGATTGGTAGATAGGATAGATAGATAGATAGAGATAGAAAATAAATTGAGTCGTAGATTTAGTTAGAGGGTGTTTGGTTGGAGATATTAAAGTTTAACAGGTACCGTAACATTTTTATTTTATTTGACAATTATTATCTAATTATAGAGTAATTAGGCTTAAAAGATTCGTCTCGCAAATTACTCTCTAACTGTGTTTTTAGTTTGGTAAATGATTTATATTTAGTACTCCATGCATGTGTCCAAACATTCGATATCATGGGAGTTAAGTTTAACTCTGTAAACCAAACAAGGCCTTAACCATGGTGAGTCGCTGATGATGATGAACCCGATTTACCCCTTGCCCACCCACTGAATGAATACCGATACACGCCGCGCCAGAAGCAGAGCACACAGCCTCGAACATGTGGTGCTCGCAGTCGCAGGCCCGTCGCCGGCCAGCAACTATGGAATAGTACCCGCGGCCCGTTGATTTTGCACGCAGCTCCGAGAACGCCCACCGCCATCCAGCCATCGTCGTCGTCACTCGTCACCTGCTGGCAGTGGCACAGGCAGGCATGCCCGCTATTGTGTTGTGTTGATGCTCACGGCTGGCCGGCGTGTTTGTGTGCGCCGCCGCGAGGCACGCGAAGTAGGGTGACCCCACGTCCACGTACCTGGTGGGGGAGCTGTACAAGACGCTGGCCACCTACGGGATCAGATCAACGTCGTGTGCACTCACCTCAGCTGCGTTGTGTCGAGCCGTGGAACGGAGCCAAGAACAAGTTCATCTACGGATCTGCCCCTGCCATGGATCCCAGTACAACAACCAGGGCAGGGTGGTCCGATCCATGGACCGGCGCCTCTAGTAACAAACGCACAATTCTCTAACTAGATGTGTTAAAATTTAGGATCGACTTAGGGTAGAACCAGTGGGGAAAAATTCTCTATTGTGGATAAACATGTGACGCAGTAGTAGTTCTATGAGATCTAGGAAAAGGAGAGTACTGGGTTCATACCATCGGAGGAGGTGGGAGCAGGCGCGGTGGAGGATCCGGATCCGGAGGCCGCCATGTCTTCGGTGATGGATCTGCGCTAGGCAGCGACGGTCGATGAAGTCTCGGTGGTGCAGTGGCGACCGACGGAGAGGAAATGGTGGTGTAGTGCAGTGGCGGCGCAGAGGGCTTCCCGTCACTAGCTGCGCCCCTACTCAGATCGGGATTAGGGTTTCGGTGGGGAGTGCGGCTCACGGTGAACCTCGTAGTGAGAGCCGATGGCCCCCATCTATATTTATAGCGCAATGTGACAGGGGCCGTCCAGCTATAGATGGGCTAGGCGCCCCCGATCAGGGCGCAGGTCAAGGCCCGATTAGGCCTTTGGGCCTAATCGGTGGGAGATCATTCCAACATTCTCTCCCTTGATCTCAACCTTTCTTTAACCTTTAAACTTTGACTTTAAACA
>Ga0182004_10005083_pt1 | contig 10689 bp, 12 predicted proteins | sample Sormic07211540_1_FD_120479 | JGI IMG/M metagenome (GOLD analysis project Ga0182004, IMG submission 120479) | Endophyte microbial communities from Sorghum bicolor roots, Mead, Nebraska, USA - 072115-40_1 MetaG | ecosystem: Host-associated > Plants > Roots > Unclassified | place: USA: Nebraska...
CTTCCATTTATTTTTTTTATACCAAATTTTCCAAATGAAATTTTGAGCAGGAAAAAGAAAATAAATAAAACATTTTGTTTTCCAACCAATCATCACAAAAGAAATGCTCCAGCATGAATGCAATAAAAATTATTATTCTAAACTTATATTAAATTTTGATTTCCACAAATTTATTTATTTTTCCTATATTTTATGAGCATAAAATAACAAATTAAATTATTTTTCACCTATTTCCAGAAGAGCAAAATTTAGGGTCTTACAATACCAAATTAACTGTTGTGATAAATCTAACAACCATAAATGTAACCAAAGCAAAGAATAAGACTACTGGCCAAGTTTCTTCATTTGAGATCCCAAAACTCTGCACCTACAAAGGAGAATGTGCAGCCCAATTAAGGTATTTGTTCTGCAGACGAAAAGTAGTTTGAATAACATTTGAAGATAAGGAAGTTATTAGGGGATAAATAGGAATTTCTCATCGACAACTGTGCTATGAGGTTTTGGCATATGCTACCACTGAAGCCCTTGGGCCAATGAAGAAGGCAGAGGTGGCAAGGGACCTAGCCATTGTTCAACAGTGCTTCAGGATCAAAAAGAAGTTGTGATCACACACACAAAACATAAAGCTGAAGAAAGAATAAATAGAAAGATAAGCTTCATATAAGAAGATAAAAATATTTAATTTTTTCACATTTTCCATTGCATTGTCCTAATGGATAGATAGGAACACGTCCATTGTGAGACTATAATGGTTAGTTTTGTGGACATTTCCGGAGTATTTGATACATAAGTGTGAGGACACAAGCAATTTTTTGAATTAATAGGTGTTTATCATTTTAGGGTAAATCCCCAATTGTTAATAGCGTATATGCTAGGAGGCGCCCAATCAGCACCCTATGTCTCGCACAGGAATTCTCATTGTCTAGGTTGATATATTATTTTTTTTTCTGAAAAGGGCAGAAAGATAGACCGTTACCCATGCCACCTTAATTAGTTGCAAGTTCTTCCCTATTTCCTGAAGGATCCAATAAAATGTTGAAAACTGATCAGTAAAAGCAAAGGAAGCCGGACACCAAAATTCCAGACTGTGAGTACCCAAATTAGTGCAACAGTTTATTGAGTGCAAAAGTAAGCTAGTAGGGCATATATGGATAGGGATTTAGGGATGGTCCTTGAAATTGGAAGGGAGTGTAGCGGACAGGAGCATTTCCTTGAGGAGGTCCTGCTGGAAGTGGTGGAGCATGGAGTTATGGAGATGAGAGGGAGCCAATGGTTGGTTCGACGGAAAGTGGTGATGGAGCTATGGAGATCGGGCTTGCGAAGAGAGGCGTTGAATAGAGAGATCTGCGTGCTGCGCCAGCGGCAAAGTCCCACAGCGCTGCCGCACAAGATACTAGGATCCACCGCCTCACAGCCTCAGCTATGATGTTGCCTCTACCAACTAGAGGCTAGAGAGGGGTTGTGGACGGTATCATGAAAATCTCCGATTCTGTGAGGGCCGTGCGAGCGTGGGCGTGGGTGAGGGAAATGGGAGAGTGGGAAGTCTCATCAATTTTTTAATTTCAGCCGTTACATCCGTAGTAGTTAGTCTGTGAGTCGTCGATTTTGAAGGAAGGAATTGGCTTGAAGAAGTTTTCAATTATAGTAGAGATATGTATAAAACACAATAAAGCATGAGGATTATATTGAAAATGACGTTTGGACTCCGTGTCATCTATTTGACCATTCATCTTATTTAAAATTTTATATAAATATTAATTATTTTGTTATAACTTATTTTACCATTAGAGATGTTTTAATAATAATTTTATTTTATAATTTTTAAAAATATATAAAACGAATAGTTAAACACGATACCCAAAAGTCAAAAACAATATTTTTAATGAAACCGAGGGAGTAGATGGGTCTATACTAAACTTTAACGAGTGCTTTTGGAAAGTCATAAATGCTGATCTGATGGGTATGTTCAATGATTATCACAAGAGAATAACCCTTTATACCATCAATTTCCATATCATTTCCTTACATATCCAATACGCCGAAGCAATTAGGATCCAAAAAAATTTAGACCAGTTTGCCGCCTTAGTTTCAATCAAGATTGTTACCAATGTTACGATTTGGTTCAGCTGGCTGATCGCCATGCTATACCATTGGATTCGCAGTTGAGAGTTGAGACTGCTGGTGTTCTTACGACGATGGAGACGTACGATGGCCATGCTGCTCTTGTTTTTCTATTTTCTAATATAATATCCTGACAAGTGGCAACTAACAATAATTCAACTCGGATGATATCCGGAGGAGCTCCTGCATGTAATCGTCGCCAAGGTCCTCTAGCTCGACAACGCCGCCTCGGTGGCACTGGCTAGGCACCAACCTCTGCTCCGGCATACTACTACTACTACTAGCCACAGCCATAATGGAGCTGGACGCGTCGGAGCATTGCTGCACCGGCTGCTGCAACCGTGCTGCTGCCTTGGTAGTATTATTGCTGACATCGATGACAGTTCCAGGTGAGACGACGACCTTGCGCCTCCGCGTCCGCTTGGAGTGGCGCCGCTTGAGCGCGAGGACAGGCGAACCACCTCCTGTGCCGGGGAGCGGGAGCTGGAGCGCCCCCAGCGACTCCACCACGCGCTCCACGGGGAAGTTGAGGACGGCGGCGGCGCCGCGCGCGGCGAAGGCGGCCTGGTCGTAGGCCAGCGCGGCGGCCTCGGGAGTGTCGAAGGTGCCGAGCCACACGCGGGCACCCTTGCGCGTGGAGTCGCGGATCTCGGCCGCGAACTTGCCCCACGGCCGCTTGCGTACCCCGATCAAGGCCTGCCGCCGCCGCTTGTCTTCCGTCCCCCGATGCTGATTGCCATTGCCGCGAGTGTTGGCGGTGGTTCTCGCTACCGCTCCCAGTCCCACCTCTGGGAAAGTTGGGGCGGAGGATGAGGACGAGGAACTAGAAGACGACCAGTCGGAGGACACCACCTCGGTGGTGGGCTCAGCCTCAGCCTCAGCGTCGTCGGTGCCGAGGAGGAAGGCTTCAAGCTGCAGTAGCATGTCGCTGTCGTCTGTCGTTGTCGTGTCGAAGGCGGGCGGCGCCGATGACAGTGTGGTAGTGGGAAGGTCGTAACAGTAGGACTGCTGTTCCATATCGAGCTGATGTGTTGGACGAGGTAGTCGCATAGCCGGCGCTGAGACAGACAAGGCACGGGGGATTTATAGCCTCTCCCTGTCCCTCTGCTCTGGTCCCCGATGCATGAGGTCACTCCTGGACCAGGAGTGTGGATGTGGATCGGAGGCAGTTATGTGTATGACCTACGTTGAAGCCGCCATTCCTTGATTTCACTGGTCAGCTAGCAGAATGGTGGCGCTCACACTGACGTCGTCGGAGCAGCTTCCTTGCTTCTTCCGTCGATTCGTCGTCGCTCCCAGTAGCGACAAGCGGATTTTCATCAAATTCTATAACCAGCTTCATACACATACAATTCAGGAACCTTATTACTATCTCCATCTTTCTCTTAAACCACATGGTAAGAAGATGAAGAACCTAGTTTCCACCATTTCCCTGAACTTAGAACCTCATCATTGTTTCGTTTCTGGCTGACAAATTCAAGCTTGAAATAAAACTGAGTAGACTTCCATAATAATTATGGACCGATTCCAAAAGAAACTTGCTTGTTACCATTCAAACATCCTGCGTTTGCAAATGAAAAAAAATGGACATTTATATATATACAGTAATATACAAGGGAGATGAAACAAATAAATTCATAGACTCGACATAATCTAGGAGAAAATAGAAGTCATTTTACTAAAATCAAATAGGCACAAAATTAAAATTCAAGTTGAACATAGTTTCAACCACTCCCATTAGTGAGTTAGGTATAGAAAAAAAGGTGTATGATAAAAATACACTAAAAAACGAATAGATTAAAAATGAAAAAGATGTCTCGTATTTGTGCTGTGCAGCTTCCCGGAATCAACGGATGATGTATTATTTGTCCCTGTTTGCATACTCTACAGACACTAGCACTAATCCAAGTCCTATGATACTAATTCATTAGATCCTGCATTATTTTTTTAGTGGAGACAATATCAATTCATCCAGTGTACAAACTATAGTTTTGCTGGACAATGACCTGCAGCTTTATCGTTGTTATTACTTATATATTCTGGCAAATTTGTTGGACATATTTTCAGCAGAATATGTGGGATAAGCTTTTTAGTTTTATATAAATGGGTACGGTATGAATACCAAATGGTGGGGTCGATATATGGACAAACGCGCATGCGACAACCTGAACAAAAGTTCTTTTCAGCACTAGTATTTTAGGACAGGGATATTGTGCTCCTTTTGGCGGATTCTATCTATCATATTATTGTTTTGTATATCAAATTTGGTCTTTGGAATATTCCTTGTGCTATATACTTTTCGTCAAGGAAATTGTACGAATACGGTTATTCTAACGTGTAGCCAGTTTTTATGTAATACCCCTTGTCCCAAAATAGATATCATTCTCGCTTCAGGGAAACTCAAATATTTTTAATTTTGACAAAATATATCTAAAATATTATCAATATTAATATCATTAGATAGATCGTTCAATATATTTTTATAATAAACTAATTTAAAAATATAAAATATTGCACGTATTTTCTATAAACCTATTTTGGGACGGAGGGAGTAAGAGCTAGATATTTCTATAGTTTACAGGTGTTCAAAAGTATTTCAAAGTTATTAGGTACTAATTAATATAATACGCTACTCCCTACATTTTAAATTATAAGTTATTTTAACATTTTAAGATACATAGCTTTTGCTACACACCTAGTAAAAACAATGTATAAGAAAAAGACAGAATGATTTACAATTTGGAATGAAAAGAGTATTTATGTTCTGATTATCGCAATATCTCGTTCAAAAAAGACCACAATCCTATATTTCCGTGGAGAAAGCAACGTAGCTGAGAAATGACAAAAATACCAGTATAAAAAGGAAAAAATGTTATTTCAGAGGTGAATATTTTTATTTTTGTAGATGGTGAATAGTAACACTGGATCCTAATTTAACTATATAGATGTGTTCTCCCTCTCTCTCTCTATCTCAGTCTTTGTGTGTGGGTTTGTCATTCTAGTTATGACTCGCTACCCAGCCTTCCGCCCTCCTTGACCCGTTCCTAGTGGCTTAGTCACCAATGGCCCCATAACCATTGTCCTCCATGCTAAACCGCCTTTGCTGCCCTCGTTCCCCCGCCTGTTCCCTGTCCATGGGATGTCTACCAACCAGCCAAGGGCCCAAGGCGGGCAGTGCCTTCACCACTGCAGCATTCCGCCCCACCAACTACCTCGTCCATCAGGTTGACCTGTCGACCCCCAATCCCCTTGCTACCATCGGGCATCTGTTCTATAAGAGTTGCGGGAAAAGTTACTACATTTTGCTATTTGTAGTCATATATCAAGATCATGAACAAGCCCATGCAAGGCTAGATCCTTGCAAGCATCCCCTCCACGCCTGGAGCCCACTTTGCTCTTGAGGCTAGGCACATTATGCCAATGCGTGGAGAAGCCCACCACCGACCATGCCCACGCACAGGTAATAAGAAATGGCATTGCCAAACATGCCATGCATTGGGGAGGAATGCTGCTATCAACCATGCCCACATGTAGGAAGAAGCTAGCATCGCCATCAACTATGCTTTGGCGTGAGGAATGAATGCCTCCGCTAATCATATGCCCACACAAGGGTAAAGAGCCCGGCTGCCGAGGATGCCTGCGTGGGAGAGGAGTACTAGATGGAGAAGGAAATATGAGCGGGGCTTTGGATGGGAGAGGTGGCCGGGTCAAGATGCCAAGAGGATGGATAGGGAGGGCGTGGGTGAACTGGCAGTGCTATGCTACACTAGAAGAGGAAGAAGAATAGGGTAATTAAGTTGATCTAGGCGATGATAGAGCTCAATCAAGATGGGGAACATGGGTAGGGAGGAAGAGACATGGATTTTTGGGAACATAGGTGTTGCGGTTGTGGGAATACTGTATGGAGGAAAAGGATGCCAAAGTTGAGTGCTCAAGAGTAGGGATGAAAACGGTACGGATATTTTCCGACCGTATTCGAGACCGAATTCGTTTAGAGAGGTTCAGATCTGTCCGTATCCGAGTCCGGATATTCAACATCCGATATCGTATCGTTATCCGAATACTTAAATCACATATTTATGATGTTAACATCCAATCGTATCTTATCCGACATGATTGACATTATCCGTATTCGAATCCGAATTCGACCAGAAATCTGAAAACAAATATGATATCGATGATATCCGTTCGTATCTGATCCGTTTTCATCCCTACTCAAGAGGGCCTCTACGCATCCACAAGTGAGGATGTACGGTGCAATCTTTTATTTATGTTCAGGTTTTTTAATAATTGGACCCACACACGATTGCCCACAATCCTGTGTATTGGATCACATAAAAGCCTCGCTATATACCTACAATTGCAGTTTTTTGACAAAATTTAAACCTTAAAATTATAGTCTTTTTAGGATGGAGGTAATAGCAATGTTTGACACATTATTTTAGGATAGGCTATCATGCATTTTCTGGTGTGGTCAACTCTCAATAATGCTACCAAGTTCTTTGTTAATTGGATACAAAAATAGTATTATACTGCAGTTTACGTTAGCCATGATGAGGTACCAATTACCAAATGCCCATCTATCAGTAAAAATTAGCTACACACATATTTGTCACATTTCGTACCTATCGTCCCAAGATTTTGGTTAATTAGACCCTTGAAAGTTGAAACACGGCCATGGCTTCTCCAAAAATTAATGAAGGCTATAAGAGTGGATGGTTCGTGGAACTGGATGGTGTCCGTGCACGTCAGCATGTGGGCGTGGCTCACGCACGGGTAAGGATGGGGATGGCCTAGTTCTTCTTTAATGTAATTTAATGAACTAAATAGATAATTTATTTTCTCATTTTTTTTCATTTAATTCATTTAATTATACAAGAGAAGAACCGCGGATACTAGTTTTGAGCATTGTCCTCATCCTTACGCATGGGGATGACGAGGTAGACGATGTGGGCTGCGTATAGCTCAGCAAGTGCATCGCATATTCGCATATGGCATCAACATTTGGAATCGGATATAACCCTGCAATTTCAAAATGATAAGCCATATTGTCTTTTTAAATAGCTTTTATTAAACACTTAGATCTATATTCATTATGTCTCGATACATGGACGGACCTAGGATTAGTCAAAGACTAGGGCCATTGTATTAGACATCCGTGTTAATTATGCTTGACTATAGAAAAGATAATAATTTATCAACTACAATTAAGGACTAAGGCTAGGGCCATAACCCTAGTGGCCCTAGTGTTGGGCCCATCACTAAGTTATGTATTTAGAAAAATCAAAACGATTTAAAATTGGACTGGAAGTCATAGATATTACTTTTTTATTTTTTATCAAATATAAATACAAATTTGAATACTTTCTAAAAACTAATACAAACAAAAATAGGTCAGATTTGAATTTGCACTACGATATTAATTAATAATAGTCCTAGAAATGAGCTTTTAAATACTTTTAAGATGATAATTACAGACTTTGAGTTAATCCGATAGAACTTTACAAGTTGAATGACATCTAGAAGGATGTAATGTTTGGTTCGAGCTAAGTCAAACTTAGGTTCATAGAAAAGAGCATCAATATCCACATCTCAAGACATGTTCATTCTAAAAGTATTAGTCTAATGATACTTTTAATATGTATTTTAAATATTAATATTGTTATGTGAAGTAGAGAAAACCCTTCAATTGAAAGAATTTGCAACTGGGTTAAATATCAAAAGGCGTACGAATTGAAGGTTAAAACAAAGGAGGCATACAAATTGATGCATGGCATGTTCTCCATAACCATGTTTAACGTTGACTATTGGTTATGCTAACTCAGTTCAAAATATTTTACTTGTGATTTTGTCATAAGTCAAATTATTTTAATTTTATCAAGTTTATAAAATATAGTAAACATCAATAATTATATCATGATATTTTATTTCATATAATTATGTATATTTATACTAATATATGTCCCTAGATGTTGGAATTTTCTCCTATAAATTTAGCCAGTCATAACATAACTTGAGTTAGAACTAGAACATTGCTATGCAATGCCTTGGGGACAGAGAGTGTGTTATCATGCAGGCATGTCTAAAATTTCATTGAGATCAATTGCTACATTATTGGTGTTAGCCTGCTAGGATCGGTCCAATGCAATATTACAGATGGGATCTTCAAACCTTTGGCCGTAATGTCCGCTGCCGGATTGCAAAGCTGTATGCGCCGGCGCGCTTTATTTGTTTAAAAGTTAAGTCAGGTTCTTTTTATTATTAGAAAATGCTCTTGTTATCTACTCTGTCCTGTCCTGTTAAGAGTGTTGTTTAAGGCCTAGACACAGGTACCAAGGAGACTAGGCAAAGCTTCGCCTACCCTGTCTAATCATTAGAGCATCTCCAAAAATACCCTAATCCTATTTTTTAGCAAGATTAGAAAAAATTTCTCTCCAAAAACTCCTAGTACATCCTCGTAATATTTTAGCACATAGAAAAAACCACCGATCCGCGTAAAGTTACTCGCAGCTCCATCGCGCGTATCCTTCCCCGTGCAAGTTTTTTTCTTGGCGCCGTCATTTTGGTGCAGCTTCTTCCTTCGGAGCCGTCCGTGCTCAACCAGTGGATCACCTGTAGAGTTATGAGGACGCAAGAAAATAAAAATTTTAACCTCACAAACTATGATCAACTGCTAGTTATAGATCACGAGATTACCACTAAACGCGCAGGTGCAGCGGAAGCGACTCGATGCAGTCCTACGCATAGTAGCAGTATCATGCAGTTGCGTAGTTGACCGTCACATCAATCCCTCTCGTGCGGTTCGTCCTCGTGCTCCAGATGTAGCATCTCGAGGTATCCCACACGTATAGGGAAGAAGCGTCGCGTCTCCAGAATGCTAGGTTCGCGAGGAGCGCTAAGCGTGAGCATGGGATGGACGGCTGCTGCCAAGCCAAAGTGGCGTGAGTCAACCTGGCTGCACCCCTCTCTTATATAGGTATTCCCTAATCAGCCTGTAGTTGGTGGCCCAATTAGAAAACCATAAGCCTTGTCTAATTCGGGTCCAACCCAAATTAGTCTTCCAGTCCCTTAAGCGTACGACCCTATGGGTTCACGTATATATAGTCATGGACCGAGTACTCATACTCGTCCAATAGTTGATAGCGGCCTCTAGCAAGGCGTAACAACTCCTATATACATATGCAAAGATCATATCAGTCGAACCACCACAAACACATACATGTTATTCCCTTGCCACACGATATTTGGTCCAACTCGTGGGTTAACACTTAATCCAAGAATGGTCATGCATTTGTTGATCCAATCACTTGAGTGATCCAGTGATATCTCTCTCACGTAGAGAGGGGGAAGTTCCATCTTGATAATCTATGTCATGTTTCCTGACAAACCCGAAGACCACATTTATAACTACCCTGTTACAAAGTAGAGTTTAATAGTCTTTAAGTAGGTCGTTTCACATTTTGAGTACATACGATAATCTCAGGTCTAAGGACATAACGTACATGATGCATAAAAAGATAATAAGAATATCTCACATTGGGCCAGTCCAGCCCCATGTCATACACAGCCCGCATTATTAGTTTGACATCTCTATATTTATGACTTGTGAAACATAATCATCAACTAATACATGTGCCAATCTAATATTCTTGTGTGTCCTCTCATGAACTCCGATTAGGGATAACTTTAGAATAACCGTACAAGTAAAAGAGTTTTATGAACAATTCATATAATTGTCAATCGATACAAGTTTGTCTTTAATGGATATTCATTGAACACGTAATATATATCATGGATACAATAGTAATATCATCATCTCTATAATTACCAATAGAACATATTCCCAATATCACCTTCTGTGCCGAGAACTCCATCCACAACCGTATTAGCGCGTGGTGCGCAACATCGAGAGCGAGCCTCCGTTCCACATCACCGAGGAATACGACAACTATGATGGAGAAGATGAAAAGGATGGTCGCGTCTGTTGACGGTCCTTAAGTACTAAATTTAACCATCAATTAAACATGGAAAAGGATCAATATGCACCAAACATCTAGTATTAGGGTTTTATCTGACAGAATTCCACGAGCTTTGGTGTTTATCTATTTCTGCAAGGGGTTATCAGAAAATATGGAGAGAAGGCCCACATGTCATGTTTACAACGAGATAATTACGTGCCGTGCAATTTTCCTCAATCTAGAAGAGTCCAAAAGCCACAGGAACGAACGGGAGACCGAACGGGCTCGGGGGCAGGGCGCCCGCCCTCCCCCCTTGGGCGCCCGCCCTGGTCTCGGGGCCAATCCGAACCAAACTCTTGGATCGTGCTCCACCAACCTAAAGGATCAAGGAAAACCGTGTGATCATTGTTGGTTTGATCTGACGGCCTAAATTCACTTGAAAGGACTATATAACCAAGGCCCCTCCACCCCTGGGGAAGAGAAGAGAAGAAATCATTATCAGAGGTAGCCATCAAAGTTAGGGTTTAGAACTTCTCTCCCACAGAGAATTAGAATTAGCTACTCCCTAATCCTTCAAGTTTAGAGGATTGATTAGATAGCAATTAGAGAA
>Ga0182004_10005084_pt1 | contig 10689 bp, 10 predicted proteins | sample Sormic07211540_1_FD_120479 | JGI IMG/M metagenome (GOLD analysis project Ga0182004, IMG submission 120479) | Endophyte microbial communities from Sorghum bicolor roots, Mead, Nebraska, USA - 072115-40_1 MetaG | ecosystem: Host-associated > Plants > Roots > Unclassified | place: USA: Nebraska...
TAAAGCAAATATAGACAACACCACCTCTGATTTAAATAATAATAAATGATAAGAGAACAATAGCAATATAGTAATATAAATACATAGTAATTTAGTATGAGACATCACACAAAAATTAAACTTTGCCTTACAAAATACTACTCTCTCCATCCTAAATTGTAAATCATTCTAAGAATGTTGGAGAGTTAAAGCATTTCAAATTTGATCAAAATTATAGAGAAAATTACAAAGATTCATAACATCAAATAAGTATAATATGAAAATCTAATTAACGAACAATGTAATGATACTAAGTTGACACCATAAATATTGTTATTTTACCAAATTTCATATAAATTTGGTCAAACTTGAGATAGTTTGACTCTCTAAGATTCTTAGAATGACTTATAGTTTGGCATAGAGGAAGTAGTAAGTAAAGTAAAATTTATAAATTCGGTTCTTTCGGCCGAATTGTTCTTGGTTATTTCGATTGCACGGTTGCAATTAATTATAACCACCGTGACCAGAGAGAGTGGAGACCTACGGCAAGCACATACATATATACATACAAGGTATACACCTACACAAACAGTACACCAGCCTACAATAGATCATCAAATGGTCAGTGTGATGTTGTTGGTCATGTGCAAATATATATAAAAAAATAATGATTTCATACTTGAAAAAATATTTTACCTTATTATGGAAAATTATTAATACTAGTAAGCAGCGCAGCAAGGGCCCATAGGTCTCTATTATAGGCTGTACTGTTGCATTCAGCACTAGGGATAAAAAAAAGTAATTTCATGTACAGTACAAGTTAACTCCGTTAGACCACCAAACTAACGAAAAGGCCAAGAAATTAAACGAAATTCGAGAAGACCAAGAAATTAAACGAAATTTGTTTTAGAGCAAGGTAGGAAAGTTCAAACTAGATTTATGTCTCTATCCAATGATACTAATTTTGTATCATAAATATTAATATTTTTTAATATATATTTAATTAAAGTTGTTTTTCGAAAAACAAAAACGATAAACATTTAGAGACGGAGAGAACAGTTAGCAGCAACAGCAAACTACTGCGACAGAAAACTACTGCCTACTGTTGTCTATTGCAGCCTGGTCTTAGTCTTTTACTGGTAGCGAGCTCCTTTCTTCCCCGGAAACTACACATGAATGGAATGAAGCTTAGTAGCTGTATATTATCAAGCACTATATGAACTAAAAAAAAATGCTTAGCACAAGTACAGATACAACGTCAGCGAGCGGGACAATTAAACGAAACATAGGGTAACTGTTATACAGGCAAAAGAACAATTTAACAAAAGGAATAGCTTCATTCCCATTGAATCAGATCAGAAGCCGGAGCACAACCCGTTTGTCAGTTTTGCCAAAGCCCGATGGGAATTATAAACAGGACAGAGGCAGAGCAAGAAAAGGAGTGCTCCAAATTAATGGCATCTAAATAAAAAGCTATCTTCCTTTCCTTTCTGCTTCTATGTACCCTAAACGACTTTAAACCTAAAACTCAGCCCTAACTGAAGTCAGCTGCTATAGGTTTCCCTAGAATGTACAAAAGCACCAAGACCAGTCATCATCATACTTGGACTCTCTGCCTTGTCACACGGCCACCCCCACTGAAGTCGAGCATTCTTGGGCCCCCAGTCCAGTCATCATCATCAGCATCATCAGAATCGTCACCCCGTGCACCACCACGGGCTTTTGTAACACTCGGGGCAGCCGTTCTCCTGACTCTCGTCGTACTTCTTGGGGTTGGGTTCGCCGCACTTCTTGGAGTTGGGCGCTTCCTAGTCTGGACTGAAGGGATGAACACAGCAAAGTCCATGGAATCTTCGCGGAGCGCTGTCTTGAAATCCTGAGCATCATGTCCACCAAACCACATCGGCGTCAACCGTGAACAGGGTAGGATATATCTTTCAAACAAAAAAGAGAGTAGCACATGCCAGATACCAAACCATAAACTATACAGTTTTGTTTTGCCAAGGAATCTTAAGTTTACTATTTAGTACCTGGTAAACAGAAGCTACATCCTGCAGGCAGCTCGGCAGACTGATGTTAGTGTTGCCAATATTAAAAGGAACATTCTGCCTGGAGAATGCTTCTCCAGATTTAGGAGGCTCCTTTAGAGAAAATGCCTGCATTAAAACACAAACAGACCATGTCTCATGTAAATGCACCAATAATAGCAGTACCAATCTCCAAACAAAGAGGAAACCATACCTGACAGCGGGCATCATCTAAACTATAAACAACTTTCAAATGTCTCTTCAATTTCAGTAGTAGCTGGAGGGCTATTGCATCATGGCAATCTCCCTGGGAAAAATAAAAGAAAAAAAGATAGTGAAAATTATAAGATGAAAAAGGTTTGAGGGGCAGCAGCCTCCCTGATGGATCAATTGAAATAGTGGACCCTACCACCCAGAACTTCTCTAACACACCTGAACTTTGGTCATGTCCACATCCACCTGCACTTTGGCCACGTCCACATCCACCTGCACTTTGGCCATGTCCACGTTAGAAGTACTGCAAGGATTGTTGTCATTCACCCTTTCACGGACATATCCCACACTATCGTAATATCCGCCAGGCTCTTGCATGACAACATGACTCTCTCTTGGCAATGTTGGCACACCCGCCGTATCTTGCGGTTGAGACATAGAAGTCCACCTTTTCAAATTGCCCTCAACTCCTCCAGCTCTAAGGTGAATAACTCGATTTATATCATAGATCAAGTAAAGTGGTTCATCGGAGCATGTGAAAGGCAGGGAGGCAAGAACTTCAGCGCAGTAACTGCAATATGTAGACAAAATGACAGTCAATACCTCATCAAAGAATAGAGCGTCAACAAGTGTATTTTTACTTAAATTACTTACACAAGAAAGCTAACTGTGCTGCGACTCCGGCTATCAGACTCGAATTTCCGAACTATCGAGTGGACAAATTTGTTTCTGGAATTTCGATTTGAACGGATAAGACGGTATATTCTAGATATGCCAGGTTTGACAAATGCAATTGGATTTGATTTTATGTTTGCTGCCATCTTATGGTTGCTGACTATGGATTCAAAGAATTTAAATGACATTTGTAGTCCATCACCCAAGCGGCTTTCAAAAAATGAAGGGTACCTGCAAACAAATTTGAACTGATCAGATAGTGTTTTATTCCAAATATAATAAAACAAATAAGTATGGGAAGTTGGGCCAACTTACTTTTCATTCATATTCATCAGTAGATGATGAGCCAACTTCGAGTTCCCCTCCATTGGGTCCATTTCAAGTGCTATAAGGTGAGGAACGCAGGTAATAGGGTGAACTAAACCCTGGCGAAGTACAACTTCAACGATCTACAAGAAGAAGCATAACTTATTTCTATTGTAAAATGATAAGATGAAGTGTGAAATGAAATATAATGCCTGCTTAATTCACCTTAAGTGCACTCTGGCGAACTTGATCATTTGTATCCAAGCACCTATCAAGAATAGAACTCCAATACAACTGGATAATACCACCACATATGTTGGTGTCTCCAGCACCAGCAGCAACAGGCACTTCACTTCCGCCATTTATTTCACACTGTACAGGAGGTTTCGCAGTACTCTCAGCAGTAAGTTGGCTTTCAGCATCTCTGAGATACTCATATAGGTTTTGAAGTCCTTGAATCTGAACAGGTGGATTAATTTACTCAAATTTTCAAACAGAAAATAACTACCAAAAGAAGATGCAATTACAAAATGACATACCTTTAATCTATAATCAACCCCAGAAGATAGTGCTGTCTCTATGAGTTTCAACATATCCCTTTGTAGCATAAATTCAGGCTTCGCAATAAGTATGTACCCCAAAGTCTGAATGTACAAGGGGAAATTGGCATCTTATAGGGAACAGTTCATACAAAAATAAAATAAAATAAAATAAAATTTGCAACCCTGTAACAACCAAAGCAACAGCTATGTACGGAGTAGACAGGTGACTTGCTATGCATTGTCATCTATGCTAGCTCAAGTTGCTATGGGTCTCAAATAAATAATGTCACAAGTTCAAAACTTTAACTTGACTAATCACCATGCACAGCACAGATATCAGGAGATTGTAAACAAGATCCAAAGTGAGCAGCCACTCACAGAGAATCACACAATAAACTACAGCTAGGCACAGATGATCCCACCCATTACCAAGCGGATATTTTGTCTTAATGAATTACAAGTGGTCACACACACCTGCAAAGCTCGAACCTTCAAGCTGAAGTCATCCCTGAGAAGATATTTTCTCTGGAGCAAGTTGATAATCTTGGGAAAATCTAGCTGATTCTCAGATGTTAGCATCAATTGATAACCATACCGAAGGAGGAGTCCAAGACAAAACAGTGATCGACCCAACAGCTGAGTTCCAGAATGAATACAATCAGATAAACATAGCAAAGCTGCATGTTTGAAACACAGAGAGAGATCGCAAGCATACAGAGCTTGGTAGAGAGAGAAACAGTGATTTTCATGCCCAATACATATACAAGATAAATAATAAATGTACTTCTACAGTTTTCATCAATTGCACATAGTAGATAAATGGAATAATTATAGGCCTCATATTCTCATAATACAAAAAAAATACTATGTGAAAATAAGTTTCATTTTTACCATATATTTACGTAAGATTGCAGCTCACTCAATGAATCAAAAAATGGAATACCTGACTATCTGAATTAGCTCCAGACAGATGCTTGTAGAAAATATTAACAAGGTTTTCCAGTAATCCTGGACCTCTACCTGCTGACTTGCTCAGAGCACAAAGGCACCTGTAAAAAGGCAAGAGAGAAATAAACAAGAATGTTTCAAGGCAAGTCTGGCAAGAATGCAAGATGATCATAGAAAAAAAAACACATGAGTTCAATGATCAATGATAGAATCAACTGATGCTGCTAAAACTGCATCTAGAACTAATTACCACAAGATCAGTCCCCCCCAATACAGGAATAATGATTAATATACGAATAAGATATTCAATAACTAACTAGTAACTATGCTTAAATGTTTGCAAATGCTCAACATAATGACATATAGACACCATAGTTAACACTGCATTAGTTTTCTTTGAAACTTTCCGCAATTTGTTGCTCATTTTTAGCTTAGATAGAAATATGACAAGCCTATCCTGATAGTGATCACTGATCAATTACTTATTTCAAAAGAGAAAATATTGTTTTTAGGAAAAACTTAGATAAGAAATATGGAAGTTGTTAAGACTTAAGAGAGAGTAGGGAGATGAAATAACAAGTTAAGTGATGCTGCAGAAGCATACATAAAAAGTATACAAATAATTTAAAAAAAAATCAGAACGATAAATACCATCTAAATTACATCAATACCATATGAACTCATGAAATGTTTCTCAACTCCAAATAGAACATAGGGAGAAACAATGCTTATCAAACAATAATTAGGGAGGGAAGGGGGGAATGCATTTACTTGATACAAGCATGTACAACTGTCAAATACGAATGGCGAACTATCATATTTTTCAGATCCTTCTCAAGTTCTTCAACAACATTTTGTGGCGGCTTCCTTATGAGTGGAAGAACAGCATCAATCACAAAAATAATACTTTCAAGCAACTGGGCAGCTGATTTATTGTCAACCTGTAGATATAAATGATCAGGAGCAAATGGAATTGTATTGGTAGGGGAGAAATAAATGACAAACTATGATTGATAATCATAGACATTAATGAACTTGCATTCAGTTCCAAATAAGATAGCTCAGATATGTAGTTGTGCACAGAACTAACTGAAATTATTAAATTTACTTTTGCTGTAATTTGACTGTAGCAGCAAAGTACTATACAAACTCACACTGCACAAATGTTTTGTTGATCACAATCACATCAACAAGAATATAGCTACTTCACAAAAATAATCAAAACTTTAGCTCAGTTGTTTACAGTATATGTGTAGTCAAAAACCAACCACAAAACACCAGAATTTTCGAACATATAGGCATATAGGTTCATGTCTACAGCACAATTAGGAGAGGAGCGTGATAAACAGTATGATGTATGAATGTGCATCAATGAAACCCTAGGTTGTCATAAATAAAGCGACAATAGTGTTCTTGCCCCTGTTTTTTTGAAAGCAATGGCAGGAGCTCTGCCTTTCGATTAACATGAGAAAAAGAGTTTGTGTACAAGCAAAACAGGTTGGCAATCAGGCCACTGAAGCAAAAACACACACAGAGGAACACCCTCTAAAAGCTAGGCATGAGTGAAAGCTCTCTTTCTTTGCTCGATGTCGGTGTTCTTTGCCACCTGCTGGGTGAGATTTAATTTTTTATTCATGCTCTTTCAGACTTCTAAAATTATTTTTTTTGTCAAAGTTTGCTCAAATTTGAAATGTATGCATATTTTGTCGAGATTCGTCATCAAAATTGTTTTATTATCTATAAAATGCTCTAAATGTCATTTTTAGAGGCAAAATGACATAGTAATCAAAGTAGGGGCAATTCGTATGAACCAACTAGTCTTTTAATAGCTGAGTTGACACTGTCAATTGGACTTCATGGAATAGGGGTAAACGCTGCCTTCAGTTCAAAAAAAACAGGGGTGAAATCATAAAGTTAGCAAAATGAGGGTAATAATTGGGATTGACAACAGGGGCAAGAACACAAGGACCTCTATTCTGATAGGAGATGACAACCTAAACTTCGACTGATGCAATCCATGCTCACCTGAATATTAAGGTATGGTTGTAGTGTCACAACAAACTTAGAAGGATCAGTTACTGGAATGCATAGTGTGGGATCAACAATACAAAATGCTTGCAAGGCAACAATATAAGGAAGTGCATGGATTTCCATCTCATTAGCAGCTCCCTCCTCAACCTTCAAGAAAGAGATGTGCGGGAATTAATCTCAAATTATCAATTACACAAACTATTCACTATCAGATTGGGTTAGAGAGTACCTGCAATACTCTTTCTAATAAGCGTTTGCATATCAATTCACAACGCTTCCGAATTGATGCCACCATGGATGAGTTAATCCCTGCAGCCTTGGTTGACTGAGGGAGGAAATCAAGAGTCAAGTTACGTTTTATGATGGTAATCAGGGGTTGGTGATTGGGCATCTTCCTCAACATGTCAACAATTTGCTCAGTCTTTTTAGCTATCTCCATTGGAACTGAACTTCCATCAGCAACCAAGTGCTTATGACTCCCAGTTGGTTCTTCAAACCATAGCTCATAAAATGTTTTACATACAAGATCCTACAGAAGTAATGAAGATAGTTTAAGTTAACTGAATTGGTAATCGAAAGAAACATAAATACTGCAGGCTCAACAATGTTGCATGTTCTTCTGTAATCTGTAATATCATAAACTATGTTCAGTGTTATCCAATATGGCAATATGGCATCAAGGAGAAACCACAAAAACAATTGACCAGACTAATAGTGTGCACCTTCAAGATTGGTGTCATAAATTATGTGCATTAACAACTTCCTCTTTCCTTTTGTATATTATCTAAATTTCCCAGATGAGGATATTTTGTTATTTGGAAAAGCAAAAGATGCAAGGGAGTTTCCCAATTAACATGTAAATATTTTAAGTAACTACACTATCTTCACTAACGCCTGAGAGCAAATATTTAAGCACACACCTAAGAATCAACCTATTGCAAAATAAAATTCAAACAATAGGCAATGAAAGAAAACAAAACGTTTGCAATCACATATGAATCTACTAAGATAATATATTTTCATGACATCAGTCAATTGTTTTTCATATCAGGCTATCAGCTCACCTGTACACTGGACTCCTCATCATTAACACGAGAAATTATCTCCACAAAGGCATGAGTTGTGTCTGTGTTCGGATTTGAAGCACAAAGATCCCTTATAATTTTGATTGCACGCTTGCGAACGCTGACTCCAGTGTCCTTTATTCGCTCAGCAACTTTTTCTATATACTGTGATGGGAAGATGCATAGTAAACCATATCGATGCCCACAGATATGTCATAAGGTAACTTGATATGTCACATGTCTACTGACCTTCAGTCCCACATCAGGATGTGAAGCAATATGCCTCCCAACAAGTTCAAGGGCAGCTTCACGAACAGAAATAGCCGAATCACAAAACCTCCCTTCAACAGCAGATTGGACACGTTTGTCACCCAAGACCTCAGGGTCAGCTTCAACTATACTGCTGACCTACAGAGAAGTTTAAGTCCTAGATACTGATGAATGACGTCTAAATGAGAAAGATGCAAAACATATAGTTTCATGGGTTACACAAATACTTTCATAGGTTACACATGTACTCACCGCACGTAAGGCTTTTGCTCTTATTACAGGAGAATTTTCTCTCAAGCTAGCCTGAAAAGCATTGGGAATTAACTCTAGAACATATAGATTAAACTAAAGTATCTGGAAGCAACCACATACCAAAAGAAGGGCAAGAATTTTATCAAAACCCCTACAAAATGAGTTCTTCTGACCAAGTGCCAAGCAAATTTTCTTTGCTGAATCTCTGGAAATTGCCAGACCATTGCCAGAATCTCGCAGAATCTCCTTGGATTTTAATCTAGCGAGATAGTAGATAATCTCCTGAGAATGTTGGTCCTCTTTGTTCCAGATGCACAGATAGAACCTGCATACAAAGTGGTTATAATTCTCCAAAGAAACTTGCACAACGAAACATTCCATGCAACATACCATCGAGTAAACAGGTTCCCATCATCTTGTGGACCAGCTTCTTGGAGATAACTCAGTAGTATTTGTCGAACAATATCCACTGCTGGCACCTCAGCTGATTTAGCAGATTTCTTACTAGCAGAGGCAGCAGTTTTTTTGCCATTTTCTTTAATTTGTGACTGGCAGTATGACTGTAGCACATTGAGCTGTTGTTTGCAAAAACACAAGGGGCAGACACTATCACGCTGTAAGTTATCCTGACTACCAGCCCCCATACAATCTGAATGGAAACATCTTCCGCATTCATTACAGGCTATATTTATACCTCTTCCACCAAGACAAACACAGCACTTGTTTTTCAAGATTTTTGAACCATCACTACCTGCATCAGTGAGATCTTGCAATATCCAAAGCTTCTCCTCACTACAGATGACAGAATCACGCTTCAGTCTTGATGCAATACCACCAAGAAGATCAATAGCAAAGCACCGAGCATTAGTATCCTTAGATTTCAATCCAGCATTCTGAAGCAGCAACACACAGAGAACCTGTACATATATAAAACAGTATTTGAGGACCCTGCAATACACTTAACAAAGTAATTAAACCAGTAATATTAAGGGTGTGATTGCTTAGATGGCCCAGCATGGCCTGAAGGTGGATCGTAACCATGCCGAGCATGACCAGCCTGTGGGCATGCAAGCAGGCTTGTTTGGTTTGCTTGCTTCACTCGGGCCAGGGTAGATTGGGTAGTTGATTGGTTGCTTGAATGTGGGCCAGCTTTAGCTACCAATTACCTACCTACACTTGCAGGCTGCACCGCACCAACCAGGCCCACATGAAACAGATTTCAATCTAGTTTCCGCAGAGCCAGGCCCATATACGCCTCGTACACCCTCCCCCACCCACCCATACACCAAGGCATCCCCCGGCCAACCAAACATCCCTGTCCTACATCACGGTAGCCAGGCTGGGCTGGATTCACCCAACCAATCATGCCCTAAGTTTCAAGAATCAGTAATACTAATGCCGGCTCATGCCTATATTTAAGGTCACAGATATAGCAACAGCACTAATGAGCAAAGTTACCTCAAGAATAGAAGCAGCAGCTGGATACTCCGGCAAGTTTAGTATCGTTAGGAAATCCTGAACAAGATTATCTATTATTCCTTTGGTTTCCGACATATCTTGAGATTTAGCAGAAGTGAAACGTTGAAGGACATCAGTCCAAAAACGGCAACAAGCATCTGTTGCCACTTCATGGCATTTAATTGGATAATAATCAGCATCACTGGAGGCATCAACGATACTGGTCCAATCAACTGTTCCTTTTAATCTATCGGGAACAATTGCACTAAACTGAACCAGGTGAACTAACAGTGCTGTTATCATCTGGATTTGCTTTTGGTCTTCATCTGCTAGATGGTAGGTTCTAACGGCATTTTTGGAAAACTGCAACTTGCGAAGAAGGTGAAGTGTTTCATCAACCAAGTAACTCCTGTGCTGTGTGTATGATGAAAACACCTGTGCAAGGATTTGAATGTGAGCAAATTCTTTGAAAACTGAATGTGCAGAAAAAAATTGAGCAAATAGGCAGAAAATTACCATACAAATCACCCCAATCGCTTTCAATTGTAATAGCTCCATATTATCCACCAAGAATGTAGTAAAGCATGTTTTCGCTAACTGCAGAATACAACTATCTGACAAGCGAACTGTTGTGAGCAGTTCCTTAAGAAAGCCCAATATCAAGCATAGTTTCTGCATAGCAGAATAAACAGAAGCAGAAACTCTGACACAGAAAAAGAAAGTAGAATAGTATTAGTGCCCAGTAGTGCCCCAAACCAGAAACAACAAAATATTTTAAGTGCATTGATCATGTACCTGTTTGAAGATTTCCTCATGCTCAAATTAGTAGCAGTACGTCTCCTTTTGCTAACTTGTACATTTTCCAAATCATCTTCGTCATCATCTCCTAGTTGAACAAAAGAGAAAGATATATATATATATATA
>Ga0182004_10005085_pt1 | contig 10688 bp, 10 predicted proteins | sample Sormic07211540_1_FD_120479 | JGI IMG/M metagenome (GOLD analysis project Ga0182004, IMG submission 120479) | Endophyte microbial communities from Sorghum bicolor roots, Mead, Nebraska, USA - 072115-40_1 MetaG | ecosystem: Host-associated > Plants > Roots > Unclassified | place: USA: Nebraska...
ATATTTTTGGTCGGATTCGAATTCAAATACGGATAGTGTCAACCATATCGGATAAGATATGATTAGATATCGACATCACGAATATACGATTTAAGTATTCGGATACGGATACGGTATCAGATGTATTCTCTACCGTCACAAGCTAAAAGTAATAATATTCTCTACCACATCATCCATCACAAGCTAATAAAGTAATAATAGTTAGTACAAAGCATGAGTGAAACAATGAAATAAACTCAATGATGCAACCCCCCTATATTTCCCATGGTAGACGAGAACCATTTACAAATGAGAGAACCATTTACGAATGAGGGAGATCATGTCATCTGGCACGCACACATGACTCATCTGAGTCTCCAAGGAACCTTTGCCCCGATGGACATCTGTTAAGGGCACCTATTTTAGCATGCATGAGCTGGAACCGCCAATTTTTAGGTGTCCACTGAACACATTCTTGTCATAGAGGTCCACATCCCAGAAGAGATCATCTTAGCATCCAGACGTTGCAAGGAACTGGTCATAGGGACACAGCACTGGGAGCTTGCAGGAATTGGGGTGCCATTGTTCATCAGCTGTGCAGAGAAACGTATCTGCTTGAGGATCCTGCGGAGATGACTGCTCAATGGATGATTCACCATCCTGAAAGTTAAGAACCTTGTGAGCTCATGCACAATAAGGGTGTGGATAGAGAACGAACTGCATGGTGTCAATAACTTTTATTATGCCTAAATAAAGAGATAAAGAAACATTTAATTCCTCCTGGGTTGAATCTCAATATCTGATTTTAAATTATCCTATCAGATAAAAACATTGAAACTGCAACTTTAAGAAAGGAAATGCAAAGTAAAAATAGGTGCCAGATATCTTAAGTAAAGTTGCTTCCTTCACTTGGTGACACTGCAAAATGTACTCAGTTCACATAACGTCCAACTGTCAATGAATACTGTTTTTATAAACTATTGGCAGCTGTTTAACTGTGGACAGCTCAAGATGCTCATGATCTCTAACCTCTTTTCCACGGACACTCATGCAGACAGATAGCTTTTGCTGCTTCCCAATCAGAAGTGCTTCACATTGGTTGGCTACCTCCTTGAAAGGCAGATCCTTATTTGTTGAAACTGACAACCTTCCAACATGCTGAGATGTTTCCGAAACCTATACATAAATTATAACTCTTCTCAGAATTCATTAACTTATATTAAAAATGCTCTTAGTGTTACCATCATGTAAGAGTATGAAATTATGTTCTAAAAATTGATCGAAAAAAATGAATTATGTTCTAACAAGTGTCAAACAATTATCGAATGAAATACACAAAGATATTCTTTTTTTCCAGAGCATTTTGAACAATGTAGAAGAAACAGGAGATAAGTACATACTGAATTAAGAAGCCGGTCAACATCAAGAATGCTGTTACATGGCGGATGTCGCAAGTGTGGTTCTACTAAGCTGTCAGATGCTTCAACGAGAGTATCATCTTCAAAAACAAATCCCAATGGAATAACCTGCAGAAGTACCATCATAGTAATATAAGAACAAACTGATAAAACTTCACAGGTGTTTACTTGTTCCTCATCTATCACGAACAAGACTGATCACCTCCATAGACTTTTGGTGCAGTTTTCCATTTTGTGCTGGAGACTTCGAAGGTGTTTCAGTAAAATGAGATCCCATACAGATGTCATCTGCTGAAAATTCCTCAAGCAGCTGTTTTCTAATAGTCGACAATTCTGACTGCAGAGAGAATAACATCAGAGCATTGCCAAATAAGCAAGTAAAAGGTTCACAGCATGAGGAATAGCATATATATCATAATCTTTTGTCCAGTACCTCTGACAGATGTTCCAAGCTGTCAAGTATAAGAGACACTGATGTTTCTTTTGACTGATCTTCATTTATGTCAATGTTGGAGAGTGATTTCAGAGCTAGATCGTCATCTTCTTTTGAACCATAGAGTTTCGTGCAAGGCTCAGCAGCACTATCAAGAGCCTGCAATCTGCAGTCTTCTATTAAACAAAGAAATGGATCAACCTGCAACAAGGCACATAAAAATAACAGGTGAAATTCTATATTCTCATTTCTTGGACCAATGATCCAATGCTGCTGAACAACTCACTCGAGATCAATTCATAACAGGCAGGTCTGTAAAGCAGTAGATTAAATAGTTCTGTACTGGCTCTCAATGAAAGAAGGGCAACAATTGACACAATAACTTCTAACTCAGAGCTAAGCAAAAACAGGCCAGTCTCGTCCAATTAGGCATGCCCTGGCAGATTCAATAAGAATTTCAATATGGGCCTCGGTACTACTTCCTGAGACCCTGAACATGAAATCTCAGGCTTGATAGCACAAGGAGAGCTTAGCTGGCCCAGGCATGGTACCCGTCCTGGCCTGGGATCTGCTCAGATTGGATTGGGATTTGAGTGTTTCGTGTACTGTTTTTTTGGGAATGCCTCATACATGTCTTTAGCTGGCTAATACAGTACCAAAATTCACTGGACTTTTTAGTTGCCTGTATAGTTCACATACATGACTTCACTGCAAATACAAATGAAGCAAGGAACTTGTTTCACTTACTGTACTTTCTGTCAACACATGCTTCACAACTGGAATGAGCGCTGGAATGCTAAAAGCTTTCGAGAAAAACACGAGCATTGAAGTTGCCAAAGTAAAAAGAGAACGCCTGCGTGAAGGTGGAAGAAAACCTGCAGAGCATGTCCATAGGATTACATTATAAATATGTATATACAAATGTTGAAGTGAAAGAAATATCCATGTGGAAAAGATTTGGCAGAAGCACAAGTTTTTCACTGTGTATTGTACAGCATAGTTCCCCAGGCATAGTTATATATGTGAAGTTCAAATTAGCAAGCCTTTGGTTCTGAGTTAGTTCCCAACTTGTGAGGAGAACTACAAAACCGGCAATTCATAAGTACTAAGTACTTAATGATTCTGAGTTGCCATTGAAGCTCAAGTTAACATGCTAGCAGCATCCCATTTGTATAAGTGTCACTGCCACCACGTGACAATTTTTATCTTACATGAAGGAATATTTGTTTCGACTGACAACCACGTAATAAAGATGCTAAAAGAGTTATTCTGACTCAATAGATGATGAACACTGTATAAGAGGGAAGCATACCTGCTTGTAACGAAACACTTCTTAATGAAAAGGCAAGCTGAAAGCTACCAACCAAAACTTCGGCACCTGAGCCCTGCAGTAAGAATAGGTTAGGTACGAACTAAACAAATCAAAATAGAGGGGGAAGTGGCAAGGAGAGAGAGAGGAAACTATGCAAGGTTAAGAGTGCAGTTGTATGCGTTCACCCTCGATCAACAATCTAGCAAATCATACAAATGAGATAAAAAATGTTGACTTTAATCCATGAAAGAGAATTGATTATGATGTAATTGGCAGTGCAATAAATCCAACATCTTATGGAGAGCGCTATAATAGTTTTAGTTTGCTTTGCCTTTGAGCTGACAGATTCCTGTGTTCAATGGTGTTGAATGTGAAAAGTAAAATGGGTTCCCAATACCGAGTAATACACTACGCAATAATATTGACAGCATTACGACCTTGTCTCATACCGACAAAGAGTAAAGCCAAATACATGCCATGTTTCAGATATAAAGCAGAGTAATGTGTCCTCTCACCTTGGCTCTAGAAAACAATAGCATCAAGCTGTAAGTATGAGAAATTGCTTCATAATTCCGCGGAACATTTTCAGGCAACAGTGCCTGAGTCCATAAGGAGGAAAGAAGAAGATTTGCCTGACGAACACTGAGCATGAGGGTGACAGCATCCTGCATGTAAATAATGATACCTTTTATTCTAGTGAGAAAGGAAAAGGCATAGTTACTAGAGGATCCTACTAGCCACAAAAAGGAAAATCTAACACGGACCTTTTCCTGATTTGGAGTTGGTTCACTTGAAGTACTTGTATCTGTGGAAGAGGGAAGAGAAATATCTTTTGTACTAGCCATCCTTTGAATAGTATGTGACTTGAATAATTTTGCATCATTTGCACTGATCTCATCTGCATTATCTGCATCATTTGCACTGATCTCATCTGCACTCTCACTGATGGGCAGTAGCTTTGTGTTATCCTGGAGCGGACTTTCACGAAATGAAAGCATGTCTCTTTTAAGTTTCCCAAACAAAGCAGCAGAAGATGAAAACACCGATGTTGTTCTAGATAATGTCCTTCGGAGATCAATCTTCCTTGTCTGTGATGTGCCTGCAAATGAGCATGGAGCGACAGAAGAGGGAACAAGAACAACAGAGAAAATCCGATGTGCTCCTAAATGTGTCTCACAATCTGGATAGACCATTGCTAAAAGCAGTTGATGAAACAACGCCTCAGGAAATGCCTACAATGTGTAGTATAGTTAGTAGAGCTGGTATAGTTAGTAGAGGATGCAGAAAAATATTGTCAATCAACTTACTTTGCTCTGATGTGACAAGTTTGGCAATGATGCAACTATTTGAGCAGTGCGATATGCTGCAGAAATAGTAGACCGTGCAACAATCATAGAACTTGAAATATTTTCCAGTACTACAGCTAATGTATCAAGGATAGGTCCAGCATCACCGACCTGAAGAGGACAAAAAAAAAACAAATTATCCATAGACTGCATCTGTGGAGCTATAAATGAAAAAAAAAATAAAGCAATACACCTCTAAAATATATTTAGAAAAATTGACCTTTCTAGACAACTGAACAAGACATTCATCTACAGCTTTCCCATATCTGCTATTCCATTTGACCATGCTGTCTCCAGGATCTGCATCAGTGGCCAAGGATTGCATGCTTTTAGCCATATGCCTGACCATATCACTTATTGAAGCCATCAGTGCTGTAGAAGACTGAGCTTTGGAGTGTTCAGCAAGGCGTGAAGTAACTTCAATGATATCTAGATTCATATCTGGTTGTTTCAATACATTCTTGTGTTCAAGATGCTTGACTAACATAGACAACAATATATGAGCATTCTGTCCTGGCATACAATGATGTAAATATCTGTCAGAATCAGCGATGGTTAAAGACAAGAATGCCTATATAGATTATATAAATATCACAGATAATAAGTACAAAATGTATACAAATCAAATAAGAAGATTGAGGAAACAATGAATACCAGATTTCTCCATCACAATCTGCATATCCAGCAGGACACACAGTGCAAATCCTTTAGAAGGTGACCATAGATTGTTATTATCAAAATAACGAAATATAGCTTCCAGAACTCGTCGCACTGTTGTTCCTCCCCTGGATATTCTAGCAAGGTTATGTAGACAAATCCCTGACCAAAAATTTGGACTTGTTGATTCTTCTCTGTGGGAAAATGATTTAAAAGATATAATATATTAGATAAATTTCATACAGTATAAAACTTTCAAGTATTCCACATGCCTGAACTTTATTTACATTGTCAAACTTAATTCACCGTGAACAGTTCTAATAACTTTCCATGAAGGAACCCTTGTCAAAATGGTAACAGCAGGAGGTTCATGACCTTCAGCTTTGAGCACTTCATTCACCCATTGAATTCGTCTATCCTCAACAGCGGCATCATTATCAGCATTTGCGTATGGGCTCTCATAATTTTCCAGAACTGCAGAAACAACCTGTGAAATCATTGAACAGTAGTAGCTGAGAATAGAGGAGCGGTGGAAATTATAATGACACGTCATTCTACACTTCCAGGCTTCCTGCTATATGATGCTGGAAGGAATTGGACATTACAAGCTAATAACTAAAGGGTATGACCAAAAGCTTTATCTTGCATGATTTGGACAAAATTTACAGGGCTATGAACCAGCCATGACATGTCCAAGCTCACCCTAAGGTATCCTATCTAGAACTCTAGATCTATTACAACATTAGATACTGGAAAGTACTATGGGTTACTGAATTATTCAGAATCACCAAAAATAAAGGCTTTGGTTGGGCTAACAACTGTTTACTTTACTTCTTACCAAAATCAACTAAGCAGCAAGGGGGAAGACAAAACAACACACTTACATTATCAAGCTCTGCTGACATGTGGGAGTACTCACCCATAAACCAAATCTGCAAGCACACAAATCAACATTAGGCATTAAAATTGTGGGGAAACAGAAAGAAATGCAAATGTAGCAGAGCGGAAAATGAAATGAATTTTTTGTTAATTTTGTTGGAACATTAGTGGCCTTTTTATAAGAGGAAGGGGCATTGAGATCCAAAGGATTTAGTTCAAGTTTGACAAAAAGAATCCTCCTGTTTCAAACAGGTCCTAAGAGGGAACATAGAGCCTACATTCTCTTTCCGGGATGGCGGTCCACAATCATTGTTTGATAGAAGGGGTTGAATTGATTATCTTGAACAGTATGGTGCATGAGAAAGAACTTTTTAAAAATATCACATCATACTATGAATTACTCCTATCAATGAATACACAATGCAGGACAAGCTAATCTTGAACCAAACAGCTCCACACCAAGAAGGCCACAAGGCATAACAAGAGAAACAAATACCATAGATGAAAGAGCTTGTAGCCCAGCTGCATGAAGAATGCATATCTTCTCCTTTTCACCCATCTCTTGGGCCAGATGACATAGTTTAGGAATCTGGTTTTCTAAATTGAACATGTAAGTACTGTCAACCTACAATGAGAAGTTAATAATCCATGAGTTAAAACAGTCTAAAAAGAGACTAATAATACATGATGCATCCATTTTGATGCCACAAGAATGTTTAAATACCTGATGATTTATAAAGTCAAAAAGTGTTTGACATGCTAATTTCCGCAAGTCATCCTGTCTATTTTGCTCCAATAATGTCTCTACAATTGTTAGCAAGCTGTTGGCAAAAAGTGGCCTGCAAAACAATGGTGTCACCCATTACATTAATTGTTCACGTTTATATATAAACTAAATTTCATTTATCGATGCAACACTTTCTTATTAAAGTTCCAATACATAATGAGTAAGAGCATATTTCCTATAAGAAAAAGAACTACAATTTTTGCTCCAAGTACAAATTCAAATGTTATCACAGAGCAAGGTCCATCTAAAACTGAAAAAAAAATAATGATCATTGAAGAAAAAATAATAAATTGTCATTGAAGATAGCAAGTTACAATGCTTTGAAACTAGAAATGCATGGCATATGCAAAGGAGAAAAAATGCAGCTATGTTTATAAGTAGAAAAAACTTACAATTGCTCCTGACAAGAACATATCACCTTTCGATAGATTGCCATAACAACTTTCACTGAACCATAGCGCTCAGCCCTAAATTCCTTGTAGCATTTTTGCTCTAAGTAAACTGTAATCTGTAAAAGAACATACATAATTTTCACGACAGTTTTCATAATTGAATTGAACTCATGTAACACTTTAAACTATACAGGCAAGGCATAAAAAAATAAACCTTTGGAACACGCATAGGATTCCTTGAAATATATTCACACAGTTTCCCTATCTTGCGATCATTTGGTCCTTCATCCTGAAAAGAAGAACAAGGACTTTTGCAGCTAGCACTCACATTGTAGAGACTTGCCAAAACAAAGGTTCTTATAGTTATGTGTCCATTCTTGAAAATATAATGACAACAGAAATTTTACAATAATCGCCTCCATGTCTACAACAAATACTTTTGTGGAGGTAGAATGTGTTACAGAATGAGATAAATAGAGACAATAACTGTAATGGAGAATCTCAAACCATGCAACATTATATTGTCTCTGATACAGAGTAATGATAGGTAGGCTATAGAAATAGTATATATGACCAGAACTTTGGAGCATTTGTAATAGACGGGACCTGTGTCCGAGGGAAGATTTCTGCAAGCAACTTCTTGTAGCGCTTCACCGGATGGCGGGACCTCGTCCGCAGGGATGGGCAAATGAAGCAGAGCTTCTCGCATGCTGGCAACACCTCCCTCGAGACCACGCCCATCGACATAAGGGTTCTTAGGCTTCACCAGTGCTCCTCCGCACAACATATGGGCAACTCCACTGCTCGAACCAAACCCTGATAAAGAGGAAAGTTTTTAGTCAAATCACAGCCCATGGATCAATAACAATTTTCAAGCATGCCCCAACGAGCAAATGAACCAAATCGATCCCATCTACTACATTAGCAACATGCCAAACGCTCCTCAAATCAATCACTATCGCTCACCACCAAGCACTAATTCCACGAGCCACTTGACCAACACAGCACTGCGGTCAAAGCAACATTACCAATCAAACATTTGAGAACGTGACGGATTGCACGCGAATGAAACAAGCATCCACCACTGACCAGCCACACGGGCCCATCTAATGCTCACTGCAAAGTGATTTGGTCCATTTGAATATTTGAATTTGATCACCGATGCCTATTTGCAAATCGCGACTGATCCGCTCTAAATAATTTGGCTAAAAAAGTTCCTCTATCAGGGCTACTTGCTTACTTCTAATGTTTGACAGTATCCTGTTCCCCAAATCCAATCAATGTTGGTGCTTCTGCACGTCTCAGATCCTCCGTAGTCCACTGAAAAAAATATGTAAGACAAAATCATAATCTTACACACTATGAATGGCAAGAAGCATTTGATAGTGCTTCTGCTACCAAACATGTGGTCAGAACCAATTAAGATGCATCAGCTTCACTGGTACCAAATAATGCTGAACCAGCCAACCAACTCTTGTGCCTGCAGCCTATACTCATTGTTTCAGTGATACAGCAGAACCCAAAATTGGTCAGAAGAGTGTGCTTGCAAGACAGCAGTATGTGATGTTATTTGTTTCCAACAAGAGATCACAGATGAGAAGGAACAAGTACTTGTAATAGTTCTCAAGTCAGCACCACTAACAATGACCACAAGTTGTACAGAAAAATTTATCAGTAGTTCTCTTTTGTTCATAACCTATCAGCTACATGCCTTAATATTCAGATTTGGGTTCAAAATAGATTGACAAAACACTACTCTGACTAATCACTTCTACCAGATTACAAGGATATGGATTAACTTCAAAACTTTGCTACAAGTCCACTGCTATAGAGCTCCCTTCGGAAACAAAACCACAAACATTATATTTTGTTCACATGCAGTTTTTCAAAAGACAGAAAATTAGGACTAACATGAAACAGATACGCACAGTTCACAACAATAATTGCACCATAGCAGCCAGGCACGAAGCACCTTGCCCAATTCCTCTAGAAGTGGCCTTGGAGGCAGCTTTATAAAGTACAAGAAAGCTATGTTAAAAACTGCCCAAAAAGTTCATTTGGTGTACTTGGCAATTGTAATGAGCAAATGGTATTATGAGTCATCTCTTTTTTCCTAATTGAACAAATATTGCCCTGAACTTCAGAATCGGGACTAGAGGTGATATTGATCCTTTAACTCATTCATTGAAAATTCCTATTCCTAGGACAAATTACACTTTGATTTAAGGGGTCACTTACATTACTAATGAAAAAAGTACAAGGTTTTTTTAACGAACGGTGAGATTAGCAGCAACTCTACACAATTTTTGCTTGCAATAATAGTTTCCAGGTCTGCATCATCTTGAACTTTCAAAGGAATTATTTCCTAGATCCTTTCACAACTATTAATCAAATCATAATATCATTCCACACGGTTTCCCCATTTGCTTCTGTAGTGGTATACTATCCTGACAATCCAATCAAATCAGATCCTAAATTTTGAAAAAGGAATTCAGCTGCTATTCATACAAAGCAACCAGACATCCAGAATGTGTTGAACTTGAGTATTGTACACACCTTGCGGGCAAAACATATGAACCAATTAACACATGCAGGCTAGGTCGCCCATACCTTACCAGCAAAGGAAGAAGAAGCTTAGGCGTCCAGACCCGGGCCGCAACGGGAGCACCACGGCGGTGGCGTCCACCACGTTGTGGCATTCCCTCACCGTGACGCCAGAGATGGAACTGCCTTCACCTTCAAGACGCACCACGTGCTCCGCATCACCGTTGTGGATGGCCAGATGAACGACGGGAGATACGGCGGCCGCGGTGCGCGTGGGGCCGAAGGCTGGACGAGCGGAGCAGCCGAGCGCGTGGGGCCGGAGGGTGGAGGAGCCGAGGTGCTGGGGCGGAGGGTGGACGGACGGGCCATGCAGTGGAGGAGCGGAAGACGGCGGATGAGCGGACGAGCGGAGGCGGCGGAGCTGGGGTCGGCCGCGCGGGTTTCCGTTGCGGGGCGGCGGCGGGACTTTGCTAATTTTGGCGCTCACGTTGCGTCTTCGCTAATTTTGTACGACTATAAACGGCTTGCTTGTTTACCCAAAATCAAAAAAAAAACTTTCAAGATTTCTAGTCCTATCGAATCTTACAACATATGCACGGAACATTAAATATAGATTAAAAATAATTAATTTTATAGTTTGTCTATAATTTATAAGACAAATCTTTATTACTTATTTTAAATGTTCAAAAAAATAATTGTATGGTTATAATTATAGATAAAATTACAGACATGTGATTAGTTATTTTTAATGCTCAAAATATTCATCTCGCAAATTACATACAAACTATACAGTTAGTTATTTTTTATATTTAATGCTTACTACATGTGATGCAAGATTCGATCTGATAAGAAATCTTAAAATGTTTTTAAATTTTAGGTGGAACTTTCCTGGGTGAAAAGTTTTTAGGTTCTATAGCACTTTTGTTTATATTTACCAATTA